>Ga0123342_1005865_pt1 | contig 17450 bp, 8 predicted proteins | sample Turbeawhitnodule_FD_89960 | JGI IMG/M metagenome (GOLD analysis project Ga0123342, IMG submission 89960) | Root nodule microbial communities of legume samples collected from Mexico - Turtle bean Mexico white nodule | ecosystem: Host-associated > Plants > Roots > Nodule | place: Mexico: Nepantla... | reverse complement strand
CCTTCTGCTACATGTGCCGAAATAATAGAATTCCAAGAAACAGTGTCCTCTTTCTCCATCATAATCCCATCGAACAGCACCCTAGCCCCATCAAGATCACCACACTTGGCATACATACTTATATGCGCATTACACACAAACACAACTTCACCATATCCACACTTAACAGCCACACCATGAATTTCAACCCCTGAGCGGGTTTCACCAAGAGCACCACACGCTTTAAGCACAGAGGGGAAAGTACAAGAATCTAGCGCCACTCCAAGGGCTTTCATCTCTCTGTACAACTCAATTGCTGCGAGGTATTTCCCACTTGACACAAACGCACCCATCATGGCATTCCAGGTAAAAATAGTTCTCTCAGTTATCTCATCGAACACTTTAAGTGCATCGAGCAAAGATCTCACGCGAAAGCCACGAAATAGGAACACTAAATTAAAGTGATGAATAAATAAATAAATAACCTTTTTTTTTTTACTTATATATATATATATGTCTATTTTTTTCATAACATTTTTGTATTTTTTATAATTGACTCTATTTTAACCTCTAAAATAGTTGTTAGAAGATGAAGTTATTTTAAAATATTATAAATTATGATCTTTTGAAGGTAGTGATGTGTTCTAAATTTAGATAAGAAAGAATAATAATTTTTTCATAACATTTTTTATTTTTTATAATTAACTTTATTTTAACCCCTAAAATAGTTGTTACGGAGCGGGAACTTTGGTTCGGACCGGGTCAATAAATAGGTAAACGGAGCCCTATAAAATTCGTTCATCTTCCCCAATCGTAAAGATCCTAAATTGTCACAGAGCTAGTTCGTCGTTCTTCTTCATCACAAATCTCACAATCGTTAGAGAAATTCATCGCCTCTATTCCATGTAAGCTCGTAAAGCCCCAACTCTATTACTCACTCACTGCACGATTTAGCCACACTCTTCTCCCAGATCTCGTTTTCCCCTTTTTTGTTATTTTAATCTAATCAAATAAATTTTACCGAATTCCCGTGTTTGGATCCTTTTCATACAGCGTGCCTTATCCATGATGCTGGTTTTTATCATTTCTCAATTTGTTGCTGTATTCGATTGTGTCTTCTCGATTAAATCCCGATAGTTTGTTGTTTTCCCTATTTTCGTTTTTAGCGAAATTGACGCTTCAATCTTGTTTTTCATCTGTTACGTGTGTGTGTGTGGCGGACGGGGGGAGATTATTCATTTAATGTTCTTTTGAATTATGAAACTGTGAAGTTTACTTCAAGTTGTGTAAAATAACATTAGGGTTAGGCATACCTTTGTTCCTAGGTTGTTGTTGCAAGTATTTGGTGATGTCAATTCTGTTCTTGTTCTTTTGGCACATATAGTATAATAATATTTGTTTGGACAACAATTGACGAATCTTTTGTTTACAAATAAAACCACCCACTATGCACATCCATACGGGACAGTGTGCGTGGTGCAAAGGCATGAACAGTTGCACCTGCTAGACTTGATAGTATACAATAGTACTTGGTGAAGAGATTTTGGAGTTGTGAGGAGAATGTAGCAAGAGATATTTTCTTGCTTACTGGAGTTTGGAAAATTGTTTTTTTTTTTTACATGTAGAACGTTTTCTAATGTGACATGTTAGATATTATCTGGTGAAACTGAGAACTGTCTGCACTGGATTATTGGTATATAGCTTTTGCATATTCTTGTTCACCTGAAAATCTCCACTTTATTTTATACAAATGACAAATCACAGTTGGGTGATTCGATTTTTTGGTAGTATGGTGCTTTAGTTATATATTTATCGCATTTTTTCCTTTTTTATCTTTTGTTTTTTCTCCTGCTTTGTTCTATGCTTAAGTTGGAACTAGTTAAAGGCTTCAAGTACTTCTCTCTATCTGCTGTGTTTGTGGTGGTGACAAAAGCGGGGGATAGCATTGCTGAAGTTCTGTTTTGTTTCAATTCATTTCATGCCATGTTTTCTTCTTATTTTATAGTTGGGAAACAAATAAGATAATCATTGGCTTTGGTATGCAGGATGCCAGAAGCACCATTTAGACCACGAGAAAAGCTTTTTGAGAAGCAAAAATATTACCAGAATATCCACAGGCATACCTACTTGAAGGGACCCATGGATAAGGTTACATCTGTGGCCATACCTCTGGCTTTGGCTGCTACATCACTTTATATGATTGTAAGTTAATTGTAATATGGTTTTTTTACTTGTCTCTGTTGACTTCATTATCAGTGTGTCTCCAATGCTCCATTTGTCTCGAGTCATATTATATAGACACTGTTTTATGCATTTTGTCCAGGGACGAGGAATCTATAATATGTCGCATGGAATTGGAAAGAAAGAATGACCGGGGAATTTCGAATTGAGGAGGTGGGCGATTTGCCTCACAAAACAACTATAGCCTTCTTAATATGGACTACTGGTTTTCTTTGCAATTTATGTTTGTTCTCTTAATAAAATTGCTTAGTTGCTGATTTTGACTGCCATTGGGGATTTATAACTTTATAATGGAAGTTGTTCATTGTATGTTTTATAAAATCAAATTGGGTGAATTGGCTCAGACTGCTGGTTTCAGATTCTGGTGTATGCTTTGTCCTTGTTTTGCATGCGTTACACAAGCTCAACTGTATTCCTCATTTGTCGTTAAGCATTTCAACTCTTGCTTTATGGTGTGCATGGTGTGTAGTCCAGTGGAATTGCCTGGCGAATAGTTAGCCTTAAGCTATAGGTGGTGGCAGGAACATGTGAAACACATTGGAATTCCATAGCATTTGTATTTATAATGCATCTTGGTTTTATATTGGAGAGGCCTCCACCTCCAACCACGGTTTGGGTAAAAGAATTTTTCCGTAGGTTTTTCCCGTACCAAGTAGAAATGTCTAACTGAAAATCAAACACGATAAAATTAGAAGCTTGATTCAATCCTTCAAACTATTAATATGAAACTGAAGTGTTTATACATATTTATTAATTAAAAAGAGTAACAACATCGGGCTAGGAGTCATCTGAGCTATTCTTTAACTTTCTTGTCGAATACATATTTGGAAATCCACCTTTTTAATGGTAACCCTTGTAAATATGGGCTCATCGCGTCTTCCATTCAGATCCAAACTATCCCCATTTTTGGTGTAGTATTCAGCCTACACTGAGAAAATCGGAAATTTTCAAGACTCGAAGTTTGTGATGTGGTTGGGTGCGAGTATTCTCTACCAAATCCTAGGCACAGAACCCAAGGGCAAATTTTCTCGGTCCATGCATGCTATTAAGCAAGCAACTTTGTTATTAAAGGAGGAAGCAATCTGTTTCTCAGTGAGATCAAAGCATATTTTAGTGTTTGAATGTAAACACAGATTTGCCCCTGGTGCAAATCTAGCACGTACTTTGTCTTCCTCGAGGTTTTGATTGATCATGTACACAAGCAGCAAACAAATTCGTATTATAATCAGACAAAGCAAAATCTTTTGCAGGATAGATTCAGTGGAAATGTGATACGTTGACCCTGGTGGGCCTATGCAATTCAAAGCTCGACATGACGTACTACAGCCAGTAGGCAGCAGTTACAGAACTCAGATATTCAATGCTGTTGATCAAAATTCAGATACTTGGAAGTTCATGGACGGTCAAAACCCACAAACAAGAGCACAGCAACTAACCACTAAGCTGGAAACTGTAATTTTTTGGGTGGGTGGACTGTGGGGCATATAACATTCAAATGCCTCCAATAAGTTCAGCAGAAAGTTTACAGATCTTTGAATGTATACACCACGCTTGACAGAGTTGGATTGACTTTTAAGCTTTTCTGACTTTTGAGTATACATCAGGAAGTAGGGTTCTCTGGATGGAGTTTTAAGAACCATACAAGTGCATGATTAACTCTGAACAAATATCCTAATTGGCTAATCCACAAATTAACATGATGATGTAACAAAAAAAACAAAAACTATTACGAACACTAACTAATAATGAAGGATCACAAGTCAGCCTGGAAAGTATTCACCATCCACTCTTTCATGTATTTACTCGTGTTGTACTTGTCCCTACTTAAAGCATTCTCGTTATATGTGTTTGTTGAAGAAATTTTAAACAATCTCAGACTCAATTAAAAAGGTGGTCATATCCTGGAAAAATATTACCTTAAAAATGAAATAAGATTCTAAGATAATGCTTTGTGTTTTCACTTTTCTCACCTAGATTCATCAAGTGGAACTCAACGGTGCTTGGCCCAGTGTAATGTGAGAGCAATTATTTAGAACATAAGTTGGAAGCCCCTTTCTTACTGTGCCAAGCTGTGTGAGTATGTGACTTTCTGCTCCAGAAAATGCATTTTTGGTCTGGTCATCCATATGGGTAATAATTTTTTATAAAGGCAACTGGGTACTGCTAGTTCTCCTACTCTGTCTTGCTTCCTAAGGCTCTCCCACATTCATGCTTTATATAGCAGTAGGTGGCCCTTTCTGTTCACTCCTCAACCAAAACTTATGGTCCAAGCACCTTTCTATCTTAAAGAAAGCACTTATATAATTACCAACGCTTCTTAGAAACTTCTTAAGAAAAATACCTGTATATATATGTTACCTTATATAGATCTAAAAAGATTTGCCTTATTAAAAGTGGTAAAAAGATTATATGATCCTGCAAGTTACCGCGGGGAAGCAGGTATATAACTATATATATGCACGCGTCTTTGTAAATTTTTTGGTCCATACATAGACTATAGATGCCACGTTGAGGAACAGTAGTTAGCTGAATTTGCCAATATACCAACTTAAGAAAATTGCTACCTAACCAAATCGCTCTCATAAAAGATTCTTCACTAAGTTTTCAGGGAATAATAAAACGGAGAAGTGTAGTCAAAGACTTAACATCTATACTCTCAACATATAACATCTTCCAAATCCAATACTAGAACTTTGATAGTGCCATATAATCAAGTTGGCTTGTGAGTAAAGTTGGCAGGAAAAACTCTAAGTATTTGTTTAGAGAAGATAAATCCACTGTTAACTTCATAGCTTTTAACAGTCATATCTGTCATTTGGGCTTATTCTATGGTTTGTTAACAAAATAAACTGCTTAGTCTCACACCCTTAAAGCCAGTCCTGTTTATAAGCACCTTAGGGGAAAGTAGAGCCATCATTCCAAGAAAAAGAGAAAAAGAACAGAGAAAGAAAACGGGAGATAACTGGCCTTGGAGAGGAAAAGAGTGTTATCGTCTGTGGTGCAACAATGGCAACACCAAAACAGTCGTATGAGCAACACCAACAACAAACAAATGTGCAGCGTGTGAGGAATTCGGGGATGATTAACGTCAACCAGAGTCCAATGAGGGATGACAAGGAAGAGGAGATGTCAAGATCAGCTTTGGCAATGTTCAGAGCAAAGGAAGAAGAAATTGAGAGGAAGAAAATGGAGGTGAGGGACAAGGTTCATGCTTATCTGGGTCGAGTAGAGGAGGAAACAAAACGCTTGGCCGAGATTAGAGAAGTAAGTGTTTGGTTTAGCTCTAAGCTTTCATGCTTTATTTGTTTTCTGGTCTTGTATGTTTCACACATCAATCAACATATAGCGTGTTTGGTTCCACATTCCAGATATGCTTTTCATGTTAAGCAGCCAATAGTTATAACTTCTACCTCTGAGACCTGATTTCTTACTTGTCTTCCCAAACACGCCAATAAAAGGTATGGGAAAAAAGTATAGAATCTATTCGTGTTTGTAAACCAAGCAGGTCAATCTGATTAGAAACTTTGTTTCCTTTTAATTTTCTCATAAAATCTTTGAGCAAGAATTGAGGATGATCAGAAATTCAAAGGCAATTGCTGTGTGGTGTGTGGTGTATTGGTTATTTTTCCTTGTTCTTAAACAATTACTCACATGTCACCAGTGTTGAGTAGTAATTGCTCAAAAAAACTGAATATGATGTTGTAGGAGCTTGAGGGTCTGACAGATCCATTGAGGAAGGAAGTTGCAATGGTTCGAAAGAAGATAGACAGTGTGAACAAAGAGTTAAAGCCACTGGGCCAAACCTGCCAAAGAAAGGTGAGGTTTTCCAACTGTTTACCAGTTGTTTTGCTTTTGACATTTCTAAAATCTATTCTTAACTTAAGCCATAGGATTTACTTAAGGTCGCAAAGTGATCCCCATCTGGTTTACTTACACAGCTTTTGATACAAACACTTGAGCACTGAAAAGAATTTAATCAATAAACCATGCTTGCTTGCTTGGCCCCATATTGTCTCATCAACTGGGAGGCAAAGTGGACATGATTATTTAGTGGTTAAGCTGTTCATTATTAATAATTGTGTTTAAAATGTCCCCTTAGAAAATGATCTATTTGGTTCAATGGGAGATTTCAAATTCCTCATGCAAGCTTCTTTTGCATCATTATGCCTAGAAAAATAAAATAAAGAAAAAGGGTTGAAGGGAGATATGAACCATAAAGCAATCATAACTCACCATTGCTGATACCACTTTACTTTCATAAATAGTTTGACAGATAAAAAGAGAATAAGTATTAAACAGGAACTCCAAATACTAGTTACACAAATAGCCAAATTTACTATACATGTCAAATGGTACTTTTAACCGTTGTAACATGGAACAATTCAATTCACTGTTGGTTGTAAACATATCAGGATTCTCTCAGTATAAATGATTTAAACTTGATTTTTCTATCTTTTTTATGGGATGATAGGAAAGAGAATATAAGGAAGCCCTTGACGCTTTCAATGAGAAAAACAAGGAAAAAGCTCAACTTGTTACCAAACTAATGGAGGTAAGAATTTGTTTGATGATTTGAGTGTGTGTAAAACTTTCTAAATTTGTGTCCTTACTTGTCTTGTTCTGTCTTTATTCAGCTGGTGACAGAAAGTGAGAAGTTGAGAATGAAGAAGTTGGAGGAGTTAAGCAAAAACGTAGATACCCTAAACTGAAATTAATGCTAATGCAAGTAACCTTACTTCTGGAAAAAGTGTGATGTAACTAGAACCATGTGGTTGTATGGTATGTGACATAATTTGTGATTTCATTGTATTTTGAGAATTTGATTAGGAAATGTGCATTAGACACCTGAATTCTGAACATTGCACAAGTTCTTGTCATTTGATTTGAGATGTGATATTCAAACTGATTAATCAGAAAGGTCTATTTTCTTTTTGTGAATTGACAGATCTGGTTAAAGGTTTAGAGAGTTCTTCTATTGCTCAACATTTTGCACATACACTTCCAGAATTTTTGCACTTCAAATGATTTGCCAAAATTATTTTTATGTTCAAAGGAACTGTGTGTTCATGTTACATAGAGCATGTTTTGAAAAAAAAGAAACAAGAGTGTCACAATTGATGAGTGGGAACCTATTTCAATTCATTGATAACATTAGTGTTATTTTAGAAAGAAATTATAATTAGATATTTGTAAAAAATAAATGCAGTAAACAGATTATTATGTTTGTATTACATTAAAATATATACAATTTTATAATTTTATTATTTTTTATCAATAACTAATTAAAAAAATATAATTTAAAAAAGACATATAATTTTGTAAAAATATTATTAAAAAAGTTATATAACCATTATTTTTGGAAATAGAAGTTTTTTTATTTTTTTAAATAAAGACAAATTATTCAATTATTTTATTTTATTTAATAAATAGTTTTTATTTAATAAATAACAAATCTTTTTTATTTATTGAAAGGTAAAATTGTCTAATTTAAACATGATATCAAAGAATGTTAATATAGTATAGTTTTATAATTTTCTTATTTTTTATCATATCAATAAATAATTAAAAATAATAACACAATTTCAAATATATATATATATATATATATATATATGTATGTATGTATAATTTTGTAAAGTTAGTATTAAAAAAATTATACAACCATTATTTTTAAAAATAAAAATTATTTAGTTATTTTAAAATAAAAAAATTATTTAATTATTTATTTTATTCAACAAATAGTTTTTTATTTAATAAATATTTTCTTGATTTGTTAAGAGGTAAAATTCAAAATAACACCAAAGTTACTAAATATACTTTTTATATAATAGTGTAATTATACAACTAAAAAAACTCTCTTACATATAAGATTCCTTTATGATTTTTAAAGAAAATTATATCAAAATTAAATTATCTAAACTATTATTATTACGCCAATTTTTATATTCATATTTTTATTAAACATTAAAAATCACTATTTATCAAGAAACCGTGAAAAGTAAATATAAAGAACTACCAACAAAGGAAGTGAAAAATTGATTAAAAAATACTAAAACAAAATCAAAATTGGTGTATTACCTTTTTAATGATCTTGAAATAAATAAACAGACAAGTCTAATTTTTTCACACAAAAAAACACAAACTGATTATAGATTATTATTATGAAATAAATAAATAGAGAAATCTAATTTTTCTGTTGAAACCCTAAAACCAAATAAATTGAGTATTTTGTCCCAACATCTAAAACTGACATTAGGGGAAGAACGTAGAGTGAAAGAAAGGTTAACAATGGCGTCAGAGAGCACAGTGACTTCAAACTCCACCGATGGTGAACGACCAAAGGTGGTTGTCATAATGGGACCCACAGCTTCCGGAAAGTCGAAGCTTGCCGTTGATTTAGCTTCTCACTTCCCTGTCGAAGTCATCAACGCTGATTCCATGCAGGTCTACCGCGGCCTCGATGTTCTCTCCAACAAACTCCCTCTCTCTCACCAAAACGGTACCACAGTATCCTTGCCGCACCTGATTTTTCTCCATCGCAATCTTGTTCCGTTTCTGAAATCACGTTTCGAATTTGCTGCAGGAGTGCCGCATCATCTCTTGGGCACTGTAAGCCCCAACGTGGAATTCACGGCTAAAGCGTTTCGGGATTCTGCTATTCCCGTATGTCTCAATCGAAGAACGAAGAGAATCCACTTTTATTTTTATTATTTTTTATTTGCTATTTTTTTTTTTAATTTTCAGATTATTGATGACATATTGGCTCGCAATCGTTTGCCTGTTGTAGTTGGAGGTACAAATTACTATATCCAGGTTGGGATTTTGAGTCACGCGTTCTTTGTGTCTTGTTGTGTAATTTGTGTTCTTCATTTTATTTGTTTATTAAATGGCTTATTTCTGCTTATTAATTTTGAACTTTTGCCAATTTATCCTCTTCAGGCTCTTGTGAGTCCGTTTCTTCTAGATGATTCTGCAGAAGATATGGAAGAAAGCTGTTTGGGTGATCCACCTGGTATATTGTTATGTATTTGGTGCTTTCTTTTACTTTATGTTTTGTCTCTGTTTCAATTGAAATATACTTATCATTTATTGCATTTGTAATTTTATAGGCATCACGCAGTCTGAGAACAGTTTCCCTGCCGAAAATGATGGTTCAAGCTATGGTTATGATCTGCTCAAGGATATTGATCCAGTTGCTGCTAATAGAATCCATCCAAATAACCATAGAAAGGTTGGGTATAATTTGATTATTTATCGTTTATACTTCTAGAGAAATGCTAAGGTCCATCTTATTTATGCAGTTGGAGTAACGTATGCAACAATGCCATGATGTTTTTTCTGTTTATAATGAGTTCAAGTGCGTTGTATGTGTTAAGATTTTTACATCGTCACCTAGTTAAATATCAGTCATGATTTGATTTTTAAAGTAGTTGTTGCAAAAGTCAGCATCTTAATATATATGGCCGTTTATGATGGTATAACAATGTCATGAGATCTCCTACACAACTCTTGTTGAAGACTAAATATATTGAGTGTGGAACTAAATATATTGAGTGTGCAACTAAATATTTGTTTGGACAGTGATCGATAGTGGGTAACAAATATGTCCAACAAACTTTGTTAAGATAGACTTTGCTACCATCTCACAAAATGAATTTAGGTCTAAGTAAACTCCCTGCTTGCAAACAAACATCTACATTATTAATGTTTTTAAATTTAATTCATATAATATACAAAGCACATATAAGTATGCTTATTATTGTATTCATATGATTTTAGTTTTGGCGTTCTGTTCATCAAAATAAAAGCTGTTCTATCTATTCATTTTTTAAATTTAAATATACATGAAATGCCTAACTGGGGATTACCCGCGTACTTGTGTTTTTAATGGGTTTCAGATAAATCAATATATTAGTTTGTACACTCGCACTGGTGTTCCTCCTAGTAAAGTTTTTCAAGGGAAGGCGGCAGAGGTTTGTTTTCTTCTTTGGCAATCATCCATTACTGGAATTTTGATATGATCTCTTTTCTCTTTGTCTATGTATGTTTTTATAATTATTTTCCAATTTATGGTCTTTTCCCACTAATCACAGTGCCGCACTTTACTTATTCTGTTCTATTGATGGACAATTGGTGTGGTGGACATCAAGTGGATTAATAATGGAAGAAAGATGTTAAATTGCCAATGTTTTATTGCAATATGTCTGTTGATTATTTTTTCCCCTTTTAAATAATATTGGTCGTACTTGTGGCAGGGCAGAATTGGGGTCAAGTTGACAACTTAAGATATGATTGTTGCTTTGTATGTGTGGATGCATCTCTCCCTGTACTGGACAGATATGTAGAGCAGAGGGTAGATTGCATGATGGAAGATGGATTACTCAATGAAGTCTATGACATTTATAATTTGAATGCAGATTATACTAGAGGTTTGCGACAGGCCATTGGTGTCCGTGAATTTGAGCCTCTTCTTAGAACTTGTGTTGTCAAAGACATGTATGAAAGAGAGAGGGATTTGACTGAAGGATCCAGCATAGAAAAGGGCAAGACGTTGTTTAATGGTAATTTGGTGGAGTTGGTGAGATCTTCCTCTGATACTGAATCCACAATTCTTTTGGAAGAAGCAATTGAAAAAGTAAAGGTCAATACCAGGAGACTTGTTCGCCGACAGGTAAAAAATTAATGTCATTTGTTTTATGACTTCAACAAGCATTCTTATTTTGGCCGGGCATGCAAGGAAACTGAAAATGTCATTTTTCTGTATTCACAAGTAATAGCAAAATTGCCAGTACCACTGAGATGATTCATCTGAATTTTGACTTAGAAATTTGAAATACATTGTCCTTTTTGTAGAGCATTTAGTTCACCTGCTATTCTGCTGTACAGTATCACTATTTATTTGTTTTAGCTATAATTTATTTGTATTATTTTTAGTGTTTTCCAGTGCTTCCTAGAATTAGTGTTATTGTCTAAGTAGTCCGGAACATGATAACTTCAAGGAAAATAACATAAATATTCAGTATTCGTTGGTGACAATGAATTGACTGGAGTTTGTACGGAAACTTAAAGTCTGAGATTTATATAGAAGCTTTGTTCATGACAGAAGAGGATGCTCAGTCGACTGCAAACATTGTTTGGTTGGAACATACACTTTGTTGATTCCACAGCACCAATATCAAGTAAGCTGTTTTAATCTTGTTCCTGCGTATTTTCTATGTTCGTCAATTAGGTCGTTTAGTATCCACCCTGGATTACATTCATTTAGTTATTTATGTTTCAGGCAAATCAGAAGATGTATGGGCACGCCAAGTAGTTGAATCTGCTGTGAAGATAGTTAAATCTTTCTTGAGTGGGAACGGAAGCTTCTCATCCACCTTTGGGACTTCAAATGACACAGGGATGAAAATAATCCAAAGGGACCTCTGGACTCAATACGTATGCAAGGTCTGTTATGTTTTATGATCCACTTGCCCAGAGACATTTGTTTCGTTTTTTGTTAATAACTTAAATGAATCTTCTTTTTACTCTGGAAAGGGAGTGTGGTGATCTTGCAGTCTTACTGCAATAATGTGGCACAAACTGCATACAATTTTCACCTACAGAAAAAATAGCAAATTTAAGTTTCTCGAAATTTTTTCATTTGGATGCCAAATTTTTCTGTATGAAATACTACATAAAAAATTGAAGTTTTCTTATGAATTTTCCTTTTGGCAGGCGTGCGGAGATCGGGTTCTTAGAGGATTACATGAATGGGAACAACACAGACAAGGTCGTGGGCACCGAAAACGTATTTCAAGTCTTAAGAGCAAGGGCCAATTTCCTGGTTTCGTGGAACAGAAGGTGGACTATTCTCAGTGTGAACAGTGACCAATATGTCGTATGATTTATGAAATGAAATATATATGGGTATTCTTGAAGGCATCTCATGTTCGTCTGAAAAAAAATTAAGGAATTTAAGTTAAAGTGATATTTTCTTCAAGCTTTTTCAAATATTTATTCACGTTAGATAACTAGATCACACGAGGTGCATTAAAATAAATTTATTAATAGAAACGGGACATCGTCACCTTTTTTTTTTACACTATCATCTTATTTGTAAGTTATCATATATAATAGATTTCTTTACTTTTTATAAGTTAAACTGTTTGTAGTCTTAATTTGTTATTAAATTTGTTTTTATTTGTATGTTTAATAATATTCATTTTGGTATTTTAACTCTTGAAATTAAATAAATAGTCTTTCAAAACTGTAGTTTCTTCAGTTTTACGGTACAAGTTTGATTTTATTTAATGATTGAAACCTATTATATTTATTTATACGAAAATTAGTAAATCACAAAATTCAATTTATTGGTGAATAAAAAGAGATATTGTGCAAAAATTGATCACAGCAAACAATTTTGAAAAATATAATATAAATGTTTTTGAAGTGCTTTTCGCCACGTTTATGATCTTTCTTAATTCACATGATAGTTAAATTTTGTAGTTTTAAAATCTAATGAAAAAATGTTCACGTTTTATGCATGAAAAAACGTTCAAAATTATCCAAAATTGAAAATAGTAGGTGGTTCATAAAGACAACATTAACTCGAGTTAAAACGATACAAATAAATTGTTTAAAAAATAAAAATTCATTTATCTTTTAGTAAAGAAAAAGTTATATTTTAACTATTTTTATAATAACTACCTAAAAAATTAAATCTGCATGTTTATCAAACTTTACATTGTAACGAAAAATATGTAATAACAATAAAATAATTTAGATCTAATATCCTGAGACAAGTGGTTTAACTCACTACTATGGAAGGATTGGCTCACAAATCCACTCTTTATTTTTTTTATTTTTAAAAATATGCAAAATGATATTATATTTTTTAGGATATTCTTTTATGTTTTTAGTGTTCTCAAAAGTTAAAAATGTATTTGTCATTGTTTTTAGTTTATTTGTTTCCAAACTTAATTCTTATAACACTTATCCAACTCAAATATTATATATAAGACTTGAATTTTTTTTTTCGAGTCAACCTGTTAGTTTGTGGACCTTTTTTCCAATCCAGTCCATGATTTTCAAGGCCAGCCCATAACGTCAATTATGTAGAATCTATAATAAAAACAAATTATTTCAAATTCTATATTCTAAAATCTATAATTTATATTTTGAATTCTACATTTCAAAAATACAAAATTTAACGTTTAACATTCCGACATGTATAAATGAAATACTGATGGCACATTCTGGATTTAAATACTCAAAATTGATAATTTGTTTTTAAAAAATAAAATTAGAATTTCAAATTTTATGAAAGCACAACTTGGAAATGGCTTCTTCTTCCTGCACCCCTACGTGTTTCTTCCTGCACCCCACAATTTTCTAAATCCCAAAACTGGCCTTAATCTTTTATTTGAAGAATGACACCGTGGTTATTGGAAATCGGGTCAATCCGGAACTAAATATTTTTTTTTTTCTGGATGAGGGGGTGTTCTGGAAGCAAATTTTGCATAAATTATTAATTTTTGGATTGCTGTATCCAGAATGCTTTTTTTTAGTTATGAATTTCTGAATCTGGAATGTATACTTTTGTTATGGATTAGTAGATCCAAAATGCTTTTTTTGAATGATGAATTTTTGAATGTGAAATGTATATTTTGAATTATGGATTGGTGGATCCGGAATTTTACCAGAAGTGCCTATCCGATTTTTCGGATTCCATAATTCAGAATGCAAAAAAAAAAAATACACTTCAAGTGCATTTTAGAGTTTTTAAAAAATAATAGGGACATTTTGGTCTTTGCATAACATTGTGGGGTGCAGGAAGAAACTGCCCTTGAAAATATAGAGGTGCAACTTGAAAATATGGACGTGCAGAATGTAACTGGCCCACATCAAGCTTGTGTACGTGTGATCCAATATCGGTCCATACCTTGTAACAATATCCAAAACTAGCACATGCATAACGTGCTTTTAGTTTGTCACGTAATACTGGAACCACTTTTTATTTGTTTTGTTTTTTCTACAACACTATTAATTACATAATCTTATTTATTTAACTTTAACTATGAGCTAAATTTATAATATTTTTACATGTAGTTAGACATGTATAACCCTTCAATTACATCGTCATCACACAAAATCTTAACCCTTCAATCAATTTATCATTGCAATATTTTTTTACAATTAAAACGAGATTTAGCAAAATGAAAAGTGATTTTTTAACACATTACCATTTCGAGTATTTTCTTTATGGTAGAGGATTCACTTCCATAATACTAATAATAATTTGTAAAACAAAATTAATCTTTATTATATACTTTAATAATATTACGACACAATTAATCGACATATAAATACTTATATATTAACTTTCATTTGTTCATAACCTCTTGTCAAATAAAATTAATTATATTTACATGCGATTAATCACATCTATTTAAGTGATACCTAAAAATAGTAAATTCAAACCTAAATTAGCTACTTTACTTCAAAATTATTTTATAAACACTCCATATATCGTAAGAATAAAGAGTCTGAACAATACTAAGATTAAGATGATGGGTGAATTGATTGAAAAAGATATTTTAACAAAAATATTTTTTTTTAATTCTTAATTGATTAAACTTTTCAATATTTAAAAAATATATAAAGTTAATGAATGAAACAAACATTTCAAACTCAAATAATCTATTTAAAATAACTATTTCAATAGATGTATCACAAATAGATGTACATGTATCACAAATACTACCACATACGAAAATATGTATCACAAGTCATTATCAAAACAACCGACATAAACATGTTTTTGTGGAAAAAGAATCATACAACTTCTTTAGTGAGTCTTATTATTTATTTATATATATTGAACCGGTTCGAGTCGAATGAGTCACGTTATTTGATATTGGTGACCGATTGACTGAGTGACTGACTACTTTAAAGAACAAATAAAATATGTGTGACAAATATGGTAACATTCTACAAATCAGGGTAACACTTCTAAAACCTGAGCCACGCCCCCACAAATTCAAAAACTATGAGACAAATAAGTTAACACTTTTTTATTAAATATATGTGTCAAATACGGTCCATAAACGAGATAACCCACTACTAAACAATATAAACAATAAACACAAAAGATATTATGAAGTAAACTTTTAAGCTTAACTCAACTCCATAAAACTGACTTATGAGGTTGAAGTTTGCATCCACTTATATAGAAATAAAAGATTCTAATCTCTAGTCGATGGACGACCGAAGAGAAATTAACAACTGAACACGAAAAAATAGTAATAAAAGCAAAAACGAAGAGAGATCAAAATCAATTGTTATCTATATAATGAGAGAGTGTATAAGGAATAGTATATATACCCCAACCTCAATCATTGCTACGAAACCCCAAGCAAAGTGCGTTTTAAACGAGAAAATAATTTAATTTAAGGTTCATAAAGAGAAAGAAAAGGTGACACAGTGATGTTGAAGAGAATGATGAAGCAAAATTTGAACCGGAACATAACTCACACTTCACAACATATTGACTTACTCACTATGCAGGAACAGATTTCGTATTTCTGTACTTCCTTTTCTTTTACAAAATTCATATTTTTGGTCCAATCTTCTTCTATATATATATTTTTTACATTTTAACTAATTAAATGGTTTTTTAATGATACCTTAAACGAATGTGTTAGATCTAAAATTCAACTCAAAATAGTTTTTCTAAAATGTATTTTTATATTATGAAAAAATAGAATCATGACTAATGGTTTTTTCTTAGAATAATATTATTCATACTAGTGTTTTTTTACATTTAAATCCAGAACGACAGTTTACTTTATTTTATAAAGTATTTTTTTAAAAGTAATCTTATTTAATGCAGAATCAACTACTAAAATATAAGTTTTTTCTTCTTAAGAGGAATACAAAAACTAATTAATTAAAGAAACTACTCCTTCTTATAATTAAACCATTTAAGATTTTCTTAAAAGATAAATGAAGGTAGTCCAAAAGTTGGAATGAACTAAAATAAATCAGTTTTCTTTTGTTATTCTTTCTATTTCTATGTAATTTTTACATAAACGTTCATCTATCGTATTATCATAGATGAGAGACACTCATGAACAAAAATATATTTTAAAGGTTCATTTCCAACCAATTGTTTTTCTCTTAATAATTTATATATAATAAATTGTTAATTTTTGTTGGTTTCCGTATTAATGTCGATGGTCAGTAATAATAATTCTTCTTATCCTAATTTCTTATTAACCAATTTGAACCTAAAAGTAATTAAAATATTTTCAAAATTAGCTAACAAAAGATTATCTCACATTAGGGCCAACATGATTTTGACATTAAATGTACCTAACGTGTGGTCTTGCCAAAATGATAAGGCATGATAAACAAGTGTTTAATAATAAGAAATTGAAAAAAAAGATGTCAATGACCTTTTGCGACCAAAGAAAAATAAAAAACAGTGAAAATTGATAAGGAAAGAAAAAGTGATTGTTTGATATTATCTTATTCTTTTTTTAATAATAACGATAATATTTGGTTTTTATCAAAAAAAAAAATATTAAGTTAATAATAAAGATAATATTCTAGTTAATCTTATATATTTTTTATGATTTAAGTAAATAATATTTAAAGTTATTTATTTAAATAGAGATAATCCTCCTAAAACAAATATCTTTCTTGTAGGAAAACTATTCCTAAATATAAAATTTAATTTTATAGTTTTAAAATTACTTTTTATTATCCTCGATTGCAACAACTTAAAAATTATATTTTACAAATATAGGTTTTGAGTTAATTGAGTACTTGTGTAATTTGTGGGTGAGCCCGTACTACTTATTTCAAGTCATGATTTGCTTAACAATTATATATTATAATTTAGTTTTATTTTTTATTTAATATAATTTTTTTAATGCATTTATCTTATTGACATCTTATAGTTGAGGTACTTGTAAAATGTGATTTGTCCTCTATTATATACTCTAATTTAACTTTATTTTTATTATCTAAATTTAATTTGACTTTATTTCTAGAATCTCGAGCAATATTACCATAGACATAAAGTCAAAGCAAAACAATGTTCTATTGCATCATATATTGTTACAAAGTGGACTTTAAGCCTAACTCAACCCCATAAAACCGGCTCATGAGGTTGAGGTTTGCACCCACTTATATACAATGAAAGGCTCTAATCTCTAGTCGATGTGGGATCTCCAACACACCCCCCT
>Ga0123342_1005864_pt1 | contig 17451 bp, 9 predicted proteins | sample Turbeawhitnodule_FD_89960 | JGI IMG/M metagenome (GOLD analysis project Ga0123342, IMG submission 89960) | Root nodule microbial communities of legume samples collected from Mexico - Turtle bean Mexico white nodule | ecosystem: Host-associated > Plants > Roots > Nodule | place: Mexico: Nepantla... | reverse complement strand
GATAGTAATCATGAAGAACAACAAAATTCACCTGGTCAAGATTATAATAATTATTAGCTTCTTTAAAACTTTTGTAATGATTTGAATTTTCTTTTATTAGATGCTTTTTTATGTTTTAATGAAAAATACATTTGGATATTTTGAACATTTAGAAATAGGATTGTATTTATGAACAGGGATGAATGTTGATGGATATTGGATATTTTGAACATTCGAAAATATTTATGGGCAGTTCTGAATGTTTGATTGATATTGCTTTTGAATGAATTCTGAAAACTAGAATTGCTTCTGATAATGCAGGTTCTGAACAGATTTTCAGTGCTTTCAATTACACGAAATACTGACCCCTATTACATACAGATTTATCCGTATGTAATCTCCTCCCGTGTTACATACGGATTTATCCGTATGTAATTACATACGGATTTGAAATCCGTATGTAACAGTTACCTACGACGGTTTTACATACGGATTTTCGTCCGTATGTAATCCGTATGTAATCATGTTTTACATACGGATTTTCGTCCGTATGTAATCCGTATGTAATCATGTTTTACATACGGATTTCTTGCATTACATACAGATTTTGACCGTATGTAAATGCAGTTTTTCTTGTAGTGAATTAAGACATGTATTCCATCGATTATGAAACTTCCAAAGAACATTTGACCTAGTAGTAAACGCAACACAAACCAAAGCTGAATCGCATTCCAGTCAGACATTAGTAAGTCCTATCTTTTGAACTTCCTCCACAACATGTATAACCCCATAAAACTCAGCAACCAGAGTAGTCTGAAGTTCAAGAAACGTAAAAAAAGCTCAAATAAATTCCTCCATACTCCCAAGAAAAATATCTCCACAAGTAGCAAGACCAGGATATGCCCTAGCAACCCCATCAATGTTAATTTTAACCCAACTTGGTGAAGGAAACTCCCATCTAACAGGAAGAGGACGTAGAATTTTACCAGTACGAGTGTTAATACCAAAAGACTTGAGCACATTGAAATCGAACATACCATTCTTCATTGAAACTTTAAACGAATTATCCACTAGACAAGTTAAATCTTTAATAACCAAAATAACTTTAGAAACCTCAATCTTATCCTGAAAACGAGCATAATTCCTCATACGTCATATCATCCAAATAGAAAAAGTTATCACCGCTAGCTTAATCAATTTAACCAACGGACTACCATCACTCTTAATAAAAGAAAGAAGATCATCCTTATTAGAGAAATGATAAGCAGGAAAAATGTGTCAAACCCAACTCCAAATACACAAAGCATTAACACATTCAAAAAAATAAATGTTGAATAAATTCCTCATATTTTTCACAAAGCATACACATAGAACAAATATGCAGACCTTTATTTTGAATATGTTGATATGTAGGAAGCCGCCCATGAAAAACTGTTCAAAGGACAGGAGTTTTGGAAGACCGAATATATGAAGACCAAATAAATTTAGCCCAACCACAGAAAACCCCTGAATCAAAGAAAAAAGTCATAACCGACTTTTTTACAATTTTTTTTTTACAAACAAATTGAACTGTCTAGTTAGTAGTATTTAAAAAATGTCAAAAAACTTTTAAGAACTTTCACACTTCTGAATCATTCAGCCATTCGAATAACGACTATAAGATTAGAGATAAATCCAATCAAAAGAACTTATTAGATTCAAAACTTGATATGTAAAGATAGTAAGGCCCAATGCAAATTCTAGTAAAACTTAAAATAAAACTCAAAATTATGAATTATGTGACTAATATAAGATTTGAACTTAGTAAACAAAATTTTTTAAATAGTAAAAATTCAACAAGACTAATGAAATCCAATACTTTGTAGTATAAATAGAAAGATTGATAAAGAGATAAGTAGAGTGTTTTAAGGGAGATATTACATAATATATGTTCTTACTTTATCATAGGAAACTCTTGCCGACAAAATATGAAGCCGTGAATATTGAAAGAGAGGAAACTACAAGAAACCAGCTGGAGAAGTACAAATGAAGAAAGGAATGAAGACCTAAAAGATTGGTTGGAATTATCTTAATGAAAGTCGGGTAAGAAAAGAAACTATCAACATAAAGTTAAGTTATACACATTTTTTTTTTCATATCTTTGAGGTTAATTTTTATTTTTAACATGTTGAAATAGTTTTAATGATCCGTATTTATGAATTGTGTGACTCATTAATTGATGTATTTTACTTTTATGGTTTTTTGTTTTGTTTTTATATTCATATTTTCGCTGCAAATATAAAAAAAAATAGTCGGATTAATTGCAAAAAAATATTTTTCCTATTTACATTTCATTTACACTACAAGTTTAAATAGATAGGAAGCGAATGAAAATTAAAAACAATATTAAAAAGAAGTTTAAATTGAATGTGTGTGATTTTAGAACCGTGCTAATGTAGGGTTGGTTATATCACTATTTCTGGACTTGTTGGCCTAACCTTCTGCGTTAATATGTAAACCTCGGATAATTAGTGAAAAATTTATATTTTAACCCTCAAAAACAGAAAACATTAATTTAACTACATATTTCAATAATATTAAAATTAGTACTTTAAGTTTAAATTTTTTTTAAAGTTAATTAAATGTTAAATTATTAAGCAGTTATTTCTTTTATGTCTAATCTCCCTACTTAGTTTTAACAGGGAGAATATTAAAAAAAATTGCAACTGAAATTTTTGTATAGTAAGTTTGTTTTCCAACATACAAGATGAGTAGTAACAATGAATAAATTTTTTTATAATTGTTTATTGTATTGCCTGTTTTATATTTATGAATATAAATTATCTTATTTATTTTATTATTTGCAATTTTTTAACGACTTCTTTAATATATAAATATATATGAAATGTTTTATGTTTTTTATTCTTTCACTATAAACTTTATTAATAATTTTTATTTTTAAAATTATATTTTATTATAAAGAAATGGATACACAAATGCTTCCAGTAGTATATATAAAGAGGATAGGTTGTGTTTTATATATCTATTTTATTCATGTAATTACCATTATTTTTTTAAGAACTTTTTTTTACATTTTCTGAATTTTACGTCTTTTAGTAGCATATAATGAATCACCTAATAATTATTATGTAATTATTATGATATGTTTTTTTTTTAAATACATAGGTTCAGAGTTTCTAATAATATAATAATATATAATGAGGTTTGTTTTTATAATTATCAATTTTACATTTAAAAAAGTAATAACTAGTTTAATATATAACTTAATATTTTTTTTTAAAAATGTTATCTTAAGAAAAATATCAGTTATTATTAATTCAATAATTTCTCTTATCAGTTTAATTATTTTTCTTTTTCTTAAAATAATCATTTATAACATTTGTTTTAAATAATGTTTTTCAAATTTCACTTCCATTCTCTTCCTTAGTTATAATATAATATACTCTCTCATTCTCATTTCTCTTTATAAGTTTTGGTTAATCTATGCAAAAATATTTATTTATTGAACTTATTTTTTTTATTTTTTTTTTCAAATTCTTCCATCTTTTTTTATATGTATTGTGTATTTATATATATATATATATATATATATATATATATATTAAAATATTACAATATAAATTTATATTAATATTTAAAAAATTGGATACATGGATAAAATTAAAAAATATAGCCAGAAGTATGTTTTTCCGCTAGTAATATATAAAGGAAATAAGTTGTTAAGTTAAATAAAAGGAAAGGAATATCGAATTTTTTTTTTTTTTTTACAAGTATATAATCTATAGAAAGAGTGAATCTGAAAACTGGAAAGAGAGAAGTGTCATGTTGTGATAACACAGCTTATATCACATCATGGATAATCCAAGTCAACATATTTTCTGTGTTAGTGCTACAACCTGAGATTAGACTTCTTTAATCTCTATGAACTGTGACAGAACCACACATTGAGACCAAACATAAGAAAATGCAAGAATTTTTTAAAGTTTCTTCACAGAAAATTCATATGCATGTACCAGAAATAAGGAAATAGAAAGAAAGTGTTTAATTTTCATTGAGATAATATCGGCAGGACTTATTCTACTCCAATTATTGTTTGTATCTTTGAAATTTCATCACAGTTTTATTATTAAAATTTTTAGAAAAATATATTTAAATTATTTTTAATCTTTAACATATAAATAATATGAGATTATTAAACAAATTGCATTAAACAAATTATTGTGGAAAAATTAGGTTTAAGGTTATTCATATTTTTCGTGAAGGGAATGCGTGTGCTGATAAGTTAACTAATTTAAGATTTATTCATTGGTATAATAGGTTTCCATCTAGTCTCTTCTTAGAATTCTTTAAAATATGTATAATCTATCTATGTATCGTTTTTGTTAACATATGACTTTTGGTCTAGTTTCCATATTTTTGTATTTTTTTTAATAATATTTTTTTTTCATGATACAAATGATTGTTATTATTTGAGGTGTCAATATATCTGAAATATCCAGTAGCATATTGATACCTAACATGAAAAATTTTTATAAAAAAAAACAAATTGCATTAAACAAGACAACCTGTGTTTGCAAGCATTCCTTTTTTGCATCCGTCCTGTGTATAGGTGTATGTCGTGATGAATGCAAGTATCTGATTCTAGCTGTTCTTTCCGTTCAAAAAAGGGTGCCCAAATGTTGAGTCATACACACTACAAACGTGATTCACCCAAAACACACAAAAGTTAGTTCAATAATGGCGTGGCGGGAAATTTTCTTTATCGTGGTGGAGAACAAACAAACATTATGCTAATTCGAACATTTATTCAATAATTTAGGTTTAGACATGGGTTATTAAAATCTCATATAATTTATAACTGTAAAGGTTAGGTTTCCTTGCATAAACTTTTTTAACAATTTTTTTAATGAAATAATATTACTTATTAATAATTTGTTTATATTTATATAGATTTATTTTAAAAAGCATAAGAAAAAAAGATAATCACTCCAAGTTTGCTTATAAGAAAAAAACACTTTTCTGTATGCGTGTTTCTTTTTATAACTAGTTTTATAAAAATATTCGTAACACTTTATAATTGAAAAGTTTATTATATTCTACATGTTTTTTAAGTTACATATGTTTAATTTAATTAATATTTATGTATTTATTTTTCATCGTTATTACAGTAAATACACGCCACTTCTAAAATTCTTTAAGACATCCAAAATACATCTTTCTCCATCATGTTAGAGAAAAAAATGATAATTTTATATTTTAAAAGAACTAAAAATATAAACTCAAGTTTTAAAGAATGCAAATATTTTTTATCCAATAAAAAATTATTTCATTCTATATAAACTAAAAAAAATTTAAACTTTGATATCAATATTAATATAAATATAATATTTTATTTGTTATATAATGAAAAAAAATTATTTAAATTAACGTGAGTAAGGAATTTGGATATATATTGTAGGTAAGTTATACACATATATTGAATTTTCTACCTAATAAGTATCGGTACATGCATATATATATATATATATATATATACATATATATATATATATATGTATATATATATATATATATATATAAGTATATATTAGCTCTTCAGCTTTGTTAGGTTTACCTAACAAGTATCAATCCATATGATATATTAAAATATGTTTTTTGCTTTTTAATAATTTGCTTGAATGTTTCATTTATTAGATTATTCCATGTTCTTCTATCGTTTTCATTTACTAAACCCTATAGTGTGCGTCTATATATATAAATAAATAAATAGTTAAACAATTATATATGTCCGATTTGAGATAGAAAAATGTTTCAAAGAATCAAAATCCCAAAAACAAATATTAAATTATTTTATGGAATGCGAAGTAGATTTTTTTTTTAATTTTAGTTGAAACACAATATTTTGCTACGTATAAGCAGAGGAAAATTGATGAAAAAATTTAATTGTAAAATTGAAGAAATAATTTCTGGCTCTTATTGTAATGAATATAATAAACCAGAAAATTGAGAAAAATACTAGAGAACTGTTTTAAAATTGTAATAAAAAATTCCTGCAGATTTTATTCATTGATTTTGTTTAGTTGTTATACTTTTATAAATACTAAAGAGACTTAGTTAGTACTTGAAACTAGAACTCACAGTAACAATTGTCGCTTGTGTCGGTTGATTTTTTCGTATTCGTTTTCTCGTGTACGGTCGTTCCTCATTTGTTCTTCTTGTGCTTCTTAGAACTTCAACTCTTCATGTCTTTAACTCCTTCGTGTTTGGTCAGCAGTTAACCTAGGCCTGCAGAAAGTTCTCCAACGATCAAGTAAGTACTCTATATTGATAGTGTATGAAGTAAATTGATAAAAACGTATCTTACTGTCTTGCATAGAAGACTTATTTATAGTGTTTGGTAGTTGACTATTTGATTCATAAGTCGTATTGTATCTTCAATCAATAAATCAATATTGCTGATTTATCTTATAGCTTCCAGATTTAGTAGAGTGCAACTTGGATTTATAAGAAAGTTACCTTGATTTGTATGATGCTACCATACTTATAATTTATCTTTTATTTACTTTTTAACGTAGTTAATCATCCTATCGATAGTTACTTAGTAGATATTTTATTTTTTTAATGGAATGAAACATATTTATGAACTTATGAATTTATGAATGATGAGCATCATATGTGACGGATCATATGTGACGGGTGTGTTTAGGATTATTAGATTTGGAGACAAGTCATATGAAAAACAAATATAAATGTTTATAAAGATTGATGGATAACAACTTTATTATAAATGTGTATCCATATAATGTAATTTGTTTGAATCTTTTGCTGATGAATGAAACACATTTAAACAAATTGGTTAATCACAAGACGTTTGTTTTAATACAACTGGTTAAAGTGAACATTTTTCAAGGTAACTATTGAAACATATATAATTTAAAAATATTTATGGCCTGTTAAAATTAAAAAAAAACAATATATTAATCGATAAAAAATTAAGCTTAATACTATCTACTTAAAATTGTGAACAAAGTTTGAAAAAAAATATTTTTAAGAAATTATTTTTTATAATATAATTTACTTAATTTTTAAAATAAATAATTGAAATAAATATTAAAATAATAATAAATATGAATATTTTATTTTAATAACATATTGAAAAAAATTATTTTATTTAATATTAAAATTTTAATTAATTTATTATTATTTTAAAATATAACTTTTATATATTAAAATTTATAATAATTTATTTATTTTAATTTTTTTTTACATTTTTAAAATTATCTTTTACACTAGGTTTTTATCAACTGATAAAAGTTATAATTTCAATTAAACCAATCATATCACTCACAAACTTTCATAAATTTTTACTTTCATAAATCCCTTGTATTTCAGTTTCTCACTTCTTCCACTCCTTCAGACTTCAACACTTTCACTCCTTAGCTCCTGAATGCTCGGTCGGGAGTAAGCCTATATCGAAGGTTCTCTAACGATCACGAAAGTATTATGTATTGAAAGTGTAGGATATCAAAATTGATAAAAGTGTATCTTACTCCATTGTAGAAGGCTTATTTGTAGTGTTTAGTAATGAGCTATTTGGTTGATGGGCCATATATCTTTAATAAATCAGTGTTAGCTGATTTCTCGTGGTGTCATTCGAATTTGTAGGAAGGTATATTTGGAGCATATCTTCAGTAAATCAGTGTTAGCTGATTTCTCAGGGTGTCACCCGGATTTGGCAGGGTGTGGCCCGGATTTATAGGATGTTTCCTTACTTGTCATTTATTGTCAATTTGTTCCTTAATGTGGTTGATCACCCGGTCGGTCGGTCAATCGAGACCGAGTGATGTGGCTTACTCGGTCTGGACCGGTATACTTGCCCCCTAGACTCGATGAAGGTTATTTTAGAAGAGTCTAAGACTATTGGGTACTTCGAGGTATGAAGTGACTTTGACGTATTAAATGATGTGTAGAGATAGGACGTAGGTCAGTCAACGCATTGTTCGAGTTTTTCACTTTTTGATCGAAGAGATCTAACGGTCTATCAGACTGTGTCGTTTTGAGTTTGAATGTTGTACACCCTTGGATTGAAAGAAATCTAACAATGTCAAAGGAGACACTGTTTCGTTCCTTCCTTTTCAAAAGTTTATAAATAGGAGTCCTTTTCGAACTTTGCTATGTTTGCATCTTCTGCTCTGAATATGAGCTTTAAAAAGTTGTCTTAGTGCCAACCTTTTTTGTTCGAATGCTTCAGGTTACTCTTCACCTTTGTTCTTTGCATTTGTTCCTCAATAGGTTAGTAATGGCTTTTTCTTTTGGGTCTTTTCACATTCCTTCTTGTTCTTCTTCACCAGAACGAACACATTCTAATCCTAACGAGGTGAAGGATGTGGGTTGTTCTAGCCAGGCGGTTGACCTTGCTAGCTGACCCCCTCGCTATCCTAGTTATGAGTGGGTTGACCCACGCATCCTTCATATACGTACCTATTTTAACGGTTTGTCTACTTTAGATGAGTTTCTTTATAATGTTTCTATGTTAATTTCGGACTGCCCATCAGACGTGGTTGCAATCGATACTTGTAATTACACTGATCGAGTCTGTCACAATCGGGAAAATGATCCTCAAGACTTTTTCTTTGCATGCACTTTCCTTTTTAACGATTTACATGTAACTCTTTCTTTTGATGAATTTACAATGGAGTCTTTAGGATCCTCAACGTTGCTTCTACCCAGTTACATCCAAATTCATGGGTGGCCCTTTAGGCTAATTTGTGATGTCTTTCGGTTGAGGTCGTCCCCACAATCTTTTTTGTTTTATTATAATTCTTGGTTAACCCATCCCGTGGGTTGACTTTCTCTGTCGAGTTGTCCGAACAACATTCTTTTTTGCTCCCTATACTTCATCCTATAAGAATTTCAAAGAGAGGTATTTTGGTTCTGATGGGAATCATAAATTTCCTTTTCATTGGACTCAGTCACCCATTCGTTACAAATCATGATCGAGATCATCCATGACCCCTCAAGAAAAGGAGGTATTTTGGGTATTCGACCTGATTTCAATAGGCTCCCCACTCAAAAAATATTGGTGGTATACAAATCAACCTACAGTTGGTAGACTTTGTTGATACTAAATGTTTAAGTTGTAGGTGCTTTTATTCAATTTGTTGATTATGTGTTTAGTTTTTGGTTAACTTGTAGGAATTATGGCTCAAACTGATCGGGCCACCTTCAAGTGGTGACGAGTGGAGACACCAATTGTACTTGTATACACAAAGTGGGCCTAAATAGTACTTGAAATTGTTTGTCACTATTGTTGTCGGTGTCGGTTGTTCGGTCGTGTTCCATTGTATTCTAGTTCTTTCACTCCTTCAAACTTCAACACTTCTACTTCTTAGCTCTTGAGTGCTCGGTTGGGAGTAAATTTGTAAAAGGTTCTTCGACGATCAAGTAAGTATTCTCTATTGAAAGTGTAGGATATCAAAACTGATAAGAGCGCACCTTACTCCATTGTAGAAGACTTGTTTATAGTAATTGGTAATGAACTATTTTCTTGATGGGTCATATCTAACGCATATCTTCAATAAATCACTGTTAGCTGATTTCTCGGAATGTCATCTGAATTTCTAGGAAGGTATACTTGAAGCATATCCTTAGTAAATCAATGTTAACTGATTTTTCGGAGTGTCACCCGAAGTTGGCGGGGTGCCACCTGAATTTATATGGATGTTTCCTTACTTGTCATTTATAATCAATTTGCTCTTTAATGTGGTTGATTGCTCGGTCGAAAAATCGAAATCGAATGACATGACCTGCTCGATCCCGACTAGTACAAATAGTGTCATAACCGTTAATTAAAATTTGCAAAAAAAAATACACATAATATATAAATTTTAAGTCTTTAAAAATAATTTTCAATTAATAATTCTAAGGATCCTTTAAGTATACCCTGAACCTGAAGTATCCCTTTAATTTATTTAATTTTTTGCTAAAAAAAAAATAATTCTAAGGATCTTTGTTCATAACTTAAGGATTGAATTTGAAAGCCAATAAATAAAAAATTTATCGAGCCAACATACAACGGTGGATGTTTAATCACAGAAAGCAAATTTGAATCACGATGATAAACAATTTTAAAAGATGACAGTTGCACATTTTTTTTTCATTCAAAGTTGAAAAAATTAGTATTATTTAATGCAGAAAGTAATGGATAAACAATTTTAAAAGATGACAGTTCCACATTTTTTTTATTCAAAGTTGTAAAATTAGTATTAAAGCAGGAAGTAGGTTTGAACAGCCATAACGTACGTTGAAAAAGTGTATATATATTAGATATATTAAAAAAATGTTACTTTAAAAGCTGTTCATATGATATAATTACATAATTATAATCTGATACAGATTATATTTAATTATAATCAGTTTGCATTAATATAATTATTAAATTTATTTTACAATATGCTCTCCTATGTATATAATTAAAATCATAAATAACTTTCACTGACTAAGAATATTTGAATTTTAAATAATAAAAACTATCTTTGTGGTAAAAGTAAAGTTGAGAGGCAGGTCCAGAACATGAACTCCTGACTATAAAAAGGGGTAGCAGCAATCCATAAGGAGGAACCAAGCTACTGTTGTGAGAAATCTCCTTTGAAAAAATCACAATGGCAAACTTGAAAGCAGTGATTCTATGTTTGTTTCTCGAAGCCATCGTTGTTATGAATACAATACCAGGAAACGAGTGCAGAAGCTTCCATCCAAACGATGAAAGTCTGATAGAGAGCACTTGCAAGAAGACCCCCAACTACAATCTTTGCCTTCAATATCTCAAGGCAAGCCCTGGAAGCTCCACTGCTGATCTCAGAGGGCTGGCTCTTATCATGGTAAACGTGATCAAAGCCAAAGCATATGATACCTTGAAAATAATCCATGACTTGCAAAAGAAGGGAGGACGACCTAAGCAGCAAGAAGCCCTCAGTTCTTGTGCTAGTAAATACAACACAGTGTTGGTAGCTGATGTTGCACAAGCCACTGAGGCTCTGCTGAAAGGGAACCCCAAGTTTGCTGAAAATGGGGCTAATGATGCTGCCAATGAGGCTACCTATTGTGAGAGTGACTTCTCTGGGAATTCTCCACTCACAAAACAGAACAATGCTATGCACGATGTTGCTGCTGTTACAGCTGCCATTGTTAGATTGCTGCTCTAGATTATCCACTTCCTGAAACCTTTGACCAATTGTTAGAGATGTCTTGGAACCTTGGTCTTACCTGTTATGTAATGCTGCTATCTATTTTAAAGCCCTCATAATAAGTCATATGTAATAACATCCAAGTCTCTCCTGATTCTCACAAGTTTGCCAAACACTTGAAGTGTATAATAATCAAATACATTATCATAATTATCTTACAAACAATTATTCTCACATTCCACACATCAGATTATAATAGAGATAAACACTTACATTGATCTATGAGAGGCCTGTGAGCAGTTTCTTTTTATCTTCATTTCTCAATCTATCTCTCCTTTCTTTTTATGGTTAAGCGTGTACAACCCTTTGCAGAAACAAAACTTGTTTCTATTCTTTTTCAATCTCCATCCGATTAGGTTTTCATTAGGTATCATAATATTATATATAACTTTTCACATTAACTAATGGGTCTTTTATTTTTTTAAATCATATTCAGTCCCAAAGTCCAAAATCTATTTCATATGAGTCATATTATAAAATTAATTTACACAATTTTCTAACATTCTTCCACTTATATGAGCTATAATACTTTCATGATTTAATAATTACATAAACCATAATGGGCATTGAAAGACCTTACGTAAATTTGTTCTATCATCCAATCAAAATCAAGAATACAAAACTAATAATAGTCATGGCGGTTACATGTCATTTAATCAACACATTTCCTTCCATGTACTATTATATCATCATTACTTTCTAATATGACTTTATAAACATAACGTCATCCTCATCAACAATAACATAATTTGTTTTCCAAACTATAATTTACATGCATATACATAAAGTAGAAAACATAGATTTCAGAAACTTTTATACATCAATGAGCTTAGAGTTTCAAATAAGAATTAATAACAACATTCATCATTCATTAGTAGACATAATGCCCATATTCTCGACATCACTAGTAAATTTTTTGGGCGGTAACCCTTTTTGTTAATGGGTCAACAATCATGAGATCAGTGCTAGTATGTCCGACAATCTATGTTTCTGAACTTCCTCTTTAACGACAAAGTATTTCAATTCAATATGCTTAGCACCTTTTGAATACTTGTCGTTTTTTGAAACGAAGACAACTGTGAAATTATCACAATCAATTCTCACCGGCTTGACAATACTGTCAACAATTCCAAGTCATGAAATAAAAATCCGACACCAATTACCCTGAACTATGGCCTTAAAGCATGCCACAAATTTAGCCTCCATGGTGGGTGCATCAAGATGATCAGATTTCCTATACTTAAGCATGTGATTTTTTGTCCCTTGTGATATATTCATATATTCTTTCCGAGACAAGCCTAAGAGTCCCTGTGATCTATCGCAGAATATTTCTATTCCTATCACATAGTATGTCTCGCCCATATATTTCATTTTAGAGAGAAACTTCTTAGTCTCGCTTAATAGACCAAGATCATTAGTAGCAAGCAAGATATCATCAACATATAGAATCAAAATTATAAACTTGCTCCCATTGACCTTCATATATATACACTGATCAACAATGTTTTCCTTATATTCAAAGCACATAATAATATCATTGAACTTAAGATACCATTGTCTAGAATCCTGTTTAAGCCCATATATTGATTTCTTAAGTTTACACACCATGTGTTCCTTTCCTTCTTCAATAATCCCCACTGCTTGGTCCATATAAACATTCTCTTCTGAATTCTCATTCAAAAAGGCAGTTTTAACATTCATCTGATGTAACTTAAGATCATAATGAGTTACTAATGTCATGATAACTGTAAAGGAATCTTTCTTAGAAACAGGTGAAAATGTTTCCTTATAATTAATGTCATCCTTTTGAGTAAAACCTTTGGCAACAAGTCAGGCCTTATAACGTTCGATATTGCAATGAGAGTCACATTTAGTCTTAAAACCTCATTTACACCCAATTCTCTTACATCCTTCTAGCAATTCCATAAAGTCCCATACATCATTATGTGCCAATGATTTAAGCTCATCTTTCATGGCATCCAACCACTTATTAGAATTATCACCATTGTTTGCTTCTGAAAATGAAACTGGCTCATTATCAATGTCTAAGTCTTTTTCTAACTCTTGTAGATAAACCACATAATCATTCGAAATAGCAGACTTTCTTTCTCATTGAGATCTTCTTAATACTATTCCTTGTGGTTGTTATACTACAGGTTCGTTGTTAACCTCGTGATCATTAATTTCTTGTTCTTCTTCATCATTGAGTGGTTCAACAAGATTAGGAACAACAATACTTGAAGTAGATGTACTAGTTAAAGGAACTTGTACTCTAACTTCCTTAATCTCCACATTTTGTGAAGCTTCACTCCCACTAGTTTCACAATTTTCAATGAACCGTGCATTTCCAGTTTCAACAATTCTTGTACTATGGGTAGGATAGTAAAACATATACCCTTTTGATTTTGTTGGATAACCAATGAAATATCCACTAGTTTTTCTTGCATCCAATTTCTTTTCTCGCGGAATATATATTCTAATTTCTACTTGACATACCTAAACATGCAGGTGTCTTAAATTGTGTTTCGTACTTGTCCACAATTCAAAATGTGTCTTTTGAACGACCTTACTAGGAATCTTGTTCAACAGATACATGGCAGTTTTTAAAGCATACATCTATAATGATATAGGTAAAGATGAATTATTTAATATGCTCCTAACCTTATTCATTAAGGTTCGATTATGCCTTTTTGACACACCATTTTGTTGAGGTATACCTGGCATTGTTTATTGAGCACAAATACCACGTTTCTCAAGGAACTTAGCAAATGGACCAGGGTGTTGTCTATTTTCATCATATTTTCTATAATATTCACCACCTCTAATTTACCTAACAATTTTCACCTTTCTATATAATTGTCTTTCCACTTCATTTATATAAACTTCCAAGACATTCATTGCTTGAGATTTTTTATGTTGTAAATAAACATAACCATAGCGTGAAAAATCATCAATAAAGGTGATAAAATACCTTTCTTTATTGAAAGAATTTACATAAAAAGGTCCACATATATCAATGTCTATAATTTCAAGAAGTTGAGTGCTTCTTGTGGCTCCCTTCTTTATGTTTTGTTTGTTTGCCTTTAATACAATCTACACATACATTCAGATCAGTAAAATCTAAATTTGGAAATATTTTATTCTTTACTAATCTTTTCATCCTTTATTTGGACATATGTCTCAAACGTTTATGCCACAAGAAAGTAGAACATTCATTCACTAAACTACGTTTAGTGCCAACATTATGATGCGAGGTCAGAAGAGTTTCAACATATAAATTATCAAGATTGAATTTATATAAAACCATCGTAAAGAGTATCAGATCCAATCAAATAAGTACACTTATACAAACTGAAACAACCATTCCCAAATTTAAAAGAGTATCCAGCAACATCAAGTTTAGACAAAGAAATCAAATTCCTAAAGATACTAGTGATACTAGGTACATAAATAGTATCTATCAATTCTAAATAAAATCCAGTGTCAAGGATTAAACGATAAGTCCCAACAACTTCCACTAAAACCTTCACTCCATTCCCCATAAAGACAAACTTTTCATTTGGTTTTATGGTTCGGGTTGAAAGGAATCCCTGCATCATATTAGAAACATGAGTTGTGCATCCAGAATCAATCCACCAAGAATTATGTGGAACTTTTGTTAAGTTTGATTCAAAACATACATAATATGCATTATGTTTTCCTTTCTTTTTGAACCAAGCCTTACGTTTCAGACAATCCTTTTGGAAATGTCCAAATTTCCCACAAAAATGAAATTTCTCATTTTTTTTTCTGGAGTTTAGTAGAGAACTCATTTATCTTTAACGATCCTTTAGCCTTTCCCTGTTTCTTTAGTAGAGAACTCATTTTTCTTTCCCTGATTGTTCACATAATTAATGGAGTGGTTTCCTTGGTTCTTAAGTCTGCTCTCTTCCTGAACTAACATAATGTACAATTCATGAACATTCCATTTGTCTTTTATGGTATTATAGTTCATTTGGAAAGGACCATACTTATACAGTAATGAGTTCAAGAGGAAGTGCACAAGAAATACTTTATCCAGTGTCATTCCTATATATTTAAGTCTTGCTGCAATATTTGTCATCTCAATGACATGTTCATGCTTAGTACGAGAACTATCAAATTTCATGGGAGTTAAGGTACTCTTTAATGTCCCCGACAAAGAGACTTATCAATATTTTGGGAGCTCTTCCACAAATCTAATGAATTCTTTTGTACTTTCAGTTTTGTAAGAACAAACTTAATATTACTTGCAATTCCTTTCTTTTCATGTTCTTTTTTTATGGTTAACCGTGAACAACTTCCTTTGCTGAGACAAAACCCGTTTATATTATTTCCAAATCTCCATCAAATTAGGTTTTCATTAGGTATCATAATACAAATTTCATTAGGTTTTCATTATTAATCCGTTTGTTCTCTTCGTCGTGAGAGCATTCACACCGAATGAGATTCTTCCGTTCACGCGTCTCTGCTTTTTTGTTGTCACTCTTTTCGTTGCTCTTGTCACCTCTGTTGCCTCCACATTGCCTCCATTACCGCTACAACTCCGTTCACGCTCTAGGTTAGATTTTTATTTTTAATTATTATATGGTTTACAATTATTTATATAGATAATCAGTTTTATTATATTGTATTTGGAATATAATGTATTATGTTTTACATTGGGTAATTGTTATATGTTGAACGTCTTGGTGTTATATAATACCGATTGGGAGCCACAACCGGTGTTATATGTGTCTTTTGAAGCACATACTTTTTAATATTTTATTCAGATTTTGGTACTATTATAAATCTAAAGGTTTTATCAAATCTAACCCTTGGATTGAAACAAATCTAACAGTTTTAAAGGAGGCAACCTTTCGTTCTTTCGTTTTCAAAAATCTATAAATAGGAGTCCTTTTGGAACTTTGCTACGTGTCCATCTTCATGCTTTGAATCCTAGCCTTCAAAGTTGTCTGAGTACCGACATTCTTTGTTCGAGTGCTCCAAAGTTACTCTTCACCTTTGTTCATTGCATTTGTTCTTCAAGAAGTTAGTAATAGATTCTTCTTCTGGGTCTTCTAGCATTCCTTCTTATTCTTCTTCATCAAAACAAACACATTCTAATCCTAACGAGGTGAAGGATGTGGGTCGTTCTAACCAGGCGATCGACCTTGCTAGCCGCCTGCCTCACTGTCCTAATTATGAGTGGGTTGACCCATGCGTCCTTGATATACCTACCTGTTTTAGGGGTTCCTTTGCTTTAGATGGATTTCTTTCTAAAGTTTCTATGTTAAAATCGAACTCCAATAATTGTAATCACACCGATCAGGTCTCACATCGGGAAAATGGTTCTCGAGACTTTTTCTTTGCATACACTTGCCTTTTTAACGATTTACACGTAACTCATCTGTTTGATGAATTTGAAATGGGAGTCCTTGAGATTCTCAACGTTGCTCATACCTAGTTACATCCAAACTCGTGGCGGTCCTCCAAGCATTTAGGCGAATTAGTGATGCCCTTCGGTTGAGGTCGTCCCCACAATCTTTTTTGTTTTATTATAATTCTCCCATCCTGGGCTATAAGAATTTCAAGCAGAGGTATTTCAAAATATTCATCGAATCGAACGATAAACCCTACTTTTATGATTTTGATGGGAAGCATAAATTTCCATTTGATTGGACTCGGTCGCTCACTTGTTACAAATCATGGCCAAGATCATCCATGACCCCTCAAGACAAGGAGGTATTCTACGTACTCAACCAACTTCAGAATAGGCAACCTATTCGAAATATACTGGCGGTATACAAATCGACCCACTGTTGGGTGGACTTTGGCGATACATAGTGTTTAAGCTGTTGGTGTTTTTATTCAATTTGTTGACCGTGTGTTTAATTTTATGTTAACTTGCAGGAACTATGGCTCAAACTGACCTTGGTGCTGCCAATGTATTGAATTAATTGCTGTCACACGATGAAGAGACAAAAGAAGTCGCTAGAAATGGATGGGGGGGGGGGGGGGGGGGGGGGGGGGGGGGGCCCCCGCCTCTCCCCCGCCGACGGGCCTCCCGCCACGCCCCCGCCGCCCACCCCCCAACCCCCCCCCACCCCCCCCACCCCCCCCCCCCCCCCCCAAAACCCCCCCCCCCCCCCCCCCCCCCCCCCCCCCCCCCCCCCCCCCCCCCCCCCCATGCCCCTTCCCCCGCCCGCGGACGACCCGCGCCCCCCCG
>Ga0123342_1005863_pt1 | contig 17455 bp, 12 predicted proteins | sample Turbeawhitnodule_FD_89960 | JGI IMG/M metagenome (GOLD analysis project Ga0123342, IMG submission 89960) | Root nodule microbial communities of legume samples collected from Mexico - Turtle bean Mexico white nodule | ecosystem: Host-associated > Plants > Roots > Nodule | place: Mexico: Nepantla... | reverse complement strand
TTCAGTCATAAATATATAAAGATTAAAAGACAATCCTTGCTAAAATTATTAAAAAATACCTAGATATGCTTTTTTGTTTTGCAATAAAAAATGAATTTGGATCAAATTTTGGTATCTCTTAAGAACTAGGATTTACAAACTGGGCAACAAAGTGTTGAGAAAGAGAAGACCTTTTACATCGAATTAACTATTGACTATCCGACATATATATTATATTATTTTCATACTCATTAATAAATGTAGTTAGAAATATTGTGCTCAATAGGTGAACACATTTAACCTATTTAAACATGTTGGATATGGATATATAGGTTTACTAAAGCCTAATTCAAAGAGGGGATTTCTTCCTACAACACATACTTCAAAAAAAAAAAAAAACTCCAAACTATCTCTCATATTTTTTATTAAATATTTTTTTGACAATTTTTTTTAATATTTTTTTTTAATTTTGAAATATGAAAATTTCAAGATATTTTGGATTATAAAATTTTGAAAGTTAATTTTTTTTTATATTTTATATTATACAATTGAGAATACAATATATTTTAGATTTTAGATTGTATAATTCATAATATAAATTTTAAAATACAAAAATTCTGTTTTAGATTTTACAATCTAAAATATAAACATAAAAAATATAAATTTTGCATTCTGAATTATAGAATTTCAGTGAAATAGATATTTTTTTGACATTTTTAAAAATATAGGGTACAATAATTTTTCAATGAGTCTAAGACAAGTTTGGATGAAAAAAAAAAAAGAATAAAAAGTGAAGTTTTTGGGAATAAGATAAAGTGAGTAAAAATAAGTAGAAATGAGTTGAAAATTTATAAAGAATTTGATTGATGTGATATGAAAAAATAAATAAATAAATTTGATAATTTACAATTCTTGAAATTTTTTTAATAAAATTGGGTATGAATTAAAATTTAAAAATGATTAATGGTAAAGTAATTAATTTAGAGAAGAAAATAATATTTAATTTTTTTTATAACATTCCATAAAAATACATGAAAATAAAGAACAATTAAATTTTAATATATTTATTTGTATATAACTTCAACTTATTTTGTTAATATTTATTTTACAATGAAAAATAAACTAAAAAATCACTAATATCAAATTAAGTATAATAATTAAAAAAAAACACTCATATCAAATTATATAGAGTGATAAAAATATAATATCACTACAAATCAGCAAGGAAATATAATACTTTTCTACTGAAGTGACTAATGCATGTTCTTATATAAAACACAATTAATTTGCAGCATGTAATTATGGAATTCAATTAATTTCTAACAAGTTACATTAATAAACAGTTTAATTCTTCAATGTCAATTTTAATGAATATTTAATTGTTGGAATTAGAAATTAATGGCATTTAATAATAACGGAGTTAATAATAAATGCAAACGCTACTAAAAGGGCGAGAAAGCCACCCACCCAACATTTCCATCCTCTCAAATTACTCCAAATATCCTAATTTCTAAACCACATGCACCATCTAATTCCTTACAAATAGGATTTAACCTGATATAAACAAAATGTAAATATTTAAAATTAAATTAAATTTTAAATGTAATTTAAGATAATTAAGTTGAATTGTATAATGATCTAAATAAAACTGAACAAACTGAACTACTACTCTAAAGTGTTTGACCTACTCTAAAGTGTTTGACCTATCTCAATTGTTACCATTAAACATTCTATTAAATAAAAATATATTTAACAATTTCACAAATTATAGTCCAATTTAATTTTGTACTGGTAGAGGCCGAACGACTTGTACGATTGGACTGACCGATATGTCCACGTTCAGGTGGGCTGATCGACATTCTTGGTACATTAATGGTCAATCCAGGTCAATAAAGCTAAATCATCATTAAAAATTAGGTAATATACCTCTAAGCACGACCTCTCTCACGAATCAGGCCCAATATTAAAATAATATAAATAACGCACATTCCAAGAAGAAGATATGTCATTAATTACTGTACTCTGACAACCGAGTGTCGAACGCCCTTTGCTGACTTGAGCGTCAAAGTGCTTTCTGACTACAGGAGCAAGCTGAAGTGTGAGCTGACTGACCGATAGGAGGGAGGAAGACGAAGCCAGTCACTAGTTCTCCAGGTCTCATCTCCCTAATAGTTACAATTGGCGCCCACCGTGGGGCTGAGAGAAATTGATTGAAGAACGAAAGTAGATGGTATCAACCCAAAGCATGGAAGGATGAGTGAAGCCGACCAGATGGCGCTATTGCTGTCTTTGCAAAGAGAGATGGCCGAGATGAAGAGAAAGAATGAGAAAGTCATGAGGAAGAATGAGCAGGAGATGCAGGCTCTCCGGACGGAGAATGAAGAGATGAAGAAGAAGTTGGTGGAGGAAGGACCATCTGTTGGACCAACCAATGTTTTTGACAGGTCTTACACCTCCCCTCCAAACCCGAGACCAGTTGAGGAGACCAGGGACAAGGTTCCCACCTATGACGACCGTCACCTTGGAATCGTCCCGCTGACACCCCTTCACCAACGCTGTCATAGAAGCTCCACTACCAAACAAGTGGAAAGGCTTCAACAGGAATCGGTATGACGACACTACCGACCTAAACGAGCATATGGATGCGTATACCACCCATATGAGTCTCTACACCTGGGACAATGCAGTGTTGTGTTGAGTGTTTCCTACATCCCTGAAGGGAGGAGCCCTAAGTTGGTTCACCAAGCTGCCACCCAACTCCATTGATAGCTTCGGCACACTCGTGTCGAAGTTCGAAACTCAGTTTGCAACCAGCAAGCCGCTTCACCTTACCTCCATCGCCCTAGTGGGCATCCGCCATAAGAAGGGAGAATCGCTGAGAACCTTTGTTGATAGGTTCATCAAAGTGGCAATGAGCATTCGAAATCTCAGCCCAGACGTTGCCATGCATCACATGCTAACGACCCTGCGACCAGGACCGTTTGCTGATAACCTCTGTATGCAGCCGGCCGCTAGCCTTGAGGAACTTAGGAAGAGAACAACTAAGTTCATGCAGCTAGAGGAGTGAGGGAGTTCCACAACCAGGCTCGGGCAGAGGCAGTGGGGAGAAGAGCAAGGACGAGAAGGATCACCAAGGTCGACCGACCCAATGGAGCGATAGACGCAGAGATAACCGAGGAAGTCGGTTCTCAAGATATACCCCCTTGACAGTCGAAAGGGGAAGAATCCTAGATGAGGCACTCAGTGCCGAGTCGATCCCTCCTCCTAGAAAGGCAGCCAACCCAAACAATGCCGACCGAAGAAAGAAGTTTCGGTATCACCAGAACAATAGGCATTCTACTGAAGAGTGTCAGGCTTTGAAAGACAAGATTGAAGAGCTTATCCAAGCTGGACACCTACATTAGTTCGTCAGGGGTAGCCGAGATACAAGGCATCCCCCTCGCAGGACGAACCCACTAAAAGGAGGCGTTCACCTCCAAGAACAAGGAATGATTGAGACTGCCGAGACGAGCGACGGTCTAGGAGGGACGACCCTCCACGCAGGGACGATCCCCCGCAGGAGACCGAGAGAAGGGAAACCGAGAGGTTATTAACACAATAGTCGATGGATTTCCCAGCGGAGGAAGTACGAACAACGCCTGGAAGAAGCACATTCGGGAAGTACATCATGTGAATGCGGTGACATTCCGACCAAGGATGCCACCCATCACCTTCACATATGATGATTTTAAAGGCGTTAATTATCGACAGGACGACCCTATGGTAATATTGGTCGATATTGACAGATTCACCATCAGGAAGACGTTGGTGGTTTAAGGAAGCTCAGTAGACATCCTCTACTGGAAAACCTTGAAAGCCATGAGGATACCCGAGGCCGAGATGGTGCCATACAATGACCATGTTGTCAGCTTCTCGGGTGAGAGGGTGGGTACCAAGGGCTACATCGAGCTCTACACCACCTTTAGGCGAGGAGAAGAGCTACAAGACAATCAATATTAGGTGTTTGGTGATCGATGCAAATACCTCTTACAACATCCTTCTCGGATGACCGTCCATCAATCGATTGATGATAATCATGCCAACACCCCACTTGGCAATGAAGTTCCCTTCACCGTCAGGGGACATTCTCACAGTCCATGTCGACCAAAAGGAAGCAAGGGAATGCTATGCCAAGAGCCTGAGAGTGGAGGCTCTGAGGAACGACCGTTCTCCCAAATGAAAATCCTCTCAGAGACATCGTTCTCCCCAAGAGGCCCAGCCGATGCTGGTGGAACCCATGGTCACTTTGGTGGACCTTGATGCCGAAACAACCGAGGATAGGCTGGAGGCCAGAGAAGAATTACGACAAGTACCCCTCCTAGATCAGGAACACAATACTTGTGTTGGCACGACCATTTTGCCGAGAACGAGATAATGCATGCCACACTCAAGAAGAATGTAAACCTGTTTGCATGGACAACATCTGATATGTCGGGCTTAAGTCCGAACATCATCACCCACAGGTTGTCGGTATTCAAGGAAGCACGACCAATCGTGCAAAAGAAGAGAGACTACGACGATGAGAAGCGTTTAGCAGCTAAGGAAGAAGTTGAGAAGCTTCTGTCAACCGGGTTTATACGTGAGGCTCGGTATACAACTTGGTTGGCCAACGTTGTCATGGTCACCAAGCCGAACGGTAATTGGAGAATGTGTGTGGACTACAAAAATCTCAACAATGCATGCCCGAAGGACTCGTATCCACTCCCCAATATTGACCGGCTAGTGGATGGAGCGACCGACCATAAGATTCTCAGTTTCTTCGATGCCTACTCCGGTTAACACGAGATAAGCATGCACCCTCAAGATAAAGAGAAGACGACCTTCATGACGAAAGATGCCAACTATTACTACAAAGTCATGTTGTTCGCCTCAAGAACGTTGGGACGACCTACCAGCACCTCATGGAATAAATCTTCCAAGGACTGATTGGCCGGTGTGTAGAAGTCTACGTGGACGACATCGTCGTGAAGTCCAAGTCGTTTGATCGACAAGTCAAGGACCTCGAAGAGGTGTTCAAGGCCCTCAGAGGGGCTAACATGAAGCTCAACCCCAAAAAGTGCACGTTTGGGGTTGAAGGGGGGAAGTTTCTGGGTTTCATGCTATCCCACAGGGGGATAGAGGCTAACCCCGACAAGTGTCGGGCCATAACCGACATGCGGAGCCCGAAGAACATAAAGGAGGTGCAGCATCTCCTAGGGTTCTTGACAACCCTTTCCAGGTTCGTCTCCCGCCTAGCCAAACGAACAAGCCAATGGTGCAGATACTTCGAAAGGCAGCCAAGTTTAGTTGGGACGACAGGTGTGAAGAAATCCTCAAGCCGATGAAGGATTTTCTGGCATCGCCGACGGTCATTCAAAAGCCCAAGCCTGACTAGCCTATCCTCGTGTACCTAGCAGTCTCCGAGGAAGCTGTCAGCCCGTGCTAGTCCTTGAAGTTGAGGGAGAAGAATGACCGGTATACTTCGTTAGTCGGATGCTCCATGCAGCCGAGACGAGATACCAGATGATCGAGAAGGTGGCCCTTTCTATCGTCCTAATAACAAGACGAATGCACCCGTACTTCCAGAACCATTCTATCACAGTAAGGATCGACTACCCCATCTTTAAAATTTTATCTAAACCCGATCTTGCAGAGTGAATGATATGATGGTCGGTCGAGTTTTCTGAATTTGACATCCGGTGCCAACCGAGAGGCGCCATCAAGTCTCAGTGCTTGGCCGACTTCTCGGTCAAGCTCACCCCATTGCCAGACCTCTCGGCAGGGTAGACACTTTGTGTTGATGGCTCCTCCAACAAGACAACTTGTGGAGCAAGAGTCTTCCTGGAGGGACCGGACGACCTCCTCCTTGAGCAAGCACTCCAGTTTGGATTCAAGGCGACAAACAATCAGGTCGAGTACGAGGCCTTGCTCGCTGGGTTAAACTTAGCCTACGACATGGGAGCTCGCGAGGTAACATGCAAAAGTGACTCCCAGGTTATGGTCGGCCAAATCAAGGGAGAGTTTAAGGTGAAGGAACACCTGCTGCATCAATACTACCATGCCCCCAAAACAATATCTCCCGCTTCCACAAAGCACTAGTGGAACACATCCCGAGGCAGGAAAACAAGAGGGTCAACGCCCTATCTCAGCTCTCAATCACCAAAAAGAAGAGCCACCAAAGATCGGTCATGCAAATATGGCTAAGACACCCTAGTGTCTCAGACACCGAATGCTTGACAGTGGCCAAGGCCGAAATCGATAGCTGTATGACTCCTATCATCCAGTACCTCAAGCACGACACGTGCAAGCCAGAGGAAGAGAAAACGATGAAGCTGCAGTGTGCCAGTACACTATGTTAAATGAAGACCTATATCGAAGAGGCTACTGGACCCCCTGCTCACCCAAGAACATACCTTGTATGTGGAAACCACTCGGGAGCCCGAACGACGGCTGCCAAGGTCCTCAAAGTAGGTTACTATTGGCCGACCGTACAAGGAGACCACGCTGAATATGTGAAGAAATGCGCCAAATGCTAGGAGTTCGGCCCCCTGCACCATGCAAAGCCAGAAGTGCTCCATAGCCTTACGATCCCATGGCCGTTCGCCATATAGGGGATGGACATCATCGACCCCTTCGCACCAGGGAAGGGACAAACAAAGTTCCTCCTTGTTGGAGTCGACTACTTCACAAAATGGATCTAGGCCAAGCCATTCACATCCATCTCCGTAAAAAATGTGCAAGCTTTTTTATGGTGAAGTATTGTGTGTCGGTTCCGTATTTCGAACACAATAATAACGGATAGAGGACGACAATTCATTGACCAGGGGCTCCAATCCTTTTATGCCGACCTTGACATCAAGTCTATAACGGCCTCGATCAAGCACCCATAAACCAATGGGCAAGTTGAGGCCACCAATAAGGTCATCCTGAATGAGTTGAAGAAATGTCTCGGCAAGGCGAAAAGCCGATGGATAGAAGAGCTGATAGAAGTCCTATGGGCGTACAAATGCACCCCCCAAACAACCACGCAAGAAACACCATACTATGGGACTGAGGCAATGATCCCGGTCGAGGTAGGCGAACCTACTGTCCAAAGGCAAATGATCCCGGGAGGCAGCATGCAAGCTTCGGGCGGTAAGACGCTACAATACCAAGGTCCGACCGAGGAGCTTCCAAAAGGGTGACCTCGTTTGGAGGATGAGAAGCGACGCAAGAAGAAGTGAAGGCAAGTTCCCGTTCAACTGGGAAAAACCTTTTTGAGTCCGAGAAGTCACAACTGGGGGGCATACCACTTAGAGTGCCTTTCGACAAAATTGTACCGAGGACGTGGAATGCCACGCACCTCAAATTTTACTACAACTAAGGAAATAAAATTTACGCACTTTTTCCTCACCCGACCATTTTTTCCTAAGGAGGGTTTTCGGTCGGGAAGGTTTTAATGAGGCGGTTTTCTTCAATGGTATCCTGTTTGCACATCTCAAGCATCGGTTCGGTTTGGTGAAGCCTTAATTGGCATACCCTGCCGACACCGCCTAACTTGGTTTGGTCTGGTTGAAGCCTTAACAAGCATACCCTGCCAACACCTCACATGCTCGGTTCGGTCTGGATGAAGCCTTAATCGACATACCCTGCCGACACCACCTAACTTCATTTGGTTTGGATGAAGCCTTAACAGGCATACCCTACCAATACCTCACACATTCAGTTCGGTCTGGATGAAGTCTTAATCGGCATACCCTGCCGACATCTTCTAACTTGGTTTGGTCTAGATGAAGCCTTAACTGGCATACCCTGCCAATACCTCACTAGCTCGGCTCAGGCGGACAAATCCTTAATCGACATACCCTGCCAACATTGAATAACTTGACTCGACTTGGTCGAATAACATCAGATGTGGCTGACACCATATAACCCCACAACCTTGGTTTCATCAAAACCAAACCTAAAGCTAATAAGCACTATGAACAAAGGTCGACTGCCCATTTAACTTGTTAATTCGAAAGCTCTTATAAAAAACCGACCAATGGTTTAACTTGTTAAATTTTTTACGCAATCACTTCTTCGATCGAGTATTAATCACATTAAAAGCAAATAACCATTTCATTCATAAAAGAGGAGGAGACCACACCCCGGCCTAGAGGGAAAAGCAGTAAAAGGCCACATCATGGCCAAAGGAAACAAAAAGCTAAAAACAAAGACCTACACGCAGGTTGAGTCACGCTCTCCAACGCCGTCACCTCAGCCCTCGGTAGAATTTGACCTTCCAGCACCTTCTTCAAGTGGGCCACTTAAGACACCACCTCAGCAACCTGCCGCTCAACCTCGGTAGTCCTTCCTTCAACAATCTCCCGCTCGGCCTCCGCCCGAGCAAGTTTCTTCGCGTATTCGGTATTAGCCGTAAGAGACTGTTTCAAATTGCCCAAAGCCTCAGACAAATCATGCTTTAGCCGAGAGATCTCCTCGACATAGCGAGCTCGGTCTTCACAACCCAGACGGGTCAAGGCAAAGGCTCGGCACATCATCTCGATGCTGCCCTGCAACAGGTTCTCCGAGGGATCGTCCCATCTTCTAGGGTCTCAAGCTTGTACGCTCCGTTCCCAAGCACCTCTGTCACACGGAATGGACCAGTTCACTTGGAAGATAACTTGTTCTCTAGCTGGTAGGGGTGGGCCTTTCACATTACCAAGTCGGCGACCTGGAACTACCGAGGTATTAACTTGGAGTTGTAATTGTACTCCACCTTTCTCTTCAAGGCTTCAGCCTTGATGCGAGCCTCCTCCCTGACTTCATCCAGTAGATCTAGGTTCACCTTTCTTTCTTCGTTGGATTCTTCAACCACGAAGTTCTGGAAACGTGGTGAGCTCTCCTGGATTGCTACAGGAATCATCACGTTCGATCCATACACCAAGCTAAAGGGTGTTTCCTTGGTAGTGGACTGGGGAGTGGTGTGGTAAGCCCACACTATTCTAGGAACCTCTTCTGCCCAGGTCCCCTTGGCTTTTTCTAGCCTTCTCTTTGGTCCTATGAGAAGAACTCGGTTGGCAAACTCGACCTACCCATTTGTCTAGGGGTGTTGAACTGATGCAAACACCTGCTTTATTCCAAACTCTGTGCACAACTTTCCCAACTGTTGGGTCGCAAACTGGGTGCCATTATCGAAAGCCAAATGTTTTGGGATTCCAAAACGGCATACTATGTTTTTCCACACAAAGTGTTGGATCTTGTGGGCTGTGATTTGCGCAACTGGCTCGACCTCTATCCACTTTGTAAAGTCCTCAATGGTAACCACAAGGTACTTCATCTGTCGCACCGATAAACGGAATGGCCCCAGAATGTCGATTCCCCAGGTATGAAAGGACCATGGGCTCTGGATCGATCGTAACTCCTCCGGGGGCGCATTGTGCCAGTCAACATGTCGCTGGCACTGCTTGCATCGTTGTGCATACATCGTGCAATCTTCTCTCATGGTTGGCTAGTAGTATCCTGCGCGAATGGCCTTTGACGAAAGAGCTCGGCCGCTGATGTGACTCCCACATATCCCTTCGTGGAGCTTTGTCATGATGTGCGTGCATTGCTCACCACTTACACAGGCCAGGATAGGGTGGGTATGAACAAGTTCCCATCCACAAGGGTATACCTCCAACCACCAGGTTTCGCCTCCTTCAACTAGGCAAACTTGCAACGACTCTTCCCTTGATAATGTGTACGTGCTTATTTTGGGCGTTTTCAGTGTTTCTTGAGTCAACCCGGTGGCTTCTTTTAACGCCTTCCGAGGTGCTTATTTGCTGGACTTCTGCTGTGCTACCCGTGGTGGTTCGAGGTGTTCTCAAGGTCTCCTGTATGACTGTCCTATGTCTGCCCCCTTGCCCGAACTAGCGAGCTTTGCTAGCAAGTCAGCTCGGACATTTTGTTCTCTGGGAACATGTACTAACTCAAACACTGCAAAAGTCTCATTTAGAATCTTGACATATTCTAGGGATGCGCCCATCCAAGGGTCCTTGGCCTGGTATCCTCCTGTAACTTGCTCTGTGACTAACAAGGAGTCACTCTTTGCCAGAAAACTCTTAGCGCCCATCTCCTTGGCCAATAGCATTCCCACGATCAAGGCCTTATACTCCGCTTGGTTGTTACTGGCCTTGAAGGCAAACCGTAGGGCTTGCTCGATCAACAACCCATTTGGTCCTTCCAGGAAGATGTCAACCTCACTACCCTGTTGGTTGGAGGACCCATCTACAGAGATGACCCATCTAAAACTCGCTTCCCCTTGGTGTGTGGCTGCCAAGGAGAGCTCTACTACGAAGTCAGCATAAACCTGGCCTTTGATAGGTCCTCTTCGTTCGTACTGCACATCGAACTCTGATAGCTCAACCGCCCAAACACATCATTCGTCTTGCCACATCGGGTTTCTGTAAGACTTTGCGAATGGGGAGGTCTTTCATTATTATTATGGTGAAACTCTGGAAGTAGTGGCGAAGTCTTCGTGCTAAAAACACCACTGTTAGGGCTGCCTTTTCTATGGCCTGGTATCTTACCTCAGGCCCTTGCAAGACTTTGCTGACAAAATATATCGGCTTCTGCACCCGATCCTGCTCCAGAACGAGGACCGAACTGATCGCCCGATCTATGAAGAAGTACAAGTGAAGCGGGGTACCTAGTTGTGGCTTGCACAGTACCGGTGGGTTGGCTTAGTATTCCTTCAACTTGAGAAATGACTCTTTGCATTCCTATGTCCATACGAACCTACTATTTCTCTTCAAACACTGAAAATAGGGGTGCCCCTTGTCCCCTCCTACTGACACGAATCTGGACAAAGGGGTCATCCGTCTTGTCAACTGTTGCACCTCCTTTACTGAGATCGGACTCCGCATAGCTATAATCGCGGCACACTTCTCAAGGTTTGCCTCTATCCCACGCTCAGTGAGTAGGAACCCTAAGAACTTGTCTGTTTCTACCCCAAACACACATTTTTCGGGGTTTAGCTTCAGTCCATACTTTGCTATCGTGGTAAACAACTCCTCCAAATCAGCGGCGTCCTGATCCTTCACCTGGGAGGTGACCACCATGTCGTCCACATACACCTGGACTTTTCACCCTATCATGGTTGCGAGCACTCTATCCATTAACCTCTAGTAGGTTGCCCCTGCATTCTTGAGCCCAAAAGGAATTACCTTATAGCAGTAACAGGAGAGCTCCGTCATGAACGTCGTCTTGCACTCATCCATGTGATGCATTCAGATCTGGTTATATCCAGAGAAAGCATCCAGGAAGCTAAGAAGTATGCATTCTGATGCGCTGTCTACCAGGGCGTCAATGTTGGGCAATGGGTAAGAGTCCTTTGGGTAGGCTTTGTTCAAGTCCGTGAAGTCGACGCACATCCTCCACTTCCCGCTGGCCTTCTTGACCAACACTACGTTCGCCAGCCACTCTCGGTATTGGATCTCCCTGATGTGGCCAGCGCTCAACAGCTTCTGGGTTTCTGCCCTGATGACCTGACGCCTTTCATCGTTGAACTTCCTCCTCCTCTGGCGAACAGGTCGGACCTGTGGATCAATGGTGAGGTGATGACACGAGAAATCGGGGTCAATGTTAGCATATCTGAGGCAGACCATGCGAAGGCAGCTAGGTGTCGTGCTATGACCTCGACAATCTGGTCGTGCACTTCTTGGCCTAAGGACTTGCCAAGCTTGAACTTCTTGCCCCCGATCTCCCTCTCCAACACTTCTTCTGCGGGCTCAGGTCGTCTCTCCCGGGCGATCTCGACGCGGGTGACCCCTTCTTCCTTTAGAGGTTGGGTGGTGACGGCGTAAACTCCTCTCCTTGTTTTGAGGCTGTTCTGGTAGCACCTTTTGGCCTCCTTCTGATCAGACTTGATTGTGATCATTGTTCCTTCAAGGGAAGGCAACTTCATCTTCATAAGCCTCCAAAGGGATACTGCTCCGATCCTATTCAAAGCGGGCCTGCCCAAATGTATGTTATAGGCTGAGGGAGCATTAATAACAAGATACCTTATGCCGTTAGTGAAGGTTGTCCTCAACTCTACGTGTCCACACACTTCTACCTGGTCTCTCGCGAAACCATATAGACAACCATCGTAAGGTCTCAATTGGTCAGGAGACAGCTGCAGTTTGTTGAAGGTCGACCAGAACATTACGTCAGCCGAGTCCCTAGTCGACAAGGACACATTGTACGTTTCTTCCCACTGTCACCACTGAGATCACCACTGGGTCATTGTCGTGTGGGATCACATCCTGCAAGTCGGCCTCGGTGAAGATGAGGTCGAGCTCGGGGGTCTGGTCTGACTCCTGGGCTTCTATTGCCATCACTTCTCTAGCATATTTCCTGCGTTGGGAGGCGGTGCACCCTCCTCCTGAGAATCCTCCAGAGATTGTGTTCATCTCTCTATGGATGGGCACCTCGTGCCCTTGATCTCTTGTTGGGGCTACTGATGTCGGAGCCCCCTGCGGTTCTTGTAGGTATTCTTTCAAGAAACCATTCCTTACCAGTTCATCTAACTGGAATCCTAATGCCAAACAATTGCGTAGGCTGTGCCCAAAGGCTTGGTGGAACTCGCACCAAGTGTCTTATTTGGGCCCTAGCCTCTTGTCGGTCTTCGGTGGCGACTTCAGCTTGTCTGCCACGTTAGGGATGACAATCAACTTTTTGAGGTCCATTCGAAAATTGTGTGTGGTGGGGGTGTTTTCCTTCGCAAGTGCCCTGCTTTAAGGCTTCCTTGCTTCATATGGCGGTCGTTTCCCCGGGGCTTTCTTCTCTGTCGTGGTCTCATGTACCCTCATGGGCTGAGGACGACCAGTTCCCCGAGGTTGGACTAGGCCTATGCTTCCGCGCTTCTCTGTGACCTCTTCCTCTGCAACAATGTGGGCTATGACTCTGTGGCGGATCTCGCTGAACGTCTTTGGGCGGCACCTTATCAGAGAATCACTGAAGGGTCCTGGCAGCACCCCTCGTCTGAAGGCGTGTACTGTCATATCTTCATCTTTGGTGTGCAGCTTCACCATTAGTGCCCTGAACCTGTTCAAGAATTCCTTCAAAGGCTCTCCCTGGTATTGCTTTACGTCAAAGAGATCGTAAGAGATAGGAGGGGGAGCATGGTTGACAATGTATTGCTCTCTGAATAATGTTGAGAATTGGTCGAAGGAGGTAATGTGTCCATTAGGGAGACTGATGAACCAGTCCAATGTCGTGCCTGAGAATGTACTCATAAACAGCTTATAGTGCATGGCGTCAGTGCCACCTGAGATCATCATCTGGCTGTGGAAAATCGTGATATGGGCCTCTGGGTATTCTACGCCTATGAAGGCGATCTTTGGACCCATGAAGCTGGATGGTATCACAATGTCCATGATTGCTTGCGAAAATGGCATGGGACGAGCCCTAACTGTATGGGCGGGGTTCGCTCATTTGTTGTACGCTCACCCATGCGTTGCAAATCTCTGCGCAGTTCTTCGTTGGCTCTGCGCAGTTCCTCATTGTTTGTGTGCAACATTTCCATGTCATTCTGGTATCGGTTCTGGCGAGGCGCTTGCTCGGATTGAACCTCAACCAGAATCCTGTCCTGGTCAACCTTGGACGCTGCTACAGCCTACTGAAGCGCGCGAATGGTCTCCATGAGTTGTTGCATGGAGACGTTGTCTCCTCCTTCTAGTGCAGATGCACCTTGCCTCGTATTGCTCATGTTGTTGGATGGCTCTCAACACGATTGTGAATGGGACCTAGTTTTATCAGGGGAGCCAAATGTTCTCATCGGTTGACTCAGCCGTCGTTGACTTCAAAGGCAGATGGTGGCTCCTCCTATTTTTCTGGTGGTTTCTACTCTCTCCTTGGGTGGTCAAGAGTGGCTCCGTTGAAATAGAGGGGGTCCTACCTGTTGATTGCACTCCGACAATCAAATCAGTACTGGGCTAAGAAACAATAGGTATGTAAAAGCATTTTCAGTATTAGAAATGACGTACCTTTCTAGGGTTCTTACCACCCTTTATATAGGTTGTATCTAGGTCAACTCCTTATCCCACGAGGATCTTTTCTTAAGTGGAATTAGGATTACTGGTGAGACATCCTGTGACGCGTCGCACAAGCTTGGCGCAGCCGCCGCACAAAACTTGCCTCTTCTGGAGTGCGTAATCTTACAATATGGTCGCTAGGGCACCGACTCATGTACCAGCGTTGCGGGGCCATCTGTTCTATGGGTGCCCTAAGTATTCACGTGCCATGCATGCAGTCTTTCCTTGGAAACCCTAACCCTTATGGGCCTTAGTGCTTACAAGGATTATTTACTTGTGCTAGATCTGAACGTATTATACACACCACATGCATGAACCCTTTCGTGACTTAGGTCCTTCTTACGTCTTGATGATAACTCCTTATTATTTATGGGGCCCACTTACTTGACCTCCTTAATGCGACCAGACCACCAATGTCCGATATCATCATCTGACGTCGATGTCTGATATCGATCTCTGCAACCGATGTATGAGGTCTGACCAGTACAATATTAATTTGGTTAAGTTAAAATATATATTTAATATGAGAAGTTCGATTATGTTGACCCACAAGTTCGCATTATTTATTAAATTATGTAAGGTTTTTGAATATTATGCTGATCACATGTTATGTATCTCCTTAGCTCATTTAATGTTCTCAACATGATTTGATTCGTAAAACTCAAACTTTGTTTCTTTCTCTCAAGCATTTTTTTTCTTCAAAATATTTGTTTAAATCTTAATACGAGTAGGTGTTATTATTCATTGCTAACATGAAAAAAGGACTTTTGATGTAAATTGGTGGCTTCTTTGTAACATTTATTATATTTAAACAAATTTTGTAATATTTCTACATATAACCAAATTCTGCGTTTTAGTTTTTTTAATTAATATATAATAAAAAAATTATTAAGTATTATATTATAACATAAAATTGATTTTTTAAAAGTTAAAAAAAAAAAATTTAATATTAAAAAAATTCATTAAAATTGTAGGTTGTAAAAGGAAATTTCATATATTTCCAACAAGTTATTTTATACCTTGGTCAAACTTGACGAGTAATTGATGTCTCTTATGTAAAAAAATACATCTAAATCTTCCTTTTAATTTAATATGAGTATATATTGAACTATGTTTGTCCTTATATTATTATATTGTTTAGCTTCATGAACTTTTGGCTAAGTTTTTCTCAAATTGTTTCTACAATTATGTTTACAAAAAGATTATTTAGTAATCCAAATTTTCATGAGTTCATGAAGCCTGTTGAAATGGATTGAAATTCTATATGAAAAGCTTTAAATGCATCTATTTCTCACATAAAAACTTTTATGGTTCTGTCTCCTCTTTCTCAAGAAATTTTTATTAGATAATTGATGTTTATTTCCAACCATAAAAAATTTCAAGCACTACAAGAACTCACTACAAGAATTTTAAGCTACTATATTTACATCGGTCAAGCGTGAAAGTCATTTGTGTCGGTCAAATCCACATAACACCGACAAAAAAAGATGTTACGTGAGCTATCCGACACATGTGGAACGTGCAAAGAAAAAGTGAAAATAATAATAATAATAATAATATTATTATTATTGTGTCGGCTACACCGACATAAAATTTGAGTTGTGTGTTGGCCTGGTCGACGATAGTATTCAGAAAAATATATATCTAATTGATGTATCGGCTAGACCGACACATAGGTATATTTAATTTTTTATTTTTTGTAAAAATTTCTTTAATTTATAATATTGTAATAAATACTTTAGTTTTGAATACTTTATTGTAGGTATATTTTTATTACATGTATAGATTTATTTATTTTAAATTTAATGAGTTTTTAATATTTTAATATATATATATATTTTAGTTTTGAATAATTTATTTTGGAGTAAAATTTAAATTTTGATATAATTTAATTAAATTAAATTTATTTAGTTGATTAAGTGTTCAATATTAAAATTATTTCAATAATTTGTCATAAAAAGTTTAGAAAGACTTGAAAAATGTAGAAAGATAATAATTGAGTAAATAAAAAAATACGTATTTATATTTTATAAATTTATATAAAATATAAAATATGCATAAATTTAGGGATATAAATTTGACATGAAGTAATTAATGTAAAATTTAGTGTATGTATTTAAAAATAAAGAAACAATTATTTTCATAAAATCTGAAAGTAAACTTAAGAAAAGAAAAAGTGAGGATAAAACCTTTGATTGATAACTTAAATAAATTTTAATCTCATAATATCTCTCTAATGGATAAAGGAACAATTTATTTTGAACTGGATATTTTCTTTTGATGTCCATTGTGATCTAAAAGAGGTTACTTCTCAGAAATGAAGTTGTTCTGTATGGCTAACCTGGGTCGAGAACTGGTGGTGGATGCTTCCTTATCATATCTTTGTCGCCACTATGACTTCGAAACTCTTAAAGTTCTCCAATGGAGGGTGCTCCACCTGTAGAATACACTCTGACGATCAAGTCAGTGAGAGCACTTATATATTATAGTGTAGTGTAAATAGCGTAGAATCAACTTACCTTGTGCCTAGAGTTTCAAGACCCTTTTATAACACTTGTCAGAAGTTGATAACTACATAATTAATTTGTTAATATTTCCCCTCGTATTTTGGGGTTATATCTTTGTAGAGTATCGTCTCCAACTAGGTCTTTTCTTGTTTCAAACAACTAACTGAATTAGTTATAATGCACATTTACTGTTTGGACCTTGTTAATTTTACTAAAGATGAATGTTCGTTTGGAGTTATTGGGCCTTTTTGTACCTTGGCTAACTTCCGGATAAAAAATATATTCAACATTTATACTTGCCGCTCTGGTTAATTTGCCGAACACCCAAGTGTTCGGACTATGGGCCGAACATACCGAATAGTAAGTGTTTGGGTTATGGATCGAGCATACCGAACGATACAGTTGTCACAGTTGAAGGTCTGGTCATGGATAGTGTCCAAAGAGCGAGGTGTTTGCTTTTCTTTCTCTGATTGGTGTCTAGAGCCAATGATTTGTATGAGGACTGTTATTTTTCCTAGGATCTCTTTTTCTTGAGAGTAGACATCGGTCCTTTGAGCGTAAGGTAGGTCTTATGTATACGGGTTGAGGTATCCCTGAAATACCTAATTTATTCCTTCATTTTTTGCTAATAAAAAAAAATAGTTGCCTTTTAATGTATTTGCCAGCTGTTAAGGCTAAGTTATCTATTTGGGTTTTAAATTAAGTAGGCCAAGATAGAAACGTTTAAGTGCTCGTGTTGAGCCCCGAGCACGTTCGACCAGTACAAAAGCATAAGGTCATTTTAAAGATTTATCCACAAAGTATATAATACTGTACCGCCCTGGTAGTCGGAAGTGATGACGTGGCATCGAGCTATTATATAGGCGTGTTGAACGGGACACCTGGCTGGCAGAAGGGAAGGAAGTCGGGAGGCTCGTGTAGTCGCCAGTTATT
>Ga0123342_1005861_pt1 | contig 17456 bp, 11 predicted proteins | sample Turbeawhitnodule_FD_89960 | JGI IMG/M metagenome (GOLD analysis project Ga0123342, IMG submission 89960) | Root nodule microbial communities of legume samples collected from Mexico - Turtle bean Mexico white nodule | ecosystem: Host-associated > Plants > Roots > Nodule | place: Mexico: Nepantla... | reverse complement strand
TGGCCGGCGAGGGATTGGGTGGTGTTCTGGTTGGGGCTGTTGGGGGGTACTTCTCTTTTTTTTTCTTTTCCTTTTTTTTTTTTTTTTTGTTATTGCTTTGTGCCTCCTCATTTTGAATTGAATTTGCTTGAAGTTATAAATGGGATAACAACGAGAAACATCTCAAGCCAGAGACTGCATTGCTCGGGCTTCGTAAAGAGCTTCAAGTATTTGCAAATCTCAGACCGGCGTCTGTATTTCCTCAGGTAACAACTTCTTCATACTGCATTTTCTCATGCATGCAGTCTGATGGATGAGAAATAAAGGGCACACTTTATAATGTGATAAATGCGTGTTAATGAAGATTTTTTTGCTGTTTCCTAATAGTTTTCAACCCATCTCTGGTGTGGCTTTACTTTGCGTTAATTCTTCTGTAGTTAGTGGATGCTTCAACTTTGAAGAGAGAGGTTGCTGAAGGGGTCGATCTCATGGTTGTAAGGGAGCTCACTGGAGGTCTGTGGTGATGTGATTCTATAATATTAAGAATTTGGAGTGTTAAATCTTCATCCATTTTCTTTAAATGTGGATATGTGCACTTAATTTGCTGGCTAATCTTGTTGCTGCTCTGTTGTTATTTAGGTATCTATTTTGGAAAACCCAGGGGCTTTGACACCAATGAAAATGGTGAAGAGATTGGTTTTAATACTGAGATTTATGCTGCACATGAGGTATCATACTACTATAAAATGATTCTATAGATATATAATGCATGCTTACCACTGAGCTATAAAAATATATGTATTACAACAGATTAATAAGGGTTACTGACCCTTGTTGGATATTTCTGCGGAAGGGAATTTGGGTGAAGAATTTGAGTGGAGTTTCTTGTGCAATCATTCCAAGAAAATTGAAAAATATCTCTAATTTGACTAAAAGTATTAGTAGCTGGAGTCCTCAAGATCTATTGTTAAAACATGTAAACATTGTGTTAGGAGTTTGGGAAGATGAAGGGAAGTTAGCTGAAACAGTTAGGTTAGGATACTAGTTAGTTAAGGGAGGGGGTAAAAAAATAGAGGAATGTAGAGAAAGGGGATGCATTCAATCTTGTATCCATTGAGAATTGAGCTTTGCACATGATCAAAGAAGACATTCTCTGTGAAAGGAAATCTTTGGGGGAGGGGTTTCTGTCAATTCAATTAAATCTTTTTCTTCAACACATTTCTTGTCTAGGAGGAGGGATAAGGGACTTTTACCTCTCAAGTGACTTTTACATACAGATGTGAATTTTCACTTTTTTCTTTCCCTTCTAGTTTTCTTTCGGATCTGTTTCTTTAACTAATTAATGTATTACCTCTGGATCTATGATTCTCTGATCAACAATAATTTCTGTACCAGATTGATCGCATAGCTCATACTGCATTTAAGATTGCTCGGAAGCGTAGTGGGAAACTTTGCTCTGTTGACAAAGCTAATGTACTAGAGGTTTGTATTACTGGATTATGCCATGAAACTTACTCAGGAATACTGTGAAGCTTTTGCCGTAGTATGATGTGTGTACAGACAGAAAAGAGAGTTCATGGCAGATGCCTTCCAATTGAATATGGCGTTGTTTGGTATAATGAGAATGTTAGTGATAATATTCACTTACATTCTCTAACTTTATGAATGCCTCAAATTGCTTAAACATGCAATTGAAAAATCCAATCATGCTGCAAAGAAAATTCTCTTAGTTTTGTCTTTTTTAAGATTCATTTTGGATTAGGTGTTATGGATAACATTTGTGACAACTTGGGTTTAAAACTTGGCTACACTCTTTCTGTTCATATTTTTTACATTTTTCAAATAAATGCAAATTTCTATTGATCTATATTTGTGAATAGTTTAGAAGCACAGATATATCTGCATATGTCTTGCTTATTCCTCAGAAATATTGTTGTTGATTAGGTTGAGATATGCAGTGATAGGTTTTACTCGGTCCCAAGTTACCTACATAAGGAAATCAAGAACTAAATAATGGAAACTATGAAGGTTTTTGAAGATGCAACTAACGTTATATTTGGAATTTCCACGTTAACCAAATAATTAAGATTTGTGCATTTTTGGTATCTTGGGGAATGAACATGAAGATAATAGTGACAGATTTAGGTCCAGTTCCTGCTTACTAACTATATTTTAAATTCTCCAGGCTTCAATTTTATGGAGGAAGAGAGTGACGGCAATAGCACAAGAATATCCTGATGTTGAACTCTCTCACATGTATGTTGATAATGCCTCAATGCAACTAATTCGAAATCCAAAACAGGTTTGCTTATGGAATAAATTACTGTAATTCGTCTTTCACTTTATTTATGGCTAGGCAAATTTATACTCACAAACGACAAAATTGTTTGATCATAAAAATGCAAGTGCTGCAATATCTAACCCTGAATTTTTTGCAGTTCGACACCATTGTGACAAACAATATTTTTGGCGATATATTATCAGATGAGGCCTCAATGATCACTGGAAGTATTGGGATGCTTCCTTCTGCTAGCCTTGGGGCTTCGGTATGTAAAAAAATATCCATTATCAATTATAATTTAGATCTCGAGCACGTTTCTCAAGTTTATCTAGCAATGCTTTGTGTTATATTATATGGCAAGTAACACTATCGATTTCCCTTTGCATATTGGATCAGGGGCCTGGACTTTTTGAACCCATACATGGTTCGGCACCTGATATTGCTGGACAGGTTGGTTTCTTGTAGTTACATATTTTTTTCATTTGCTTCAAACGACATGCTTAAACAACAGCATAATTATTTGTATACAGGACAAGGCAAATCCATTTGCTACTGTTCTTAGTGCTGCTATGCTTTTGAAATATGGCCTAGAAGAAGAAAAGGCAGCTCAACGAATAGAAAATGCAGTCCTGGACACTTTGAACAGGGGATTTCGAACTGGCGACATATATTCTACTGGAACAGTAAGCAACTCTTTCATTACAACATGAATGTTGAAAAAACTTCGGCCCCGTTTTAATCACACAACAGATTTTTTTGCGTTTGATTAATTAGCATTGGAGGCTAGAGAAATATTTTGCTAAATTAGGTTGGTGTTTGGATTATGTATTGATGCAGAAGCTGGTAGGGTGCAAACAGCTAGGTGAAGAGATAATGAAGTCAGTGGAATCTAACGTTCCTGCTGGTGCTAACGTGTGATTCTAGAATTGAGACGAAATTGGCGTAGGATCTTGGCATCTGATGTATCTTGGAAGTCACTACCAAAGCTGGAAAAGTCTCCCTAGTTGGGAGAGTTAAGGCTTCCTTCTGCATTAAGCATGTATTTCGGTTTCCAACCAGCCTATGTATGAATGATTGTACTTTTGAAAGTGTCAAGGTTGTTTTCTTGTACCCGGGATTATGTTGCATAATTTAATGCAGTTTTAAATTTTCATCCATCCTCTAATTTGGAAAGCTATTTTGCAACCATTTGTGGATTGATGTTCATTCGTTTGCCTCCAATCTATGGGGATAAAGCTTCTGAAACTGAGGATCTGTATCTTTTTAAGAGCTTGCCATTTTATTTACAGAAAGAATCACTCGTTCTGCAGATCATGAAACAGACCTTGACAAAAGACTCATTTTAAGGGTGACAACTTAGATTTAGAAAGACTTCTGAATCTTATGATCTAAACTGATTTTGACATATTTTGATCTGCTTTTTTAACAAATCTTTATTGTATTCATTGTATAAATTTAAAATATAATATTTTAAAACACTTTTACATATTTTTGATTGTAATTGCTTATTAAAATTATAGATAGAGATTATAAAATTTATAAATTTATAAGATCTTGATATCACTCACATATGTTGTCCCGTTTATTACACTACCATAGATAAAGGAGATAAAAGTTAATAATTAACTTAACGTACTGAAGCTGAGATGCTAAAAATATGTAATGAAGTATTTAAATAATAATATTAATTTAATCATAGAAAAAAATATTCTCTTTATTTTTTCCTTTAGATAAATAGTTTTAATTGATTTTAACTTAGAAAATGGAACTTTTATTTCGAATATAAGAAATTACACCTCAGATTCAAATGTAGTTTAAAGAAATAATTAATAAAATACACTATAAATATTATTATTTCAGCTTCCTTCTTCACTGGGGAATTTTTTAAGCATTACACAATTAGTAAGTTTACAAAAAACTTATTTATTTTATTTTCTCTAATAAATTAAATTAAAGTGAATAATAAAGCTTTGTAAAGATAAAGATTAAAATAAAAATGTTAGAAAATTGATAATGAAGATTTGGGGATTAGATGATGAAATTGAGAAGATTAGGTTAAAATAGTTTAGTTTTAAAGTAAGTGTGTTCTTGTGCTGGTGCCGGTGCTGTAAAGCGATGTGGAGTTCAACTTCAAGCGTAGCGATTGCAATTGCAGCACCTTCCTCCGACGAGGATCCCACCGAATCCTCTTCGTTTTCCTTCTCCACCGCTCTCTTCAATTTCTCTTCTGGAAACCCTAGAATCGAGGAGACGCGCGGCCTCATGCATCTCTTCCCCGACGAAACTCCGGCTACTCTTCCGGTATCCTTTTATTCGTCTTCTATTCCATCTCTCTTCGCATTATCAATCAACCAATCCGTTTCCATTTCGTGTTAGGTTGGACGCAAACCTCTGGTTTGCGTTGTTGGCGTTCCCAATCACATGACCTATGCGGATTTCTGTCAGTTCAGTGGTTCCTTCATTCAGCACATGCTGGAGATGCGCATTGTTAGGTATGCAACTATGCTGTTCTCGCAATCGCAATCGCATCACAGCAATCATCGCATGCTCACGTCTTCTTTTGTTTTTCTTTCTCAGGATGGATGGTATGGAGGATCAGTACAGTGTCTTGATTCGCTTTGACTCCCAAGAATCCACCGACACCTTCTACAAGCACTACCATGGCCGCCGATTCTCCTCTCTCGAGGTTCCTTTCTTTCTTTAATTATCATCCATTCTTTTCAATGTTTTTTACTCGTTTTATGAATGAATTGAATTTCCCTTGCTGTGTATTTATTAATCATAGGTTGAGGTTTGCCGAGTTCTTTTCACGTTAGACGTGCAGTACACTGGTTCCATTGAACACGCACAACCCTCAAATGCTAGTTCAACTGAACAGCCTACTTGTCCTGTTTGTCTTGGTACATTTTGCATCCCTTTTTCCTTGCCTTGCCTTGTCTACTGCTACTCAATGCATGGGCTAAGTGTTTCAGTTATTTATGATTTCTTGCAGAACGATTAGATCAGGACACCGGTGGAATTCTTACAACTATATGCAACCATTCTTTCCATTGTTCTTGTATTTCAAAATGGGCAGATTCTTCTTGTCCTGTAAGTGGTTTCATTCAGTCTTTCTATGCAACTTCAAACAATTCAAATGAATTGTATGCTTTATAATTTATAATTATAATAATAATAATTTCTTATGGCGTGTTTATTTCAGGTATGCCGCTATTGCCAGCAGCAAGCTGAAAAATCGATATGTTTTGTTTGTCAAACCACTGAGAACCTGTGGATATGTGTTATTTGTGGGTATGTTGGCTGCGGAAGGTGAGACTGACATTTTTCTCCACCAACCCTTATTTTATAATAATTCTTTCTTTTTTAATTTGTGTATGATTACAACCATATGGATCTTCTGAAACTCCTAGGAAATCTTGTTTCAGATATAAGGGAGGTCATGCTATAATACACTGGAAAGAGACACAGCATTGCTACTCCCTGGAAGTGGAGACCAAACGTGTGTGGGATTATGTGGGAGACAACTATGTTCATAGACTTATTCAGTCCAAAACTGATGGGAAATTGGTTGAGCTGAACACTAACTGTGCACATGCAGACAATGGATGCGGAAGTTGCAGCTGTGAAGATAATGCCATGAGTGAGGCTATGCTTAATAGTAAAGTTGAAGCTGTAATGTTTTTAAGACTATTAGATTTATTTACTTTTTACAAGGAGTTTTAATTTTTCATACATTAAATAAATACCTTTTCTTTTTACAGATTGTCAATGAGTACAATGAATTGCTTGCTACTCAACTTGAAAACCAAAAAATAGTAAGTGGACTCCATTTGTCATTTGCTGTGAATCTGCTAATATCTCTAAATTTGTATTGATTAATCTTTTTCTGTTTTAAACTAAATTAAATCTAGTATTTCGAATCCTTATTACAAGAAGTAAAAGAAGAATCTGAAAGAAAAATTTCCAAAGCTGTTCAGAAGGCTATCAGTCTTAAACAGCAGAAGATTCAGTCCAAGGTTGACAGATGTAAGAAAGAGAAGAAATTTCTGGATGATGTAAGTTGTATTCCAATCTTGGAAATTCTCTTTTGGAGAATTCGTAGTATTATGCCATATAAGTTATAACCGTGCCAAAAGATTCTCTGTGGTCCCATTAATATTATCTGCGTGTGTATTGGCAAATGTTCATATTGTCTGTTTATTTGCAGCTTAATGAGAATCTTGTGAAAAATGAGGACATTTGGAAAGCAAAGATACTTGAGATTGAAGAGAGGTATGTATTTACCCTTTATTTCTTATTCATGACGGTGTTTTCTATGGAGTGTGGTATGAAGGTGTCTTGTGTCCAATAAAACCAAAGGTCTGCAGTTGCTGCTTTAATGGGCGTTTGGCATTTTAAGCGATGCTCGTATTCTCAGTTTTGTAATTGCTATGGATTTTCATTTGTTGAACTCAAGTAATTGCAATTGCTATGGATTTCCATTTCTTTAACTCTAGTAGCTGCAATTGCTATAGATTTCCTTTTCTTTAACTCTAGTAATTGCAATTGCCATGGATTTCAATTTCTTGAACTCAAGTAATTGCAAACTTGGCCAAACGGTTTGTAAACTGACGTGTGAAGTACTATTTTCCAGGGAGAGAAAAGCTACGAGAGTGATGGAGGATAGAGTAGCGGACCTGGAAAAGCAGGTGAAGGATACCGTTTTCCAAATTTCTCATTTTTCTTAGTGAATTGGAGTGTGCATTGAAAACTGATGGAACTAAAGTTTTTGATACATTCATAACCCTTGCAGCTTGGAGATCTCATGGTTTGTCTTGAGGGGGGGAAGATGGAAGGAGAGCTACCCGTTTCAGATGATGAGATTAAAGAAGGGACTGTCTTTCAAAAATCGAAAGAATCATCCTCAGTTAGTACTTCTCAAGCATGCATAACAGAAGAATGAGTTATTTCATTTTTCCGACTGACCCATATACTGTCTATATTTTCACAAAATTATAGAAACCACACTTGTGCGTCGATCCCCAGTTAACATGTTTTGACTACATTTTTTTCCCCTTTGAAACACGTGTATGTATCTGTTTGTACTTGTAAATATTGAGATTTCAAACTAGTAAAATGACTGCATCCAACTAAAGGCAAAATGCAACCATTGTGAGCATTACCGAGTGATTAAAGTAAGGTATAATTCCATAGAAGATAGTTTACCTTTTGGAATATTCAACCAACAACCTGATCTGAGACAGAGTAAATGCAGTTTCATAAATAAATGAACAAATACAGATTCAAGGCACCTGCATGCAGATTAGTACTCTAAACTCAAAAGGTAACAGCTTAGGGTGCAACATTTTCCACCCATCTAACTCTTCATTCTTACACCCTTTATAACATGTTTTGTTGCTTATTTTAAATATGTAAAATGCTTAACCAAGAACAAACACACCAAATTTGTTTTGCACAATGTCTATACATTCTGAATAATCTTATGTTAAATAACCAACAAATTCACGTCAGATCATTCAATAATCTTATCAGACTGCTATAAATAATAGAATCAAAGACTCTTATTCTAACATCTATATTTGACTTTTTATTTCCTAAAAACTACGAAAATTAAAAACTGAGATATTTGATAGGTGTCAACCCATTCAACATGTTTCCATACAAAAATTAAAATAATTTTTCAGAGACATTCGCTATTTTCATTAAAAAGGTTATTATTGTTAATAATAAGTTATTACTATTATTATTAATACAATCAATCACATAATAATAAAAAATAAAACCCAACAATTCTCGACATTGTAATTGGTGAAAACAATATAAACAAAAAAAAATATACAAAAAATCAGAAGAAAATCTTTTTTTTTAGAAACAATTCTTCCAATTCTTCTCATAAATCAAACGTAGAAAGAAAAGGAGAACTTCAAAAGGTAAAAAAAAACACGAATTTTCATAAATTGGAGGATTCCTCAAACTCGTTCAATCTCTCGTCCTTCTTCCTCCTCAATTCAGCCTCATAATTTCTCAGCCTCAGAAGACAATCTTTAAAAGTTCAAAAGTTATTTTTAATATATTTAATCAACTCATAAGAAAAGATCCTGTTCACAAACTTATACATAGATATTCACCCCAACTCACTTCCTCTTACTTAATATTCATTATAGTTTTATTCACGTATTCATACAATGTATTTGACAATGGAACTCCATTACTCCTAATTATTCAAAACAAAATATCAACCTCATTAAGTAACTCGACGAAAAAATATTCACTTTTAAAGTCATAACATCTCCAAACAAAAACAAACCTTAAATGTAAGACAAATTAATAGTCTTTTTATTCTTATTTTTGGTGTGATTAATTTCATGTAGTTTTGTCCTAAGCACTCAAGTTCATTTAGAGGATAAAATAGAAGAACAAAAAATGTACTTAGAGAAATAATTTATTAACACCTTTAATTTTATTATTGTTATAAATAATAGATCCTCGTATTGGTGATCTTGTATTATCCAAAACTAACATATGATAATAAAGTAGGCGTGAGACAAATATAATACTTAACAAAAGCAAACATAAATCAAATTTTATTGACTCAACATAAAGCAAAACAAGTCATTGTATTAAAGCAAAACAACTTCATAAGTTGTCATTCTCAAGTCCTTAAACTAAAATGAGTGGACTCGTCAAACATAATAGATCTCATCATTGTGACACACACAACTTCATCATAGCCACTCGTCTCAATTCTTTCACTAGATCCTTCACTACCATGTTGTATTTATCACCCATCTGCGATACAATTATAACATAATCAAAATACACAAATTTAGTTACTGTTGAAAATCCCATTTCGACTAGAGATTAGGACATTTTATTGTATATAAGTGGGTGCAAACCTCAACCCTATGAACCGGTTTTATGGAGTTGAGTTAGGCTTAAAGTCCATTTTGTAATACTTACATAGCCATATCTAACATAAAAGTTTTTATAAAAAAAAAGCACAAGTTTAAACAACAAACTAATCATATCATACACTACTAGAAAATCATTAAATAGAAACTAATTTTAGACACTAAAAATAATTAGTTGTTATATTGACTAAATTAAATATTATTTTAGAGACTAAAAAAGTTATTGGATTCTAAATTAGTTTCTAGTATTGATAAATAGTTTCTAAATTGGTATTTAATTATCTATTAAAATTTTAACTAACAATTATTTAGATTCTAAATTTGGTTATAGTGACATGGTAGTGTTTAATTTACCTGAGCAATTATGGTGATGTCAATGGTATTTCCAAGGGGCAAAACATTGCTAGTGGATATGTAGAGATGAAGATGTTCAAGCTGAGACATTATTTTAAGCAGAATTCCCTTTTGTTTGCCACAGTGAATCTTGATCAACACTTGCTTCCCAAGGACTCTGGCTTCAACTTCAGGAGGAACTGCTTCATTGGAACCATAGCATTCATCACCGTTTGTGTCATCAATGCAGAGATGAGATCTTGTTATGGTGATCGCTGATTCTGCATTGTTCTTCTGGATATCTTCTTCCAGCACTTCCACACGTTCTTGCAGCTGCTTCACGTAATTGATTGCTTCTCTTAGCACATGTGCCTTGTCCATCTACACACATTTTATTATCAGACCTATTTCATTCACATATCTTACTTTGAAAATGTACAAATATGATTGAAAACGAACCTTCTTCAAGCCAGGGATGGTGGAAGCAAGTGCTATGAATTTCCTGGTGAGTTCCTGTCTCCTTTTTCTCTCCGACATGATGTGATCCATTGATTCAGAAGCGCTTCGAGTCTTCTTCGTTCCTTGGTTGCTCCTTGTTGTTGAGTTCGAGTTCTCAGACACATCTTTCCAACCAGACAAACCCTCAAAAGACAGTATATAACCAGATTTCTTCTTATTCTCTTCACCACAAAGATTCATCGTGGATGATGAGTTACTGTTCTTGTTCTTCATCATCATCATCAAGTCATCGCCACCCTCTTCTGCCTCCGGCTGCTGCAGAATATCCCTAAGAAACTCTTCGTCGAAGGGGTTCGTCTGGCACAAGCATTCGTTCAACACGTCGTCCTCCATTTCCTAGGGTTTGATCCCAACAATTTTCAGAAACAATAATTAATCAACCTACACTTACTTATATGTATTAATACTGTTCATGTTCATGTTCATGTTCATGTGTGCGCATACATACTTATGATTTTGATACATATGATAGTGTATATGAAAGATTTGGTAATTACCATGTGAGAGGAGCAGTTCCCCCACTGGTTTTCCTCCATTATTTGGATACGGATGAAGCTCAACTCTACAGCGGAATGTGGTGGGGACCCATGCGTGTGCCTTTTCTGCTCCAATGAGAAGATGCTTCTTTTATGTTTATAAGGAAAAAGTTCCTCTCATTGTCGATCAATAACAAAAATCTTATTTTTCATAACTAAAAAATCAAATTATTGTTAGGAATATCTCAAATCATATAATATAGTTGCAATCAGGACAATTATTGTATTCCTTCTCGGTTGGTCTACCTTTCTTCTAGAAATGGTCTTGTCCTTCTTGCACTTCATCACTTTTCGTCTTTGTGAACTTTTCACTCAGATGATACTTGCAAAAGTTACTCCAATACTCAAGTAAGAATTCGGTGTTCAGTACTCAGTGTTACTAGTACTGGATGATGACGTACCTGATTATTGGAATGTGTACGGTACCTATTTATATAATTATTATGGATCCTTTGTTATTTAGTCGAATTAAGAATCTTGGTTATGATTAATAATGTATTACCTAATACTTGATAACTGATTACTCTCGTTAACCTTCTCTTTAAACGTAATGATTTTGATTGTGTCGGTCGATATTGATAGAGTGTCAGACCTACAAGTATCGTACAGACCCAATACAACAAAAATGTGAATCAAATGACTAAACCATAAAAATCTAACTAGAAGTTAAAAAAATCTTGTGATCATAGTTAAGATTTAAATTTGAAATAAGGTGAGGTTTAATTAGTGTGGTATTAGGTTAAAATAATTTGAAAGGTTGATTATTAAAGATGAGAAAAAGAGATATTTAGTGTATGTAGCAGATTGTGGTGACAAGTCTATCGTATTTGGTTGTCAGGAATAAAGTCACTGCCCCTTTCACACTGTGGCCCTTCCCCTTATAACAGCTGTTCCGATTGCAACCTTCAACATTCTCAACTCAATTATTTTAATAAACACACAAAAAAACAATTATCTTTTCTTTTTATATCTTTTACAAAAAAAACTCTGATATATACCTACATTCATATTTTTCCTAAGAATTTAATTATAATTATTTTAAAAAAAGATATTAAAAAATTGTATCTATATATTATCACTCTTTTGTTAAATGACACAAAGATCGAAATGTTCCGGGCCCTACCCCATGATTAAGGGTAGGTACCCTTCTCTTCATTGCTTTCACTGACATGTTTTACAAAATCTCACTGTGAACATCATGCAGATTGTACCAACTCTTTTTTCACATCAAAATTCTCTTTTTTATTATTTTTCTAAATAACCCCACACCAATTATTTTCCTGTCTAACCCTAACACAACTAAACGCCAATTTATTCAAGTTTTTTAATAAGTACAAAGTGTTATTTAAAAATACTTTTACAAAAAAATGAAACTAAAATAATTGAGAATCTGAGTTATAAAGAGGTTTCAAAATAATTACAATATTAGCGTAAAAAAATGGATTCATTCTGGTACATAATTCTTTCATTCTCTGTATGAGAAAAATAATTCTTCAACCTTTTTGGTGAATTATTTGTACATTATTCTTTTTCTTCCTCAGAGAGTTGCTATAACTTCATGAATCATTATTGAAATTAAAAGGAGAACTTGAGAGATTATTTTTTTGTTTCTTAAATTCTGCCTATAACATACTATCTGAATGTGTTTTCATACGAGAAAGTTTAAAATTTAGATCAAATATAATTTCTACAAAATATAAAATAAAAGAAAAATATCTTTTAACAATTTTTTATTTAGAAACATTTTATTCTGGAAAATGGTTGAAATCAAAGAACGATTACTTCATTTCTCGGTCGGTCTTCTACTAGTCCCTTCTTTCTCGAAACAGATTTCTTGCTCTCCTTTCACTTTTGTTGCTTCGTGTTTTCGTAAAACTGCAAGTTCGGATAATACCTACAAAAGTCACTTTGACGTTCAAGTAAAACTTTGGTGTTAGATTCTATTTGTACATAATAATGACAGATCTTAATTATTCTTGAAATTTGTAACTATTTATATAATTATCATGGACCCTTTATTATTGAATTGGATTAAGACTACATATTATGATTAGGAGTGTATTATTTAATGTTTGATAATTGTTTAGTCTTAATAATCTCTTGTTAGACATAATGAATTTGGTTATATCGGTCGACTCTACCTCTATCAGTCGTACGGACCCGACCGGTACACATCTATTCATAACTATCTTTTAATAATAAATATTATATTAAGATGATGAAAATAAATAAAATGAAATAGTGATATACATAGATGTATAATTGTGTAAAAATATGATAGTTGTAAAGAAAAAACAGAATAAAGTTAGAGAAGTGAAAGATGGATACAATAGATTGTGTGTGTAAAGAAAGTGTACTTAAAGAAAGACTATGACCTATGGTGTTTCAGAACAGAACACAACAAAGACAACACAGCAGAAGACTGTACCATGAAATCAGGAATCCAACAATATGCATGTTCAACGAGCACTCAACTAAATCTTTTTTATTTTCTTACTTTTTTCAAAATATTATACCAACATTTTCTATATTACATTCATTTATTAACTATTTTAAATCGTTGCAAGATTTCTTTTTACATTTTTGTAAGTTTTTATAGACAAAATGTTAGTGCAATTTTACAAAAAACAAGGTAATTTCATCTTTTAATTTTTATTATATTAATTTTATTTGTCTTTTTCAGTATTTGATAAAAAAAATATTCCATACACCAGGTAATGTAAACCACTCAACCATAATTACTTCTTTATTGTGAAACCTTATATATATAAATTCATATTTCATAATGGGATGGTTAAATAATGATATATGTTAAACATTAATCATATAATGATACTTTCCCTTAACATATATATTTAAGAAGAGAGAAAAAAAAAAACTAGATCTCTATATATATGATTATTTTTACTTACTATAACTAAAATTCAATCGATTCAAAATATTATAATGACCCTAAATTTTTCAACACCTTAATCTGAAAAATTTATAACGAATTAATAAATGAACGTCTAACTTTAATTTTACATACATTAGCTAATTTATTTTAAAATATATTAACAAAATATTATTGGATCTCAAAAATTAATTTAATATGTATCATTTCTTTTTAAAATAAAATCTAGTTAATAAATATAATGTTAGAAAGAATAAAAAAGACATTTTATTATTTATTTTGTTTCTCGTTGAACGTTATTTTCAACAACGTGATCCCATCGAATTAGGTTCAATTATTTGGATGTGGGCTTGGCCCATCACTAGGTCTTTTTGTTCTTGGCCTATTATAATTTTTTGTTTTAAATATTCATTTTCCTTCTATGGCAATTATTTTCAATATATAGAATTTGTTTCAAGAAGCTTTCATATAAGTATGTTTGGATGAAAAAGGAAAAAGAAAAAAAAAATGATATTGGTTATTTTATAATTTAAAAAATTGAGTTATGTATAAGTTAAAATTCAGATTTTAGAGTAATTAATATTCAACACCTTTCACAAAATAACTTGTATATAAAGTATGGAAAAAAAATATTCTCACCATTCATTTTTTCCCATTTATTTCTCTCCATTAATATAAAAGCATGATAACCGTTTACTTACATTATATGATTTATTTATTAAATCTTTATGTTTTTTGTTATCTTATATTGCCTATAATTAAAAATAGCCGTTTACATAAACAATTATTTTACGAGTTTCTTAACATTTGTGTGAATTATAAGAGAATATAATTAGAATAAAATAATAAAATCGTGTTTTATATGTATTTTAAGAATTAACTAAGAATAAAAAAATTAGAAGCTGATGTTTTAAAAGCGTTTCAATAATGCTACCAGCGAATAAAAAAATAGTTATCACTAAATATTATTAATATGAACATATATATATATATATATATATATACACACACATTTTTCCACTATTAAAAAAGAAAAGCTAAACACTAACTAAAATAGCACGTTCCAAGTGAATGATTAATTTCAATAATGGTCCATTTAAGGAAATTAATACGAAAGATTTTTTTTTGATGGAATTTGAGAAATCCTAATTTTGAAATATATATTAAAAATAATAATTAAGAAATAGCCCGTGTGTGAGAAAAGACTTTGGGGTGACCACTGTTGTTCCAGGACAAAAGATATTGTTTCACTTCAATAATAGCACTACCACTTTTTAAATTACTTTTAAAATTGGTTTTTGGTGAAAATGATGTTGAAAGTTAATTTGTATTGAAAAAACATTTTTTCTTTTGATATTTTTCTTTTGTTTTGAATGTAGTTTACATGAAAATAGAAATACAATACAATGTATATATATACTATTATAGTGATACCGTTTGACTTATTTAACACAGGTAAGATTTTCTAGTGGTCTATGAAACTATCTATTACTTGCACTACTACTGTAAGATTGTCTAATATGGATATTTTATCATTTTATTAAATCAGGTTTCCATTTTACTTAAACGAATTTTATTAGAAATTAAAAAATCTAAATTTTCAATCCAAATTTCATGTTTTTGTCTGGAACTCTCATTAAGTTTCACTTCTCTTACGTGTTTTAAGTTCATCCAATCACTCTCATCAACATCCTCCCTTGTTTGATATTGGTCTTTCAATACTAACCTTGTCTCAGTGAAACCTTCATATCGGTACGTTCTTCTGCGATCTTCTTGGTGTCACCCTTATCATCTAAGAGACTTAACAATGTGAAACAGTCTAATGGTTAACCGAGCTCGATGATGTGGTGAAATAGTATTAATGTCGATCTCAGAAGTTAATGAGAAAGATTTCATTGATTTCTCATAAAGATAGGAGGACGCTAATTATGAAGTTTGACCGTATATACAAGATTGTAATCAATTTGAAAATATAACTCAAAACAATACCAAATACAAAGAGAAGGAAAAGAAAACATTACTCTATATAAAAAAAAAAAATAATCTGACAAACAAAACATTATAAGGTAGAAACACTCGTTCTAACTTAACTGTGTGTTATATAATATATGATATGATTGAAACTCAGAGACTCTCTTATTACACCATGTAGTGATTAGACATAACATTAATATTATTAATAATAATAATAATATTGATTTTGTTTTACATAGGTTTGGCAGAAGTAGGTGCAGAGTAAGATTAATTTATCTGGAAATGGTATAACATGTGATAGCCATGTTAAAATAAAAATAGAATGTGTAGCCGGTGAATGTGTGTTGTAAGAAATGTGAATCATAAACGTGTAGAGTTAGTTATTGTTGAGTCATAAATTGGGCGTGTGAACAAAGTGGGAACAGGTTTCCACAATTTTTATCAACTCCCCTATTGCCCATGCTTCCAACACGTGTGGTCGCAATTTTTTGTTCAAAACAAAAAACAGACAACGATTTTTTGCTTGGTGACAACAACTCAGAACTAAACTCGAATCTGTTCACATGTCTTCACCCAACAAAACCCTCTTTTTCTGTTTTCATTAACCAATCTGTTCCTTTTCCTGCTTCTCTCCTTTCTTCACCCAACAATACACTCACATTCATTTTTACTTTTCATAAATCAACTATGGTTATAGTTTTTTTTTTATCAGCAATAAAAATAAATAAATAGGAACGGGTGGTTTAACCTTTATATAGACCAACATCTAACAAATACCACCAATTAGAGTAGGGAAACGAAGCAGAACGAATTTTTACCGAGATCCAAGACCAAACATTTACTGCACCAAAGTAAACACTTCAGACGCGTCCGCCACACCCCCTTTGAATATGATAAAATTCCTGTGATTCCAGAGTTCACTCACCACCCCAACCTAAATTGTGCTTACACAACATTAACCGAATCAGAAGACCAACTCAACCTGAATTGGTCAAAGTTTGACTTAGGATCTATTGTTCTAGTTAAGAGGGATGTCTCTCAATCTAAAGTATATAGTTTATCCTGAAACATGAAAGAGTGATTTTCAATTTTAATAGTTTTTTTTTATTGATCCATCTTTCTTCTCTCTTATACTAAGTTTTTTTTATATTGAGTCTTCTCTTCAACTCTTATTCCATCGTTATTCTTTATTCTGCATATTCAGCCAATTATTTTCATTAACATTCATCATTCTTTTAAGAGAAGTAAATGAAATTATTTTTATTAAATCTAAAAATCATTTGTATTAACTCTATAGATTAAATCTATAAATCAAATCAATTCATAATCTCACAACTATTTTCCAACATTAATTACTAAAATATATGTAAAATAGGTCGAGATTTAGAAGTGTATACACATTTTTTTTACAATAATGATTATGTTGAAAGCAAATTTATTAAAAAAATAATTAAATTTTAGTACGAGTTACCTATTTATTATGTATTATAAAAGACATTCAAAACACTACACTGTTGGTTTATCGCAATTTTAGTTTACGATAGTTTATCAAATTTAATTAAATTTCACGGACCTAATATATTTACCAAAAGTTTAAATTGCTCACATTAATACTATTTATCATACAACTTTAGTCCTTGGAATGCTAATTTTAATAATTTGAATATTAATTAGTGATATTAAATTTTAAAAAGTAAACATTGAAAACTATATTATTATTTATTCTCAATTTTTTTTCAAGCCAGAAAATGCTACTTTATATTTCATGATAGTGATCATTAATAAGTATATTTTTTTTGGTAATAAAAGTGGCCATTCCATAAATATAATTAATAATAAAAAAAATTATATATTGTGTGAAAACCCCTTATACCAACAACGCTATAGTATCACAAATAAAATTATTCTCATTTAAACTTTTTTAAAACACTCGTGATAAGATAATATATATATATATATATATATATATATATATATATATATATATATATATATATATATATATATATATTTTATTTTTTATATTTTTT
>Ga0123342_1005860_pt1 | contig 17460 bp, 9 predicted proteins | sample Turbeawhitnodule_FD_89960 | JGI IMG/M metagenome (GOLD analysis project Ga0123342, IMG submission 89960) | Root nodule microbial communities of legume samples collected from Mexico - Turtle bean Mexico white nodule | ecosystem: Host-associated > Plants > Roots > Nodule | place: Mexico: Nepantla... | reverse complement strand
GTTATAGCATCTTTTAGGCTTTAGTTAGGAGCTTTAGGAGGGGGGTGCGTTAGTAGATAGGTGTAGGAGTAGAATAGGAGGTGCCAAAGTGAAGGAAGAGGTCACACCTTCCTCATGCTTTGTTTTGGCGCCGATTCTAGAAGCTTTTTGGGAGGGAGTTTTTGAATTTGTGTAGCTTGCATTTCAGCACCTTAGGCTATAAATAGAGGTGCTCTCCTTGTATTTTTCAGATTGGAATTAAGAGTAAAGAAACTATACTCAAATTTTGAGTGAACATTGGAGAGCTTTTGAGCCTTCTTCTCTAGTCTTATCTTGAAGGATCCATGGTGTCCTCAAGTGGCGGCAGCACACTCATCTAGGAGCAACCATCCTTCTAGTGGCGCGATCTTCCAACCTAACATCCATCTTCATGAGCATTCTTCTCTCCTTCCTTCCTTATCTTTCAATTGTTCTTGTTTAGCATGTGTTCTTGAGTTTTGGTTCGGTTATTCTCTTTTTCCAGCAGCTGTTCTTCTTCTTCTCTGTTTTTGCTTTGGTGCATTTTAGTTTCCAGCACTTCTTTTCAGTTTCTTTGCCTTTTAATTCATTTATGTTCGGTTCATCTTGGTTCTTTTTCAATTCAATTCGGTGCTTTAGTTTTTACCTCTTTTTGTTGGTTCAATTTGACAATATGAGGAACTTCCATATGAGTTTGGATTTGGTGCTAGTTTTGGGGAGTTCTTGACTTAGAACATTGATCCAATTCTAAGAGAAAGTGCCTAACTATTGTCAAACTCAAGTTGATTCCTAAGAATGTCAAGAATCATTCTCTTCTATGAATTGGAATCACATCACAAGTGCTTTAATATGTTGTTTTGACCCAGGTAAGGAGGCACTTCCATAAACAAATCACGAAAAAAGATACCGGGAAGAAAAGCATGACGTTTAGTTTTCGGAGAACCAATTTTTTTCGCTCTCAGTCTGAGACTTACTACGCCTTACTCCTTTGGTATTTTGATCTGAAATTTTTACCAGACATTCGTCATTGTGTCTATTGAGTTTTGGGTGAGATTTGAGCCCCAAATTCGTCCGATAAGATTTGAAATAAATTTTTTGTTCATCACTGCCAGGGCCGGAAGGAAGGATCTTTTGTGTGTGAAAATGCTTGATTTTTTCCCAGACGAATACTCATCCGTTTGACCTGAAATTGGTCGCGTTTCGTCCCAAATTCTGTCGATATTCTTACGTGGAATTTCAAGAAAAAATTATTTCTGGAGATTTTTTTAGAATTTTTGTGCAAACCAAGGTTATCCTCTACCAAAACATGTGAAATTTGGCCCTACTTTCTGCAATTTTATTCTGGGTCCGTTTTGCATTGGAAAAGTTCACACAAGTGCTTTCATATGTTGTTTGTACCGAGGTAAGCAGACACTTCCTTAAACAAATCACGAAAAAAAGATACGGGGAAGAAAAACAAGGACAATTAGTTTTCGAAAAACTAGTTTTGTTCGCTCTCGGTCTGGGACTTACTAGTTCTTACACCTTAGGTATTGTGGTCTGAAATTTTTACCAAACATTCGTCATTGTGTCTATTGAGTTTTGGGTGAGATTTGAGCCCCAAATTCGTCCCACAAGATTTGCAGTATATTTTTGTTCATCATTTCCAGGGCTGGAAGGAAGGTTCGATTGTGTGTGAAACTGCTTGATTCTTTTCCCAGGCGAATACTCATCCGTTTGGCCTGAAATTGGTCTCGTTTCGTCCCAAATTCTGTGGATATTCTTACGTGGAATTTCAAGAAAAAATTATTTCGGGAGAATTTTTTAGAGTTTCTGTGCAAACCAAGGCTATCCTCTACCAAAACTTATGAAATTTGGCCCTACTTTCTGCAATTTTATTTTGTGTTTGTTTTGCGTTGAAAAAGTACACACAAGTGCTTTCATATGTTGTTTGCACCCAAGTAAGGAGGCACGTCCATCAACAAATTACGAAAAGAACATACGAGGAAGAAAAGCCAGGACGTTTAGTTTTCGAAAAACTAGTTTTGTTCGCTCTCAGTCTGAGACTTACTACGCCTTACTCCTTGAGTATTTTGGTCTGAAATTTTTTCCAGACATTCGTCATTGTGTCTATTGAGGTTTGGGTGAGATTTGAGCCCCAAATACGTCCCACAAGATTTGCAGTAAATTTTTTGTTCATCACTGCCAGGGCTGGAAGGAAGGTTCGTTTGTCTGTGAAACTACTTGATTTTTTCCCAAGCGAATAATCCGTTTGACCTGAAATTGTCGCGTTTCGTCCTAAATTCATTCGATATTCATACGTGGAATTTGAGAAAAAAACTATTTCGGGAGAATTTTTCTGAATTTTTGTGCAAACCAAGGGTATCCTTTACCAAAACTTGTGAATTTGGCCTTACTTTCTGCAATTTTATTCTGGGTTCGTTTTGCATTGAAAAAGTTCACACAAGTGCTTTCATATGTTGTTTGCACCCAGGTAAGGAGGCACGTTCATCAACAAATCACAAAAAGAAGATACGGGGAAGAAAAGCCAGGACGTTTAGTTTTCGGAAAACTTGTTTTGTGCGCTCTCAGTCTAGGACTTACTACGCCTTACTACTTGGGTATTTTGGTTTGAAATTTTTACCAGATATTGGTCATTGTGTCTATTGCGTTTTGGATGAGATTTGAGCCCCAAATTCGTCCCACAAGATTTGAAATAAATTTATTTTTCATGATTGCCAGGTCTGAAGGAAGGTTCGTTTGTGTCTTACATTGCTTGATTTTTTTCCTAGGCGAATACTCATCCGTTTGACCTGAAATTTGTCACGTTTCGTCCTAAATTCAGTCGAGATTCTTACATGGAATTTTAAGAATAAACTATTTTGGGAGAATTTTTTAGAAATTTTATGCAAACCAAGGAAATCCTCTACCAGAACTTGTGAAATTTGGCCCTACTTTCTGCAATTTTATTCTGGGTCCGTTTTGCGTTGAAAACGTTCACACAAGTGCCTTCATATGTTTTCTGCTCCCAGATAAGGAGGCACGTCCATAAACAAAACACGAAAAGAAGATACGGGGAAGAAAAGGAAGAACATTTTTTTTTCGGGAAACTTCTTTTGTTCGCTCTTAGTGTTGGACTTACTGCGCCTTACTGCTTGGGTATTTTGGTCTTAACTTTTTACCAGACATTCGTCATTGTGTCTATTGAGTTATGGGTGAGATTTGAGCCCTAAATTCGTCCACCAGATTTTCATTAAATTTTTTGTTCATCACAGCCAGGGTAGGAAGGAAGGTACATTTGTGTGTGAAACTGCTTCATTTTTTCGAAGGCGAATACTCATCCGTTTGACCTGAAATTTGTCGCGTTTTGTCTCAAATTCAGTCGAAATTCTTACGTGGAATTTTAGAAAAAAACTATTTCGAGAGAATTTTTCAGAATTTTTTGTGCAAACCAAGTCTATCCTTTACAAAAACTTGTGAAATTTGCCCCTACTTTATGCAATTTTATTATGGGTCCGTTTTGCGTTGAAAAAGTTTACATAAGTTCTTTCATATGTTGTTTGCACCTAGGTAAGGAGGCAAGTTCATAAACAAATCACAAAAAGAAGATACAGGGAAGAAAAGCCAGGACGTTTTGTTTTCGGAAAACCAGTTTTGTTCATTCTCAGTCTGGGACTTACTACGCCTTATTCCTTGTGTATTTTGGTCTGAAAATTTTACCAGAGATTCTTCATTGTGTCTATTGAGTTTTGAGTGAGATTTGAGCCCCAAATTCGTCCCACAAGATTCGCAATACATTTTTTGTTCATCACTTCCAGGGCTTGATTGAATGTTCGTTTGTGTGTGAAACTGCTTGATTTTTTTCCCAGGCGAATACTCATCCCTTTGACCTGAAATTGGTCGGGTTTCGTCCCAAATTCAGTCGAGATTCTTACATGGAATTTCAGGAAAAAAATATTTCGGGAGAGATTTTAGAGTTTTTGTGCAAACCAAGGCTACCCTGTACCAAAACTTGTGAAATTTGGCCCTTTTTTCTGCAATTTTATTCTGGGTCTGTTTTGCGTTGAAAAATTTCACACAAGTGCTTTCATATGTTGTTTGCACCTAGGTAAGGAGGCACGTCCATAAAAAAATCACGGAAAGGAGATACGGGGAAGAAAAACAAGGACGTTTAGTTTTCGGAAAACCAGTTTTGTTCGCTCTGAGTCCGAGACATGCTACGCCTTACTCCTTGGGTATTTTGGTCTGTAATTTTTACCAGACATTCGTCATTGTGTCTATTGATTTTTGGGTGAGATTTGACCCCAAAATTTTTTCCACAAGATTTGCAGTATATTTTTTGTTCATTACTGCCGTTGCTGGAATGAAGGTTCGTTTGTGTCTGAAACTGTTTGATTTTTTTCGCAGGCGAATACTCATCCGTTTGACCTGAAATTTGTCGCGTTTCGTCTCAAATTCAGTCGAGATTCTTACGTGGAATTTCAAGAAAAACTTTTTCGAGAGAATTTTTCAGAATTTTTTGTGCAAACCAAGTCTAACCTCTACCAAAACTTGTGAAATTTGGCCATACTTTCTTCAATTTTATTCTGGGTTCGTTTTGCGTTGAAAAAGTTCACACACGTGCTTTCATATGTTGTTTGCACCCAGTTAAGGAGGCACGTACACCAACAAATCAGGAAAAGAAGATACCGAGAAAAAAATCAAGGACGTTTAGTTTCCGAAAAAGTTGTTTTGTTCGCTCCAAGTCTGGGACTTACTATGCCTTACTCCTTGTGTATTTTGGTCTGAAATTTTTACCTGATATTGGTCATTGTGCCTATTGAGTTTTGGGTGAGTTTTGAGCACCAAATTCGCACGAGATTTGCACGAAATTTTTTGTTTATCATTGCTAGGGGTGGAAGGAAGGTTCATTTGTGTGTGACACTGCTTGATTTTTTTTCGCAGACGAATACTCATCCTTTTGACATGAAATTGGTCGCATTTCGTCCCAAATTCCGTTGACATTCTTACGTGGAATTTCAGGAAAAAACTATTTCGGGAGAATTTTTTAGAATTTTTTTTCAAATCAAGGCGACTCTACCAAAACTTGTGAAATTTGCCCCTACTTTCTGCAATTTTATTCTGGGTCCGTTTACCGTTGAAAAAGTTCACACAAGGGCTTTCATATGTTGTTTGCACCCTGTTAAGGAGGTACATCCATAAACAAATCATGAAAAGAAGATACGGGGAAGAAAATCCAGGATGTTTTGTTTTCGGAAAACCAGTTTTGGTCGCTCTCAGTCTGGGACTTAGTACGCCTTACTCCTTGGGTATTTTGGTATGAAGGTTTTCCCAGACATTCGTCATTGTGTCTATTGAGTTTTGCGTGAGATTTGACCCCAATTCCTCCCACAAGATTTGTAGTATATTTTTTGTTCATCACTGTCAGAGCTGGAAGAAAGGTTTGTTTGTGTGTGAAATTGGTTGATTTTTTTCGCAGGCGAATACTCATCCGTTTTACCTGAAATTTGTCGCTTTTCGTCCCAAATTCAGTCGAGATTCTTACGTGAAATTTCAGGAAAAAACAATTTCGGGAAAAGTTTTTAGAATTTTTGTGCAAATCAAGGCTACCCTCTACCAAAACTTGTGAAATTTGGCGCTACTTTCTGCAATTTTATTCTCGGTCCATTTTGCGTTGAAAAAGTTCACACAAGTGCTTTCGTATGTTTTTTGCACCCAGGTAAGGAGGAACATCCATAAACAAATCAAGAAAAGAAGATATGGGGAAGAAAAGCTAGGACGTTTTGTTTTCGGAAAACTAGTTTTGTTCACTCTCAATCTCCGACTTACTACGTCTTATTCCTTGGGTATTTTGGTCTGAAATTTTTACCAGACATTTGTCATTGGGTCTATTGAGTTTTGGGTGCGATTTGAGCCCCAAATTCATTCCACAAGATTTGCAGTATATTTTTTGTTCATCATTGCCAGGGCTGGAAGGAAGGTTCGTTTGTGTGTGAAACTACTTGTTTTTTTTTCACAGGCGAATACTCATCCGTTTGAAATGAAATTGGTCACATTTCGTCCGAAATTCAGTTGAAATTCTTACGTGGAATTTCAGGAAAAATCTATTTCGGGAGAATTTATTAGAATTTTTGTTCAAATCAAGGCGATTCTACCATAACTTGTGAAATATGCCCCTACTTTTTGCAATTTTATTCTGGGTTCGTTTTGCGTTGAAATAGTTCACACAAGGGCTTTCATATGTTGTTTGCACCCAGCTAAGAAGGCACATCCATAAACAAATCACGAAAAGAATATACGGGGAAGAAAATCCAGGATGTTTTGTTTTTGAAAAACCAATTTTGTTCGCTCTCAGTCTGGGACTTACTACGCCTTACTCCTTGAGTATTTTGGTCTGAAATATTTTCCAGACATTCGTCATTGTGTCTATTGAGTTTTGGGTGAGATTTGAGCCCCAAATACGTCCCACAAGATTTGCAGTATATTTTTTGTTCATCACTGCCAGGGCTGGAATAAAGGTTCGTTTGTGTGTGAAACTACTTGATTTTTTTAGCAGGCGAATACTCATATGTTTGAACTGAAGTTGGTCGCGTTTCGTCCCAAATTCAGTTGAGATTCTTACGTGAAATTTCAGGAAAAAACTATTTCGGGAGAATTTTTCAGAATTTTTGTTCAAATCAAGGCTATCCTCTACCAAAACTTGTGAAATTTGTCCCTACTTTCTGCAATTTTATTCAAGGTCCGTTTTGCGTTGAAAAAGTTTACACAAGGGCTTTCATATGTTGTTTGCACCAAGGTAAGGAGGCACGACCATAAACAAATCACGAATAGAAGATACAGGGAAGAAAAGCTAGGACGTTTTTTTTTCGGAAAACTTGTTTTATTCGCTCTCAGTCTGGGACTTACTACGCCTTACTCCCTGGGTATTTTGGTCTGAAATTTTTACTAGACATTCGTCACTGTGTCTATTGAGTTTTGGGTGAGATTTGAGCCTCAAATCGGTCCCACAAGATTTGCAGTATATTTTTTGTTCATCACTGCCAGGGCTGGAAGGAAGGTTCGTTTGTGTGTGAACTGCTTGATTTTTTTCGCAGGTGAACACTCATCCGTTAGACCTGAAATTGGTCGCGTTTTGTCCCAAATTCTGTCGAGATTCGTAAGTGGAATTTCAGAAAAAAAAACTATTCTGGAATAATTTTTCAGAAATTTTGTGCAAACCAAGGCTATCCTCTACCAAAACTTGTGAAATTTGGCCATACTTTAAGCAATTTTATTCTGGGTCCCTTTTGCATTGAAAAATTCACACAAGTGCTTTCATATGGTTTGCACCCAGATAAGGAGGCACGTCCATAAACAAATAACGAAAAGAAGATACGGGGAAGAAATGCCAGGACATTTTTTTTTCGGAAAACCAGTTTTGTTCTCTCTCAGTCTAGGACTTACTACGCCTTACTCCTTGGGTATTTTGGTCTGAAATTTTTACCAGACATTCTTCATTGTGTCTGTTGAGTTTTGGGTGAGATTTGAGCCCCAAATTCGTCCCAAAAGATTTGCAGTAAATTTTTTGTTTATCACCGCCAGGGTTGGAAGGAAGGTTTGTTTGTGTGTGAAACTGCTTGCTTTTTTTCCCAAGCGAATACTCATCCGTTTGACCTGAAATTTGTCGCTTTTCTTCCCAAATTCAATAGAGCTTCTTACGTGGAATTTCTGGATAAAACTATTTCGGGAGAACTTTTCATAATTTTTGTGCAAACCAAGGCTATCCACTACCCTAACTTATGAAATTTGACCCTACTTTATGCAATTTCATTCTGGGTCCTTTTTGCGTTGAAAAAGTTTAACCAAGTGCTTTCATATGTTGTTTGCAGCCAGGTAAGTAGATACAGGGAAGAAAAACTAGGACGTTTTGTTTTTGGAAAACCAGTTTTGTTCCATCTCAGTCGGGGACTTAGTACGCCTTAATCCTTGGGTATTTTAGACTAAAATTTTTACCAGAAATTCGTCAATTTGTTTATTGAGTTTTGGCTTAGATTTGAGCTCCAAATTTGTCCCACAAGATTTGCAATAAATTTTTTTTGATCACTGCGAGGGTTGGAAGGAAGGTTCGTTTGTGTGTGAAATTCCTTGATTTTTTTCCAGGCAAATACTCATCCTTTTGCCCTGAAATTTGTCGTGTTCTCACCCAAATTCAGTCTAGATTCTTACGTGGAATTTCAGGAAAAAACTATTTCAGAAGATTTTTCAGAATTTTTTTGCAAATCAAGGCTATCCTCTACCAAAACTTGTGAAATTTGGACATACTTTCTGCAATTTTATTCTGGGTCCGTTTTGCGTTGAAAAAGTTCACACAAGTGCTTTCATATGTTGTTTGCACCCTGGTAAGGAGGTAGGTCACTAAACAAATCATGAAAGGAAGATATGGGGAAAAAAAGCCAAGACGTTTTGTTTTCTGAAAACCAGTTTTGTTCGCTCTCAGTCTGGGACTTACTACACCTTACTCTTTGGGTATTTTGGTCTGAAATTTTTATTAGACATTCGTCATTGTGTGTGTTGAGTTTTGGATGAGATTTGAGCCCCTAATTCTTCCCACAAGATTTGCAATAAAATTTTTGTTCATCACTACCAGAGCTGAAAGGAAGGTTTATTTATGTAGGAAACTGCTTAATTTGTTTCCCAAGGAAATACTCATCCCTTTGAACTAAAATTTATCGCACTTTGTCCCAAATTCAGTCGAGATTCTGACGTGGAATTTCAAGAAAAATTTATTTCAAGAGAATTTTTTAGAAATTTTGTGCAAACCAAGGTTATATCCTCTACCAAAACTTATGAAATTTGGCCCTACTTTCTCCAATTTTATTCTTGGTCTGTATTCCATAGAAAGAGTTCACACAAGTGCTTTCATATGTGGTTTGGACCCACGTAAGGAGTTACGTCCATAAACAAATCACGAAAAGAAGATACGGGGAAGAAAAACCAAGACCTTTTGTTTTTGGAAAACTAGTTTTTTTCGCTCTCGGTCTTGGACTTGCTACGCCTTACTCCTTGGGTATTTTAGTATGAAGTTGTTACCAGACATTCGCCATTTTGTCTATTGCGATTTGGCTGAGATTTGAGCCCGAAATTCGTCCCACAAGATTTGAAATAATTTTTTTTTTCATCACTGCCAGAGCTGAAAGGAAGGTTCATTTGTGTCTGAAACTTATTGGATTTTTTTCCCAGGCGAATACTCATCCATTTGACTTGAAATTTGTTGCGTTTTCTCCCAAATTCAGTCAAGATTCTTACGTGAAATTTCAGGAAAAAACTACTTCGGGAGAATTTTTTTAGAATTTTTGTTCTGCTTTATGCAATTTTATTCTCGGTTCGTATTGAGTTGAAAAGGTTCACACAAGTGCTTTCGTATGTTTTTTGCACCCAGGTAAAGAGACACGTCCATAAACAAATCAAGAAAAGAAGATACGGGGACGAAAAGCCAGGACGATTTGTTTTCGGAAAACTAGTTTTGTTTGCTCTCGACTTGGGACTTACTACACCTTACTCCTTGGGTATTTTGGTCTGAAATTTTTACTAGACATTCGTCATTGTGTCTATTGAGTTTTGGCTAAGATTTTAGTCCCAAATTCGTCCCACTAGATTTGCATAAATTTTTTGTTCATCAATGCCAGGACTGAAAGGAAGGTTCGTTTGTGTGTGAAACTATTTGATTTTTTTCCCAGGCAAATACTCATCCCTTAGACTTGAAATTTGGCACGTTTTGTCCCAAATTTAGTCGAGATTTTTACCTGGAATTTTAGGAAAAAACTATTTCGGGAAAATTTGTCAGAAATTGTGTGCAAACCAAGGCGATCCTCTACAAAACTTGTGAAATTTTTCTCTACTTTCAACTATTTTATTCTGGGTTCGTATTGCGTTGAAAAAGTTTACACAAGTGCTTTCATATGTTGTTTGCAAACAGGTGAGGAGAAACGTCCATAAACAAGTCATGAAATAGAAAAGCCATAAACAATCTTTTCCCACTCTTGGACAGTCTTCTATTATCAGATACTCCAGATTTGATGGCAAACCTCCATTAGAGAATGATTCAAGTCTTGGACAGTCTTGTATGGATAGATACTAGAGAGATGGAAGCAACATATGCATGCTTCCAGGAAATGATTCTAACTTAGAACAATTCTTGAGTGTCAACTTTTCTAGATGATGATGGATGAGACTCTGTGAAATCATCTCTAGATTACCAAATCCACTAAGATGAAGCGTCCTGAGTGTTGGGAAAAAATCTAGTTGAAAGGTGAGTAGAGAGACACAATCATCATTGATTGACTCCAGGGATGAATCAATGTGCAAGTCTTCAAGAGTGTCGGACCTAACAATTTGCAGCAATGAGGTTTCTGCCACTTTGAGCCTTTTCATTGTAGCCCACTCCAACTGCAGCTTTCCACACATACATAGCTCTAAATCTACCGACTTGGGAGCTAATGCCTCAAGTTGTTGGCAGTTACTAATGTATAGTGTTTCCAAAGGAACAACTTGCTCTAGCAACACTCCTTTCAACTTTGGACATTTTCTTAAGGAAAGCCTTCCTAGACGTGGAAAAACACCTGTCACAGTTTGGCACTCCCACTTTTCCCATTGACTCATATCGGAGAAATACAATGTTTCAAGGGATTTAAATGAAGAAGAGTTGCTCCCATGAAAATCACCATCAATACTCAATATCCCATTAAGTCCTATAATCTTCAAGACCTTCAGAAATGGAAAAAGTCCAAGGGGAGGTAAACGTTGGCAAGATTGACATGCTTCCAACTCTAAGGACGCCATATTCCACAGTGAGTTTCCTAGTAACCAATTTGGAAATTGTTTCCCACCATACCTAAAGATTGACAACTTCTTTAACTTTTTGGAAGGTTGCAGATTCTCAATTACCTCCTTTTCTTTTTTGAATCAGTAGAGTTCCGATTCATCCACCATCGCAACTTTAGTGCCACAAGGTGTGTTTTATTGTTCAAATATGCTTCTAATGCATCTAGGGAATTCTCAATATTCTACAGCTCCCCAATTGATAGAATTCATTACTACTTTAAGATTCTTCAGTTTTCCTAAATGCGGTGGCACCTATCTCATATTAGTCTTTATAAATTCAAGCCGACACAAATTTGTGAGTAAATGCAAATTTGAAGGCCACTCCTCCAAATCTCTACAGTAGTTTTCAACTTCAGTATTTGCAAGTGGAAGAGTGAACATATCTTTTCAGTTAGTCTTTTTAGTGCAGTGTTGGAGAGGTCTAAGGAACGAAGATGCTCAAGATTGGCAACAGAGTCAGGTAATTCTTGAAGGTCAGACAATGAGACAGAGATAAGATAGTATGAACTTAAACTTGGAGAACAATTCATGCATCGACATATAGCACTGCCAGCCATAGCCTAAACCATTCAGTCTCGTACTTGTTGAAATAAATGTGCGTATATGACGAGTAGTGACCAAGTTCAACTGAAAAATGACGAGTTGCTTTTTGTATATGTTTTTCTTGATCAACTTCCAACCTCAAATACATGTCCCCACCAACATATTTTTCCAAATCATGTAGAAGGTCATGCATGACAAATACTTCTTCGTTTTCACCTGATGGTTGAAAGAAGGACCTTGATAGTAGATCATTGAAGTATTGTTGGCAAACTTCTTCAGGAGTCCTACTATGTTGACGACAGTGTAGGAGATTTTCAGTCATCCACAAATGCATCAAATGCTCCTTCTTAAACTCATAATCCTTGGGGAACCGGGCACAATAGGCAAAGTAGGCCTTTTGGTGGGAAGGAAGGGGAATATAGCTCAATGCTAAAGCTGGAACAATATCATAACACTCTTATGAAAATTCCCATATTTGACTTTGGAACACAGTTTCCCATTCTGAAACAGATGATTTGTTGTATAACAAACTTCCCATTGTTTTCAAGGCAAGAGGTAGTCCTTTACATTTTTTAACAATCTTCATGCCAATCTCCCTACACTCTTGATTTGGTTGAGTATCATCATCTCGGAATGCATGTTTAGCAAACAACTTCCAGCAATGATCTTCCTGTAATTGCTTAAGGGACTGATCCTCTGACCGCATGGTAGAAGCAACTTCCTTACTACGTGTGGTGACAAGAATCCTACTCCCTTGGGCCCCGAAAACAAGGGTCTTCCACACTTCCTCCCATTTAGGTTGGTTTCCGTTCCAAACGTCATCCAAAACAAGAAGGCTTGCCTGTCAATTTTTCTTTCAATCTTTTGTGAACCATCTCCAAATCTCTACTATCATGAGCTGATCTTGTAACAGCCTCAAGAATTGCTCTTGATATCTTGAAAACATCAAATTCATCTGACAGATAAATCCAGACTTTGACAACAAATTTAGCCCACCTTTGCATTGAATACATGTTTACCCACTCCCCCATTCCCACTATAGAAAGTATTGATGGCTTGATGGCTGGTTACGGTCGTGGATGTGAGATGTCAGCTAGTTAAACATCAGTTATTTATCATGATCTCCGCCATAAATATCAGTTCTCTATCGTGATCTCTGTCATAAATATCAGTTCCAACAACCAAAGACGTTGTTTGTGATTTCTGTGGCAGTTCACTACTCAACCCATATCCAACACCGCTAGCTGTTTTCAATCCTAGATCACCCCTTTGGCTTGAGAGAAATTCTAAGTCGTCAAGGATTTGTTCCATCCTACACTCAGTTTCCTTGTTAAGGGAACTAATAGGAGAAGATTTAACGAAATTGGGTACCTTGCAAGTACAGCCTGAACAGCTTTGAGATTCAGATTCAGTATCCACTTGGCTTTTGGAGAGTTTTTGTATATCATCTAAGAGATCCTCTGCATCAAGGACAGCATCTTTGACCTTAAGCAGCCAGTTTCTGACATGTGGATCCGTGAACTGCTTTCGCTCTGCATCATCAGCCAGAGAATTGATTGAGTGCAACTTGGTTTCCAACTTGTTGAGGAGCTTTTGATCAAGCTCTCTTGCATGAAAGAAATCGAGAATTTGAGGAGAAGCTAGCTTCTGGAATGCAACCTGAAGGAAAGCAGAAAGAAGAGCACCACCAAACCAACAAGTTCTAATGCCATGATAGGACAAGGATGAATGGATTCAGTCAGCTGCTGCTAGCTTTTGCCAATGACTTAGTGCAATGCAGGGTTAATGTAGTCATGAAAGGCGTAATAATTTTTTAGTCTTCCCCACATCACAAACTGCAACATCTGTATTGCATTTATGAATGAGTGGCTATTATTATACTATTAACTAAGTAAGTGACTTGTTTAAATTAAGAGATATATTATAAAACATGTTAAAATCTATTATCTTATTAATAGTTCCTTTTTTTTCCACGAAATATGTCCCCGAAAGGAGAAGCCAAATTGTGAATAAACCATTTAACACAAGAGCACCGGTAATCAATTCAGCAGGCATGGTAGAAAATGGAGTGGATGAAAGGAAATGAGTGATCTGAATGAGTGAGTGCAGAGATATCAGTGATGATGAGATGAGCAGTAAGAAGGTGTTTTATTATGAATGATGGTTTAACTTGGATTGTAAATGCACTAATCACATGGCCAAACACAACACCTTTAGGAATATTGATGACTTTGTCAAAGTTAAATTTGATTACTTAATGGTACCCTGGTAGAGTCAAAAGGCAGAGGCTCGTGGTGAGAACAAAAGAAAGATAGATGCAGGACTATTGAACTTCTTGTATACTTGCATATATAGGTACATTGATAATTTGGTTTACCGTGTATTTTGGTTATGAATGATGTGATGTAAACTGGGTACTGGTGAGGTACTATTAGGTTCTATAGGGATATAGTATAAAAAATATAATTATCATAATTTGGTTTAAAGCAATCTATTAGAATAAATGATATAAAATAATTGTTTCGAATTATAGTGTCCTTCATATTCTGATGGTTTTCTACTTGTTTTAAAGCACAAGAGAAATATCTGTTAGAAATTGGAGAATGAACAGTTAGTAATGTTTATATGCATTGTACTTGGCTACTTTGCAAGAAAGAGCAAGAAAAAGGAGACATTTGATGCATCAAAATACCTCAATTTCCATAATTTCGAACAAAATTAATGACCAACAAGAGTAATGTTCAATCTGCAAAATTAACATCCTTTTTCTCTCATCTCCTTCCTCTCCTTTTCACATGGCACTAATAATGCCTGAGAAAGATATATTCTTTAAGATATTTACTCTCTTCGTCGTACTGTTTATTTTCTCATAGCTTAATTATTAAGATAAACTATTCTTTAGAGTTAATAAATTAAAAATAAATAATTTATGAAAATGAAGAATAATTCTTAAAGTTAATTGATTATTGCTTTCTCTTTCTATATATCTCTTAAAATCTCAGTGTTGTTCCTATTTATTTTAATCTCTGCAACTATTGATGACAGTGACGTAATCATCAACACTTGCATTCATCCAACTCTTCACATTCATTTTTCGTCTTTGCTTTGCATAGTCAAAAAGTGAACATAAAACGCGTTTGTTTAGGGGATGTGGGACCCTTGCTGATAAAGAAGCTAAGCCAAGACTTTTTACAAGACATGAACTTCTGCTCTGATCATAGTTATTGTGTGCAGGAATCTCAGAAAAGCTCTTGGTTGAAGAGAAGAATCTGCATTTTCTGTTCCAAGAAGTTGTATCTCTGGTCAGGTATTTCTCTCCATTTTCAGTTACAAATTATACAAGTTAAAGGAATATGGCTGATTTAAATTTCTTATTGTTTTCCATGACAATATTTGCTTTCAATTTCCACAGTGTTACTCATAGCAATCGTCAATATCATTTAAGTACTATATGATACTCAGCAATTTTTATTCAATGTTCACAGTGTTTTAAACGATCTGTCAATTTAACAGCTGCAGTGTCTTGAATATACTGCATAGTTAACTATCAGTTGCTTCTGTCTGACAGTGAGCTGTGTTTTTCTCTTTGTCTGAATCTGAAGTTTGAATTTTGTGACTTGATATAGTGTAATATTCATCATGTTATTTTATTAGGTTCTCTTTTTTTTTTTTTTTCAAATCGTTTACTTAGCTTATTATTTTCCGAAATGGACCATTAGGGATTCCAAATAATGATTAACTCTAAATCATGATCGTTCTTAGAAGATTGGATACTGGGGAAGTGCCTAGTAGTGTTAAATCTGGACATACTATATATGATGCATGTCTAATGTATGTATTAAATGTTTAGGCTTGATTGTCTTGACGGTTTTTTGTTATTCTGTTTCTTGGGTTGTATATATAGAGCACTTTATGTCTATAGATGACACATTGTATCTAGTGAGAATTCTTTGTGCATAGAATCTTCCTGTACATAAAAGTGCTTTCTTTCAATCTTGTTTTTGTGTTTCTCGCTTGTTATTGTTGTGAACCCAACAATTGACACCGTTTGTGGGGACAAGAAAAAGAAAGTCAAGAAGTTGAAAATATGACCACACCAAGTTTGACTTCAAGAAGTTGTTTAAGAAGAACGACTTTGGATCATGGAGAATCAAGATGTAGACTATCTTGGTACTCTAAGGTTGTGTTGACGCTCTTTGGGGGTGAGGCAAACATGCTAGCATCTTGGCTTGAGCCAGTGCTAGAGCGATACAACTTTTCTTTTTGTATCTTTGTCTATTATCTTTTTGCCTTTTCATCTCTATTTTTCCCTAAAATCATAAAATTAACACAAATTTGGGAGTAAATCGTTCTTATTCAAATTATAATCACAAATATGTAAAAAGGTTTAAATTCATAAATTAGGGGTTATATTATAGTTATTTTATTTATTAATATCCATAAGTGCTTGTATTTTAATATGAAATATTACTGAAATACGACACTTATCAATCATTTGGTCTGGTGTATAGATGGTCTACGCATAGTGGAGGCAATGTAGAAGGGTTTATGAATGGAAACTAAGTAGGGAATGTTGATACCAAAAAGTATCATTTTGGGTATGTTTTCATATGATTTGGAACTACATATTGTTGGAAATCCAAATTGCAATCAATGGTAGTTTTATCTACTATCCAAATAGAGTATATCACTCTCACATAAGGGGTGAAGGAGGATTTGTGGTTGAAGGGGATTATAAGAAAGATGGGTCTTATTAGGATTTTTTGACTATTCACTGTGATAGTCAAAATGACATACATCTAGTTGATTATCAAGTTTACTGCGAGAGGACCAAACACAAAGATGTTAGATTGCACTTCGTGAGAAATGTTGTTGAGTCTTGGGAGGTTAGAATTGAGAACATAGCATCGGAGAAGTATCACGTAGATGTGTTTAGAAATTCCTTGCCAAGATGGAGATTCAAGTAATGTCTCCTGCGGATTAACTTTTTATTTTAGGATAAAAGAAAGTGATGCGTAAGATCTTCTATAATTTAGAGTAAAGGTTACATTAAATCATGATGGTCAAGCGAAGAGCGCAGAAGACTGTCTACCAAGGGAGCGTCTAGTAGTGTAAAGTCTGGTCAAACCGCTAGATGTATGTATTAAATGTTTAGACTTAATTGTCATATTAAGTTTCTGTTTCTTAGTTTTATATATAGAGCACTTTATATGTATAACATTGTATCTAGCGAGAATTTTGTGTTTAAAACCTTCTAGTGAATAAAAGTGTTTTCTTTTGTTTGTTATTGTTGCAAACCCAACAAAATACAAGACATTAATCAAGGCAAAATAAATCTCCAAGGTTTTCAAAACATCTAAAAAATCACATTAGCAATTTGGTAAACATGTCTATTTTTTCTTTTGTAAGTGAGCAGAACTTTTGAAGTTTGAACTTGTTGATCCCATGTTAGGAATATTTTTACATTCCAAGTAATAATGTTAAAGACATGACTCAAGAACAGATTGAAACGTAAATTATTTCTTCAAGTGCGTTGTTATAATCATTGCAGGTACAAATCTAGGGATTCATAATGGCTGAGCAACGATTGATGAGTGATGTCGCTTCTTCCTCTAACTCTTCTTCTACGACGTCTTGTAAAAAATATGATGTTTTTCTAAGCTTTCGAGGTGAGGACACTCGCATGAACTTCACCAGCCATCTTTATGAGGCTTTGAAGCAAAAAAAAGTAGAAACCTATATTGACTACAAGCTTGAGAAGGGAGATGAAATCTCACAGGGACTCATCAAAGCAATCGAAGATTCTCATGTATCGATTGTGATCATGTCAGAGAACTATGCTTCCTCAAAGTGGTGCCTAGAAGAACTCAGCAAGATTCTTGAATGCCAGAAAAACCAAGGACAAATTGTGATTCCAGTGTTTTACAACATAGACCCATCTCATGTGAGGAAGCAGAGTGGGAGCTATGAACAAGCCTTTGTAAAGCATCAGGAAGACCTCAGGTGCAACAAATGGAGAGCTGCTCTCACTGAAGTAGCCAATTTATCTGGGTGGGATTCTCGAAACAGGTAAATAAAATG
>Ga0123342_1005858_pt1 | contig 17464 bp, 8 predicted proteins | sample Turbeawhitnodule_FD_89960 | JGI IMG/M metagenome (GOLD analysis project Ga0123342, IMG submission 89960) | Root nodule microbial communities of legume samples collected from Mexico - Turtle bean Mexico white nodule | ecosystem: Host-associated > Plants > Roots > Nodule | place: Mexico: Nepantla... | reverse complement strand
TTTATGTCTTGGCTTTCAGGTGCATCACACTTTTGCTACTGCCGGATCTGACGGTGCTTTTAATTTCTGGGACAAGGACAGTAAACAGAGGCTCAAGGTTCCTGCTTTGTTTAATACTCTATTTTTACTTGTCCTTTCATTCTGAAACTGATCTCTCGAATTTCCAGAAGATTCTTGTGTTGTTTATTTCTGGATAAAGTAATATTTTTTGCTCCTACTTCATAGTAGAACCTATCTGTATGTATGGCTGAAGACTTCGTAACCAAGATATTACTGTTACTCCCCTTTCTAGCCATTGATTTTCTCTTTCACGGTGGGGCCATGGGGCATATAGTCTGTAATTTGCCTGTTATCACTTGCCAGAAAATGCAAGGATGAATTCCTTTCAATATCCGATTAGGATGTTTGTGTTTCTTTTTGGGTTCTTTTGGCCCTTGTTACTGGGTTGATAATGCATGAAGATCTTGAAAATACTATGTTGTTTCTTATAAGTTCAATCCTTTGAAGTATCTGTTGTTATTGTCATATGCTCACAAAACTTTAATATGTTTTGCAGGCTATGCAAAGGTGTAGTCAACCCATACCTTGCAGTGCATTCAATAATGATGGTTCCATATTTGCTTATGCGGTATGTTCGATTTGCTGTTTTCACTAACCATACATGTTTACTTGAACAATTATATTTGTTTTGCTTCATTTCTCGTGACCTTCCACTTGAATAATGTGAGGGAATAAAGAAATATTTTATTAATTACAATCGTGCTAATTACATGTTCAACTCCTTTATTTGTAACAATCACATTCTCTTAAAATAGGAAATAAAACCTGCTGGTATAAATGTGTAGATTCTAGGAACCTAATTATTATGGAGATATTAAGATATGTTTATCCTAATAATCTCCTATTTACAACATTGTTCCTCAAGTTTGTAAATGTCTTCTTCCTTACTCTCAATTGGTTCTATCCCATTTGTGGGGATTCCATCACTTAGATCTTGGGCATCCTGCAAACACAAATATAGTAATAAGAAGGAGAGATCCTCCACTTCAAGTATTTTCTCCCTCTAAATTGGAGGGTTGACAAAAATGAATTTTATTTCATGAAAAGTGACATCCATTGTGATAAAGACACAAGACTCTCAGAGTGATAACACTTGTACCATTTGTTTTATAAGGATAATCAGTAAAGACACATTTAAGAGCTCTAGGATTTAATTTATTGTGATTAAGATTATTAGAGTGCACAAAAACAACACAACCTGGCCCGAGAAAGTATACTTGACACTAAGGGAGAAAAGGAAACAAAAGACAGTAGAGGTTCAGTAGGACTACTAATGTCATTTAAGACACGAGTTTTCTTGTAGAATACTCTATGTCTCCACTGCAAATAATTCCGGCCATCAAATGGATAAGGAACCACCACATTTGGAAGATCATTAGGACCCATAGGTGTAAATTTCACCTTAGCTATTGAGGAACGCAAGAAAAAGAACTCTTTGTCAAGAGAGCAAGAAACTTAGATTCACTCATATCAGACCAAACAGGATCACACCACCCCTTGGTATCTCTAAGATCCTATTTGTGGCAAGGTTGGTGGGTGGGGGTCACCGGAACAAGGTGAGCTACAAGCATTGATACCGATGGTTGTGCGTGGCATTTCTATAGGTGACATGACTTTCTGGTGTTATGACCATCAGTGCTAGATGCACCTTTTTGTTCCTCCACTTTCTTTAAGGATGGATGATTGTAGTGGCGATGATTAGCAGATGGTGGCAATGGTCGTGGAAACAGCCTCCAATTAGGAGCTCTAATACCAACTTGAATAATGAGGGAATAAAGAAATGGTTTATTACTTACAACAATGCTAATTACATTTTCAATTTCTCTATTTGTAACAATCACATTCTCTTAAAAAAGGAAATAAAATCTACTGGAATGAATATGCAGATTCTAAGGGATATTTTTCCTACTAAATATGGACATGTTAGGATATTTTTATCATCTATAAAGTTAGCTTGTTTTTTGTTGACATACCAACTTCATTCATTTCTTTAGGTTTGTTATGATTGGAGCAAGGGTGCAGAAAATCACAATCCAGCCGCAGCCAAGAACTACATTTATTTGCACTTACCACAGGTAGGCCTGTGCATACGTCTACATGCATGCTTAAGTTGTATAATCTTTCCATCAACATATTTAACAACTCAATGGATGGATGAGACTGCATGAATGTAAAATAGTGAAACAGAATGAAACAATTATTATTCTTTCGTTTGAAATATGATTAAAACAATGATAGACATGCTTCATCATACAATATTACTCTAGTCTTTCCATCTCCTGATCAACCCCCTCTTAAGAGGGTACCCCAAATAAGTTGAGGGATGCTTCATTCCTGTCCTGCAAATATTAACTATCGTTTATTTCATTTTTTTCCCATTTTAAGTCTAACCTTGTTTCTCATGTGAACAGGAGTCTGAGGTTAAAGGCAAGCCACGAGCTGGAGCCACGGGAAGAAAGTGAAAATTTCATGCTAAAGGTCCATTTGGTTTTGGCACTCACTGTGATTTAGTAGAATCAGCTATAATGAGAAAAATTCATACTTTGATTTTTTCAATCTAAAATTTTCCTAGTATAGCCCATTTTTCTACCATACATCATAGGTATGAAGGCAGAAACATACACAAGTATATACACAGATGCACACAATACATTATCACTTTTTTGGAATTTCTTGTCAGCATAACCTTTTTGAATTATTTTTTATTTTCGCTGTGACTTGTTTAACCATTCCAAACCTAAGATTAACGTTTTTCCAACCTCAGACTAGCACAGAGATATTCTACATTTTCTCCCAGTGCCTCTACTTATGCCAGAATGAAAATTGTTGTTGTAAGTGAATTTGACTGATGATAGATATTCATCTTAACTACAAAAATCCTCTATCACCCAAGTCCTCATCAAATATTTTATGGATTAGATATTTTCTTTCTAATTATCCATTTGTTTAGGGATGATAGACTAAGCTAATTCACAACTCAGTTTCTAAAGTCTGATGTAAACTTTCCTAAAATCTAGAAGTGAACCTAATATCTCTATCAAATATTATATTGGATAGAGCCTCGCACAACCTTATGTTGGACTTGAATAATAGACTTAAGTTTTATGAGAAGCTATTTTGATGATGATGTTTGAAGTTGTTAATTGTTGAAGATGTTTTGAGGTGTTTTAGTATTAATTGTATGTGGTTAAGAGTATTTCACATAAGGTTTTCATTTCAACACACAACCTATATCAAAATTAATCAAAATAAGATTATTTTTTAAAAGTTAAAAACATCGAAAAAAGGTTTTCCGACTATGTTAATTGATTAAGTTTCAATATTCTCAGAAATTAATCAATTAAAATATTTCATAATCAGTTAACTTCATTTTCTAAATTAAATACTAAGTTGAAATAATTCATTAACACATGCTATAATCGATTAAAACAGGAAGTGTTGTGACTGTTTTTCAAATTTCATAAATAATAATTGATTATCAACTTAAAATAATCAATTAAATGAGTCTAAACTTGTTATAAATTAGCACTTTTTTAACTCTATATGTAGAACCTTGGCCTACTCTTTTATACAACAAACACTACTTTAAAAACCAAATTCGTTAAGATCTTTCTAAGCTACTTTCATTTGTAAAGAGTGTTTACATTTACAAAATTTATAAGGTTGTGTTGTGCTGAAATTACTTCTGAATGACTTTTGTTGTGATAAATCTCTAGTACTTTTTTTTCTTTTATGAGTTGTTGAGGTTTTCAGTGTATATCATCTTGTGTGATCAAGAGTTTATTAGGTTTGTATCTTCCTAGAGTGTCTTTAATAATTAATCTTATGGTTGTTTTGTTGTCTTGTTCTTGCTTTCCTATTATAAATGCTTCTACAAACATTTGAAGATAGTGGATTCGAGGCATTTAAAGGTTGAATAACTAAGACTGAATGTAGATCATTTGTGATCTAAACCATCATAATTTTTTCTGTGCAATCTAAACCTTATTTCCTTTCCAATTTTGACTATTTTATTTTTTATTATTTTATATTACTTTTCAAAAAAAAAAACTGACTAGTAGTATAAGTTGGCTCAATCCAATTTATATTTTCTGTCAGGTTAAATAAAAAGTCATTTAAATTATTTATTTGGTTGAACAACCTTTACTTTCCAGTTTCTACCCTTAACTTTTTAAAAATTAGTATAAATATCCCTTTGAATTTCTTTTTATCCATATAATTTTAAATTATATAAATTAACAAAACTAAAAGTAATATCTATAAAGTAGTACCACTAGAAAATGAAATAAGTGATTTCAAAGTATTAAGATAAAACATAAAGATGATATGATTGTAAAGATTAAATAAAATTCAACTGCTAAAAATTAAAATTATATAACTATTAGATTAAATAAAAATTGAATGAGGTATAGATGAAATAAAAATCGTATGACGTATAGATTAAATAAAAATTGTATTACTAAAAAAATAAAGATCATATGATTCAATATATGATGATAGAAAATTCGATCCTATTAAAACAATTCTGAACCATTTTTTTTCTTCCATATTCATTTATACTAACTTTCATTTCATAACATCAACCCCTATTATCTCCATCAAAACAAATAAAAGTGTTCCGCATATTAAAAATTAGTAATAAACTAAATTAAAGTAATTGATAAAACTTATTATTCTTTAAATATATTTATAAAATATATTTTAAATAAAAAATCGATATATATATTACCATATAATATTTTATTTCATAATATTTATTTAAATCAATTAAATATAATTTTTATAACTGGATTTAAAAGTACTAAATATATTAAAATTATAAATTTAAATGATTGATAAAATAGTATGCATTATTTAATTAATTTTAATATATTTTTTATATAAATATATAGAGGTAGTTTAAAGTTATTTATTGTAGTTCATATTAAATTATTCTTTGACTTTACAAATATCTTTATAATTATAATACACTTAAATAAACTATCTAAAATGTGAAATTAATACTGCATATACACTATATATTTTATAATAGAATCAATCATACAAAACTTTTCTCATTTATACAAAAGAAAAATTATTTCTTTATTTCTTTGTCTTTTCCAAGTTTAAAAGTTGTGTTACGATGCAACATCTCGGATATAGGTCTAGGAGCTCTTGTCTTTACATCAAATGCTCTCACACAAACAAAACCTGCAAAATTCACAAAACTATATTTTCAACAAGAGTATCATATATAATTACATTTGATCATATCAATAATTAAATAATTTCTTACCATTCCAAAAACAATTCTGAATTTGAGGCATGGACAAACCTATATTTAAAAATAAATAAAAAATTATAATCATCATAAACAATACAATTTACATTAGATAGATGATATGTTAATAACCTTGCACCAAATTACTAATAAAGAGAAGTAACTTTTATTGAAATAGAACAACTTTGTAATTACATTCTATCAATCATATTTATAAATTGAATGTATTTTTAGTTACAGTTTTAAAAAAAATATGAAGAGATTGAATAATTTTAAGAGTTGTAAACTGATACCTTTTATTGCTCAGTTGTTAAATTTACAACTATAAAAAATTTTCATCACTAAAATATTATTTATCTTTTCAATTTCTCTTTTGAATTGTGATTTATTAACATATATGTTATCTTTATTATAATGTATTTCATTACCTCTCATAATTGAGGATACAGTAGTTCCAAAATAAACTGTTCGATTCTCTAAGTTCCATAACCATTTTCTAGGTACTTTCATGGGATGTACCATTGAAGCATAATCAGCAAAGACCTGAAACATAACAATAGCAAACCCTAAATATACTTTAAACCCTAATCCTAAATATACACAAAACTATTTTTAATTATTGTTTATAAAAACACTCAATCAATATCTTACCTCATTAACTTGGAAGTATGTTCCATTAAGTGGAAAACGACCTCTCATAGCAGTTCTACATGGTATCTGTTTAATAAATCATTAAACACAATATTCTTAATTTTTAAAATATATTTTTAAAATTAAATGAATTTAGTTACCATTACCATAAGAGTTCCAGCTACTGTGAGTCTATTTTCTTTCTCACCCAATATATCTGATGACTCACATGAATCTTCTACTTCATCTGTAAAAAAAAAAAACTAATATTTCAATACAAAATAAACATTTATGACATACAAAATAATTTCATATCTATATATACATATACCTCTGTCCCATAATATCAGAAGGTTAGGAGAAGGATCATCTGCTTCTCTGGTTATACACTGCACACAATTTCTTTTGTTAATTAAAAATCTATATCAAGTTTATTTGTTTCAGAATAAGAAAACAAACCTGCATCAGTGACAGCAAAGGATGATTATCCGGAAGCACATAACTGCATAATAAAAATTTAAAAAATTATTATTAGATTTTTTTTTATCAACAAAGAATTAATAAAATAAAATGAGACACTTCAGAATGTTTCAACCCTTATACAAAATATCCAAAACAAGTTTCTTAACACCCAACCAGCTAAGGATTCACCAGACATTACAACACATTAACCATAAACCTACCAAATCAAGATACAGAATTCCAACAAAAATAATTACATCAACCCAAAGAAAAACAAAAAAATTATTATTAGATAATAATTTATTTAGATTAAAAGGTTAAATTATTTTTCATCCCAAACTATAATGAAATTGTTTTTTGTTTTAGTCCAAACTTTAAAGTTTCTGAGTATTTGTAATAAAAAAACTATTAGAATGGATTTTTTAAACGTGAAATGTATACATAAAAATCAATTTTGCATAAAAGTATATAGACGAAAAACATATTTAATACCGAGAAACTTACGCTAAACGCTCAGTCTTTAAGCGACTAACATCTTTCATTTTTGGCATAGGAATATTATCTGGTTGAGATGTAACTATAGCAGTTGATAGACTGATATCGTCATTAGATTCTGCATAATAATCTTTAGTTTGGTGGTTGAGAGTGATAGTTGGAATGTCTTCAATGTCGTTACAATCTTCCACATATTCTTCTGCTTCTGGTGATGCTGGCAACTCAATGATAGGCTCACATGTCTTTGCCTCATAAACCAAACTTGTTGTTGATTCAGGTAAAGCCAATTGTGGTTCAATCTTATCCTCATCCACCTTTGATCCACGCAATGCAAATTTTGCTCTGCATATTCAATATGAATTAATATATCTATTAAGAATTGAACTTTAAACCTAACTCAATCTCATAAAATCGATCTATAAGATGAGGTTTACATCCACTTATATACTATGAAATGTCCTAATCTCTAGTCGACGTAAAATCTCTAACAGAATCAAATAATTATATTATTTAAAATTTAGATCTCTTGAGTAGTTGAAGAGTCTGACAAACTATGTAGCACAGACACTCACACGGATACGACACGGACACGAAGATACGTATAATCTCTAAAATGTAGGACACGAGGACACGAATCTATATATTATATAATTATGAATTATATAAATTGACAATAAATATTTATGTGCACAAGTATGTTTCAGATTATTTTTTGGAGCAGAAAAATGTTTTTCATGACTAGTTCAAAATGATTTGTTTCTTATTTTAATAATCATAATAAAAATTTATACAATAAGTTTGAGTTTTTAGAAGATTAATGTATTTTTCCTTTTTAAAATTATGTTAGAACCATACTAGAATTTTCAGAAATCTAACAAATATTTTTTGAATTGGACACTTCATAAATACATGTCCTACAAGTTTAATGCGAGTGTCGGTGTCCGATACGATTATCTGACACCAACATGCCATTTAAGAGAAATGTCTAATAGCTGACAAACCTATCAATACATATTTAAGGAAAAACTTTATAAAAAACACTAACACTAACAAGCTTCTAATTAGAGTATATAAATTACGATTTGGTACCGTTGTATGTAATAAAATATTTGCAACACATATTTTAATGCAACACATACCTTAGAAAAGCACTTGCATAATATTTACAATCAGCCTTTAGTGGACAAGCATTGCAATTTGGCTTTTGTTTTGTACAAAAAACCTGAAAATAATTTTAAATAATCTTATAAATAAAATGAAAAAACAAATGTAAAATAATAATCATATATTTACCTTCCCAAAAGTTATGAGTTGATAATGCAATTCATACCTGTTAAAGAAAAAAAAATCATTAAATAAAAAATAATTAATGTAAATTGTTTGAGAAATGTACTAATTAAATTAAGATGGCATGATTACAATTGTCGCGGATCAAGAGTACATAATCGTGGCCAAAGGTATTGTTGAATTTTATTAGAATCAGGAAACCTAAAAGAGAAGAAGAAATTAAATTAATGTAGGAAATAAATATTGATGAAATAATAAAAGTTGAATGATGAAGACTTTGCCAATAAAATAAATAAATAAAAATAAAATAAAATAATAAAAAATAAAAAATGATGAAGACTTACATCTCTAAATTATGTATTTGAATAGATTCTGGCAATGGTTGAATTGGAACCCATCCTAAACGTACAACGATTCTTGCAACGTTTATGTCCACCTTAATATTAAAAAATAAAAATAAAAAAAATTATGTTATGAAAACAGTTTTTATATACAATTTAAAAATAATTAAATTGTATTTTATAAAAAAAATATTACCGGAAAAGCACTGTGATGGAGGGTTAAAAGTCGTATGCATTCTACACTCTTCAATCCCAATCCATGTATGGTCAATAGATATTCCCTATTATAGGAAAAAAATGATTATTATAACAACTTAATTATTTTTATAATTAATAAATTCATAATCATAATTAAAAAATTAAATAAGTGCTTTAAACTTACTTTACTTCTTTTGGTGGAGCATATCTTAACCATTCCAGGTTTAAGCTTTCATTGGACTCCTTCAAACTCTTAAGCAAATTCTGTACAAATAATTTATAACAAAATGATTGTTTTAGTAATAAATTAATGTGAAAGATGCCTCCTTGACCATAAATAAAAGTATTTCAATAATATATAAATGCATGCAAAATTTTATAATTTTTATAAGATAATTTGATAAAATTCAGTTACAAATTTTATAAAATAAGGTTTTACATTTAATTATACACTTATATATTATGATATATAAACCCTAAATTATAAATCTAAATCCAAAACACCCTGACCTGAACCCTAAAATTTTTATAAATTAATTTGATAAAATTCAGTTACAAAATTTATAAAATAAGGTTTTACATTTAATTATACACTTATATATTATGATATATAAACCCTAAATTATAAATCCTAAATCCAAAATTCTACATCCTCAACCTTGAAAACCTGAACCCTGAACCCTATAATTTTTATAAATTAATTTAATAAAATTCTGTTACAAAATTTATAAAATAAGGTTTTACATTTAATTATACACTTATATATTATGATATATAAATCCTAAATTATAAATCTTAAATTATAAATCCTAAATCCAAAACCCTACGTCATAACCATCAACCCTAAAATCCTAACCATGACTATAAACCCTAAAACCCTAATCCATAACTCCTAAACCCTACTAACATTTAAAACAAAATATTAAGATAAATTGAAAACAAATTTAAAATGATATTGCGTAACTCAATCTCATAAAATTAGCTTATAAGGTGAGGTTTACATCCATTTATATACAATGAAATATTCTCATCCCTAATTGCAATGGGATCTTCAACCGCATATTTCCAGTTAAATAATATAATGGAATATTGTGTTTGATATAACTAATATTTATTAATAAGAAAACAAAATTAAATAAATAATAATAATATATAAGGAAATAATTTTGTACCTGTATTCTTCCTCCAATAATATTATGTTGACCTCTAGCTGAGATAGTTTCAGCAACTTTACTTGCTTTTGCAACTCTGACTCCTTCCCAATCCACAGAATCCATGTCTTCTTCACTTCGAAAATTTTTAGTAAATATTTTTCTTAATGTATCCCAATATTCTCTCTTTCTTTCCATCAACTTCTCCTTTTCCTCTTGATTTTTGTTTTTCTTTCCATTTGATTTTTTCTCATCAACAACCACTTCAACATCATCTCTTTCTTCACCTCTTAAACCACAACCCTTTGTTCTTCCCTTTTCATCAACTTTGTTAGAGTCTGATTCATTCACTTTTTCACCTTCATTTTCTTTGTTTTCCTTCATTTCTTTCTCAGATTTCGTATTGCAAACAACTGGTTCTTCTTTTTTCAGAGGAAACTTTGAAGCAAGGGTCATGTAGGCAGAACTGTAAAAATGATGATAAGCACTTAACAAATGATTTTATTGATAGAACATTGATATGTTGATAGCTATACATATATTATAATTAGAGAAAAAATGATTTTGTTTAAATTAAATAATTTTAAAATTATATTATGTCACATCACTATTTAACTTATGTATATTAGTGTATAGTTTTTAAAATAACATTTTTTCAACTCAATATTTTAACATATGTGATTTAAATTAAGATGGAGATAAGGATTTAGGTGAGTTTTTTTATGCCTATATTTAAAAAAAAAATTAAGGAAATAAAGGTCTACCTTTTTGTGTTTGACTAATCTCTTTATTTAAAAAATAAATAGTTGTCTCATTTAAAAAAAAATTAAGAAGTAATTCATATGTATTTATTATTAAATAAGTGATGGTTTAAAAAATTACTTGTTTAATAAACAACTTATAAGAAAATAAAAAACATTAAATTACTTCTTATTTTTAAAACAAACTTATTAGAAACACATACAAAAGCATAAAAATAATTAATTTTACCTGGACAAATAATCAGCCACATTTTGAGTTAAGAAGACTCCAACCACAGAATCCAAAACTGAACCTTTCCATGGCAAAAAACGTCTATCTCCTACAATATTCATCACCAACAACCATTTGCCAAAAACAATAGAAATATATAAGAAACATGATTTATATCTCAAATTTGCGATATTGTAGTTTTTTTTCACGTCACAAACAATTAGAAAAAAACATTTTTTTTCAAATGAACAATAATTTTTTTTACCAACAAACAAACAATCAGTGTGCAAATAATAACAGAAAAAAAATACGTATATACGATTTCAACAACTCAAATTTACTATAACTAATAAGAGGAAAATAATATTATATTTTGAACTTAGGACTGCGTAAAAACATCTCAATAAAAAAAATAAAAAAAAAATAAAATTTTCAATATAAATTTTGAAAAAAAACTACAAAATTAATACTTTCCAAACAGTATCTCGTGTTAATATTAAATAATTAAAAGTAATTCTTAAAAAAATATAATTATTGAACTTCTTATTAAGCCAATAATGTTTTAATAACAATTTAAATCATTTATGATTTATATATATATATATATATATATATATATATATAATTTTTGAGATATATATGCAAAAAATATATGATAGTTCTTGTAAATATTTTGAAAATCAATTAGCAAATTTCCATTCCTAAAAGACACATCTTTAATAACAATAAATAGTTAACACCTATAGAAAATTTTGTGGTTTCCTATGAACTAGGGAGTTTGAAGGTTTGTTAAATAATATGTTTAGTTTCTATATTTTAGCTTAGCTTTAAACAAACTCAGTTTGTGACACAAATGGGTTCTTTCTACATCTTTCACCAATTTAAAAATGGTATTTTAGTTTTCTATGAAAACAAAAACGCATGAAAATTGATATCAAATTAATAAAGATTAAAAAGATTGTTTTAGATTTTCATTTAATTTTGAAATAAATAAAAATTAGTAGGATGAAATATGAAATCAAAACAACATAAACAAAAACATACCTTGGAGGACATGCATGTGATCCATGAATGATTCAACCTTGAATTTATATATTTTTCTAATATTCTCCCAATATTTTCTCTTCATCTCATCATACTCATCATGTCCTTTTTCCTCTTTTAGCAAGTTCCACACTCTTAATGTCTCTTCATCAAGTAAAACATCAACATGTATGGATGACCTTTTGTAAGGAACCAATTCTCCTAATCCTTTGTACAAAACAAGCTCTTTGGTCCTTTTATCTTTTTCCATCAAAGAACGAATCTTCTTGATTCTAGATATCAACTTTTTGCACTTGAAAGTGCAACCTTCTACACTGAAATTCATCCAATGTCTTCTCTTTCTAATGAAACTCTTTGATCTCATTCTTTTTGCAAAACGGGTCAAGAAATGTTGCAAACACAATCTTCTTCTCACAACTCTTTTCTTCTTGAACAATAATGGAAAATTTGGTCCAATTTGCTTCTCTTGTAGTAGACATACACTTGACAAGGTTGACACTTTGTGATAACTTTGCATTGAATTGTATTCAATGCCTAATTCATTGCTAGCAGTTGAAGAATCTTCATTGAACAATTGCCTCTCACAAGAAGCACCCCTTTTTACATGACTCTTTCTTTGTTTTGGAGTTCTTTGTTTTGGGGTTGAAGGTTTTGGAGTGCTGCTTTTGGCCTGAGATTTTTTTGTTCTATTAGGTATTTGAGAGAACACTTTAGGCCTATATATCTTCTTCTGAGCTTTTCTGGGCAATTGATCATTAATCTCTTCCCTGTTCTTTCTTTTCTTTGAAGAGGAGGGTAAATCAAATTCAACTTCATCACCTTCATAGAAAAAAAAATTAATACTTTAATATTATATGAACATGGTGAAGCACAAAATTGTGTTCATTAAACCAAATACCCTAAAAAAAACACCATCTCAATAAGTAAAATTGAAGTCACATAAAATTTTTTTTGTCAGCAATAAAAAATCAATAAATAGGAATCATTTTAGGGGTGGTTCAACCCTTATACATAAATTCCATTATTATTCTTCTAGCTAGAATGGTCTACCAGAATACAAAAAAAAACATTAACGAATCATTCTCATACCAAACAAACCAAAGGATTCAAAACCCGATTTAAGTAAGGAAAAGGAGTACCACTGGACTTTGCGTAAATACAAGACTAAACATTTATTTGCGTCAAAGCAAACACACTTCTACTGCATCTGTCACTCCCCTATTAAAGATGACAAATTTCTTATGTTTCCAATTTTCACTCTATTAAAAAAAATGAAGTTAATTGCATTTTAAGCTCAATATTATCATTAAATATTCAGCTATAATATGTTGGTATGATCAATTACAGAACCAGTTTAATTAGACCTAAATTTTTCAGCTTCCATTTTTATAAAAAGATAATAAAATTTACTGTTAAACTATCAAAAATTAAAAATTGAAGAACATCTAGCACACCAATTTCTATTTGTTCCCCTCTATCCTCCAAATATGATAAAAAAAAATATTGAATTTAACCAGAACAATTCATGGATCACTCTAAAAATTTGATCTTTTTCACTGAGTTCATCAGAAATACAATTCATGAATATCACTCTAAAAAATTTGATCTTTTTCGTTGAATTCAACAGAAAACAAATACCTGTAGCAGTAGATTGCCCAGTGACTTTAGACATTGCAGGGATCTCTGTAGATGCATCTTTGTGTTCAATATTGTTCATCATTTTCTAATGTTCTTCAGGTTTGTTACTAGCTGATTCCATTAGAATAGTGTAGAGAAACTCCACATGAAATTATATGTAACTTTTAATATCAATTAGTTATTTTATTAGACAGAATAATTAGAGAGTTGGTTAAGGTTATAGTTCTAGTATTATATTATAATAATATTTATTATTAATTTATATTTCTTCTAATATTATAATAATTATTAATTTTGTATCTTTTTCAATATTATAATAACTATTTTAATTTAAATATATACTTATAAGTTTAAGTATAACAGCGCAGTTTTAAATTAAACATGAAGTAGTTTTATCCAAATTTTTTTATGATGAACAACCAACGTTTTTTTATTGATACTAATTTTATTTTGTTTAATTAAAGGATAAATCAGAGAATTTGTTGAAATCATAATATTTCAGTTTAAATTTTAATATTTAATATTATAATAATAATTTGTATCTTTTCAAATATGATAATAATTGTGAATTATTATTAATATATTTTAAAAATTCTTCCTTTTGGTTATACATTTAATAAAAATTAATAATGTTTATTTTATATTTAAAGTGATATCATTGATCCCACAATGATTTAATTAAGAGATAGAAGTTCCTCAAATTTGGTGAATTTAATAATTTAATTTGGATTAGTTGAGTACTTTTAGTTTGTGATATTTAGTACTGGACAAAATATGCATCCATACGATTATATGTTTTTTTATTTTCTTTAAATAAAAAATAGTTTGATTTATTATTAAATATTTCAAATAAAAATTTATAATTTTTTTAATATATTTATTTTTGTTGAAAGTAAAAATATAAAAATAAAATAAAAATTGATTGAAATAGCTTATATGTAAAAGAAATAGTCATACTTAAAAGGTAATTTTATAAAAGAAGTGTACCAAATAAGAAATTTCTCTTATATTTGAGCTACTGTGAAATATTACAATTAGAAGTTTATAAAAAAATATAAATTATTTAAAATATATTTTACCTTTTTTTAACAAAATCGAATAAAACCACTAAATTATACAAGTTTTTTTTTTTATGTGGTAAGTTATATGTCTGTTACATTTTTTTTGTTTGTGATGTTCCTTTCAATAGTAATTAATAAAAATAATAAATTTTTAAATTTAGATTATTATGTTAAATAATTTAGTTTTTTAAGATAAATATATCTAAACCTCCTTACAAAATAAAATACCCATAGGAGAGTACATGAACATGGTTAAACAAATAAACATTACATTGTTCTAGTATAAGTGGCAAAATATTTATTATTATCAATGTTTTCAACTGTTACATTTTCTTTTAAAAAAATATTAAACTTAAAATTAAGACTAATTTTAGATATTTTAATTATTGAATTAAATAAGTAAATTTTAAAACGTTAAATATGACAGGATCTCTAAATATCTTTTGGCATCAACAAATTACTTTTCTATTAAATGACATTATTTTGCCTTTTAATAAAGATATTTTTTATATATCAAATATAATTTTTTTAATCTGTAAAGATTAATCTGATAAGTTCTAATTAGATGATAAAAATCCAAATTTTCAATAAAAAAAATTCATAATTATTTAAATTTATATTACTTTAATTTTTTTTAATAAATTTATTTCATATTTAAATACATATTTTTGAATCTTAAGTTAAACCTATTCAATTATATTTAAATTAATTTAATTGGGTTTGTATTGATATATGAAGTATGTATGATCCAACCTAACTTATGTGAAGACTTAAAATTATTTTTTCAACTAACTTTAAAAATCCAGAATTATTAATTCACATCACTTCTAATAAATTTTTCTTTTAAAATTGTGAATTAATAAAAATAACATCAATATTGTTTTTTTTTTACCATAATATAATTTTGATACTGACTATAACACAAAAATAAATAAATAAACAAATAAATAATACTAATCATATATTATTGAAAACTCAAAAACCAAATATCAATAATACTATATATATCATTATTAGTATTTTTATGATTATATTTATAGATTAAGGTTAAAACATATAATAATATGGTAATAGATTTTAAGTGTTTTTTTAAATGAGATTAAAAAAAATTAAGAATAAAAAACTAAAGTTATATATGTTAATTAAGGAAAGGTACTATCTTATTTGTGACACACTTTTTATTTTTGTTTTATAATATTTTTTAAATAAATTTTATATATACTATTAATTTATTTTATGAGAATTTATTTATTATATAAAAATAAAGAAAAACTATATATGTTATGTATATTATATTGAAGTTATGGTATAATAAAATAATTTTACCTGTCTAGAAAAAAACTACTACTAGAAGTAAAAAAAAAAGTTTGTGTAACCATTCAAAATGATTAAATTTAATTAAAAGTTAATAATTATACAAATCTCAACTATATAGATTAGATGAGTTTAAGGTATATTCTTATCCAAACTCTCACATAGCTTCTAATTCACTCTTTTAAATCCCAACACTTGATTTAACAATACAATAAATTCTCTTTCAATTTTTCATCACTTAATGTTTTAATCTACATGACGAAGAACATCAGTAAAGTCAGGAAATCTTTGGCAACACATAGATCTTTGTACCTACATTTATTTATGGTTCACATATTGTTAGAGCAAACTTACAACAATGTTATGATTTTGATTAAGCAATCAAAACAACAAAGTATGAATCATGATGCAGTTGCGTTTGACAAGAGCTGAAGGAAAAGAGCAAATCATACAAGGATAAGTGCTTTGTCTAAGAGATAATAGAGTGTTAGAATTAAAGGTCAAGTTCAAGAGGGAGTGAGCTAAATTATTTCAAAAACTTTTAGAGTAAAAATCTTTAAAGGGTTTATCAAAGTTGTCTTTCTTTTAATGTGTTAAAATGTAATATAATATTAAAAAAACATATTGAAAATAACCAGAGAGAAACGAAAAGATGTTTAACAATTTTATAACGATTCACTCTTATGTAAAAGTTACATCTAATTGTTTGACTACACCAAAATAAAACTATTTAGGATAGCAAAACAGTATAAAGAAACACCAAGAACATCACTCTTAAATCTAATAAGAGAAAGACACTACACCAGTCACACCTTATGTTTTTAGTTGAGTTTGGAAACACTTTGTAGAAATAATAGCATAACAAAATAAATCAAGAATACAATTGAAATTGTTGGTTATTAATTCTGATTTTATTATTATTAATTCTGATTTTATTACCCTTAAACTATTTTACTGTTATATTGCATTAATGGTCAGTTTATAGGCTTGTTAGTATTCATATTTTATAGCTTCCAGTAATTATAATTTTATTATGCATATGATTGAGTAAATCAAAATGAATAAGATCAGTTTTGCAATTTTGTGCAATTACGTTCAATGAGTTGCTATAACCTTTTGCCTTTTCTTATTTCCTTCCATTAGTTCTTACAACTGGTATCAAGAGCTAGGTTGTTATCATGAACTCTACCCAATTATCAGTCTCTCTCCTTGATGGAAAAAATTACAATCGGTGGTGTGTGCAAATGAGAGTTTTGTTTGATTATCATGAGTTATGGATGTCGTTGAGAGTGGAGTATCTGCATTAGCTGCTAATGCAACTAAGGCGCAAGGAGTAGCGTATCGTGATCAGAAGAAGGACAATAAGGCTTTGTATCTCATCCATCAAGGGATGAATGACGAGACATTTGAGCATATAGAAGGAGCAACACTGCTAGTGAGGCTTGGACAATTTTGTCAACCAATTATAAAGGTGATGATAAGATCAAAAGGGTGCGTCTTCAAACCCTAATACGCCAATATGAATTGCTGCAGATGGAAACCACAGAGACT
>Ga0123342_1005857_pt1 | contig 17466 bp, 9 predicted proteins | sample Turbeawhitnodule_FD_89960 | JGI IMG/M metagenome (GOLD analysis project Ga0123342, IMG submission 89960) | Root nodule microbial communities of legume samples collected from Mexico - Turtle bean Mexico white nodule | ecosystem: Host-associated > Plants > Roots > Nodule | place: Mexico: Nepantla... | reverse complement strand
ATCTTCTATCCTAGGGTGCTATTAAAAATTAAATTTAGCTTCCCTTACCTCAATTGCTTGCTTTTCAAGCAACTTTTAGAATTTTATTCCCCACCGTTTGGATAAGCTTCAAGATTTACGGGCTCTGTTTAAAAATCTGATCGGGTAGAAATGTTCCTTAACTCCTCTGCTACAACGTGGTATGATCAGATTCTAAAATAGATGAAGTTTGGGAGAGAAAATTAGGAGAGAGGGAGAGAAAAGAATATGGAGAGAGAGAGAAAGAAGAAAAATGGTACTGTGTTGGTGGGAAGAATGTTTCTATTGCTTTTAAAAAAGGCACGCTGTTACAATACAAGTAAATATAAACATTCCGTATTAAAAATTTATAAAAAGTTTAAACTCGTATCCAAGGACTTTGATCTCAATACTCATAGCTAAGCTATGTGATTCTAAAGACTACAAAACTCCGTACACATAATTCTCATAATTTTGCACAACATTCTCTTTAACGAGTAAACTTTCTTAACATTGCACAAGGCTTTTGTATATAAGGATTGCAAAGCTTGCAAGGTTTTTCTTTCAGTTTCATATTCTCAAAAATTTTAAAATTATTTATTATAAATTTTATAATTTGAAATACAATATGGATTATGAAATCTGAAATATTGTACAAAACACAAATTTTAACTTTCAGATTCTATAACATGAGAAGTATCTAAATTCCACATTCTAGAATTAAGGAAAAAATATTCAATAAAAAATATCAAGTTAATTTTAGTATTTTTTGAAATATGGGATGCAAGAAGAAAGACATGGAGGTGCAAGAAGAAATTACCCTCAATCCCTAATTCATAACACCTTCACCAAATTCGATAATAGTTTTTTAATATTATGTTTTTTTTGTCTTTTTGAAATGCATATATGGTTTAGGTTTCAACTCATCAAATACTAAATGCAATAGTCAGACCTTAGTGTTTTTTAATACCTTAAAAAGTGTATACATATTTAATAAAATATTTTATTAGTCAATTTATTAGAATGATTGAAATTCAAATTTCATTGAAAATCAAAACATTTTTATAAATTTTTTACTCATATCTTATTACACATATGTCGTGAGAATAATATTGTGTGACCATTTACCTAATTCATCTAAATAAGAAAAAAATTAACTTAATAAAAAAAATATTTATTCAAAATTTATATTTAAAAATTTATTTTTTATTAAAAAAAAAACAATCTTATGCAGGTTGATTTGCAGGCCCTTAACCAGCCTGTATGCAGGAAGGGCCAATAAAATCAACTTGCATTTTCTATGCGGGATAGACTTGCCTGTATTTTCATCCCTACTTGTACAAATTATTCTCAGGACCTGTATAATAAATCACTTGAAACTAACAGTGTTACGTTGTGCTTGTATCAATGGATGTACTGTTGTCGATGACGGTTTTGCGGGATTATTCCTGTTTGGATCCACATGTTTGTCCTGATGTGAGGGCGAGGAAAGGCGTGGAGGGGTGCGAAACTCATTCTCGCGTATATGCAGAGAAATAAGATGAAAGTAACGTAAGTAGTGTCATTTTTCAATTTTGCCCCAAAAATAATTTGTGCATGACAACATTTTGGAGTCTTTCATTAATACACATAATCGATTTTGTGTCAACAACAAAGACAAGGATAATTGATTTTAGAACTTAAAATAGAGGATAATTGATTAAGTTGAGAACATAATCAATTGTAAGTGTATTTTTTTAGGATAATCGATTATGTGGTCAGTGTTGTTTGTGTCCTAATCGCTTATGGTAGCAAAAATAAATAGGTAATCAATTACCCTCTAAATAACTCTTCCTCCTTAATTGATTATGCTTGAAAAACATTTGGATAATCAATTACCTTGTGAATAAGTCTTCTTCCTTAACAAGTCTTCTTCCTTAATAAATTATGGTTGGAAAATGTTTGGATAATCGATTATCCATGGTATGTACATATTGATTATTTGTTTTGTTTCACTGCTTGTTTATTTTGTGACATGATTACATTGTCTTAGTTTAATTTGGGATTTAGGATTTTAATTTAATTAGAATTTTAAATATTTTAAGATTTTTATATATTTTAGATTTTTATTTAAATAAGACATTAAATAATTTAGAATTTGTATTTATTTATTGTTTTAAATATTTTAGGAATTTTATATATTTCAGATTTTTATTTAAATAGGCATGAAATAATCTAGGATTTGAATTTATTTAGGATTTTGAATATTTTTAGAATTTTATATATTTCAGTTTTTTATTTAAATAGGACATCAAATAATTTAGGATTTGAATTTATTTAGGATAATAATTTGTCCCTAAGGGCAGATATCGATCCCTCAAGGAACATTTGAATTATCAAGTACAATTCTTGCTAAATATAAACAAAACAATAAAAAGTGTGTTGAAAGTGGTTCTGTTCGCAATAATCAATAAGAAAACAGACAAATAATTGATTGCTTAAAGTTGGAAAAATAGGGATTAAGTTTCATCTCTCTCAGTCTCATGTATTTTGATTAACATGTTAATATTAAGTTCTTTCATTGAAATTGATGTCCGTATAAAATTCATTTATATCGATCTCTCTCGCATATAAAATTCTTAAGGCGCTCAGACGTTAATAACAATTAACATTTCAAGTCTATCTCTAGCACTCAAATATGTTAAGTATTGTTGTTTAGGTCAGAACCCTAAAAATACCTCTCAATTAGATTTATGATTCTCAAACATGTCACAACATTTAGAAGCAAAACAACAATACCAATAATCAATCAAGAGCAAAATATTAGATCATATTTAAATATCACCTTAATACATAAGAGTTCGAATAGATTACTCCCAATCCCAAAGGGTAGAATTAGCCACGCATACTTCTAGCACCTTCCATTCTTCCAATTGGTTACAAATCACTCAATGGTGTTTTCCTCTCAATCTGGCACACTAGGGTTGTGCCTTTAGTCTTCTATTTAACCTAATTTCCTAGGATTAGGTGACTTCATGTGTCGTGCTAATGGGCTTCTTGATAAAACATAAAAATAGCTCAATTTATCTGATGCATTCTTGCTCAAGCGAGAAAGGCATCGATTTTTGAAAATGCCTCTGGAGCATTGTCGCTCAAGCGAGAATGAGCTTGCTTGAGCGAGATCTCCTGTTGCAAAGTTGGCTTTTTTTTTTGCGCTTTTATACATTCTGAGACCTTCGAATTTTCTTTTTTTAGCTTATATCATTTCTCTTTAGTCCAAATCTCCATTCTTCCCTAGAAACCTGTAATTAAAACCAAATTTGGGAATAAAATGCTCTTATTCAAATAAAGATGATAAAAAATGGAAAAAATGTATAAATTCATAAACTAGGGATTATGTTATATATATTTTAGCAATTAATACTCATAAGTACCTATATTTTAATATGAAATATTACTGAAATTAGGCACTTATCATCCACGCATAACGGCGCACCCTCCACTGCCTCCATTCCACGCAGGTTCTTTTTCTTCTTTTTGCTTTTCTTTCTTGAAAACCCCTATGCTATGGAGCTTTTTTTGCTGTTTCCATTCAATCTTAGATTAAAATATTTGATAACTTCTTTGACATTTTTACTACATCCTGAATTTCCTTTATTCGTCCAAGAGCTAGGAAACGTGAATGATTATAAATTGTAATGATATAATAAAAAATAAATTGAAGATTACTGGCAATTGAGAAAGTTTGAGCGTGCAATTCATATCAACCTTTTCACCAATCACTCGTCTCCATTCTGTTCCATAGTTGTTTCCAAATTATAAAAAATATTAACTTCATCCATATAAACTATTTCCATTCTCTCTCAAATTATTGATTATTAGAATTATTTTTTAGATTATATGTTTATTCTATATTTTTCGACAGGATCTCAATTTGCAAATTGGATTATTGGCAATTGAGAAAGTTTGAGCGTGCAATTCATATCAACCTTTTCATCAATCACCCGTCTCCATTCTATTCCGTAGTTGTTTCCAAATTATAAAAAATATTAACTTCATCCATATCAACTGTTTCCATTCTCTCTCAAATTATTGATTATTATAATTATTTTTAGATTATATGTTTATTCTATATTTTCTGACAAATCTCAATTTGCAAATTGGATTATTGGCAATTGAGAAAGTTTGAGCCTGCAGTTCATATCAACTTTTTCATCAATCACCCGTCTCCATTCTGTTTCGTACCTGTTTCAAAATTATAAAAAAATATTACCTTCATCCATATCAACTGTTTCCATTCTCATTCAAATTATTGATTATTAGAATATTTTTAGATTATATGTTTATTCTATATTTTCCGATAGGATCTCAATTTGCAAATTGGATTGTAATGGATGAGGAATGTACTAACATGCCTCTTTTTGAGTTTGAAATTGAAAAAGATGATACTGAGAAACAATCTGAAACTGTTGAACCTGAAAAAAAGAAAAGGGATAAGGCTAGCACATCTAATTGTTGGAGGTATTTTACTAAAGATTGTGGAGAGAAAGGATGGAAAAGAAAGGGAAAAGTACAATAGTTGCAACAAAATATATGTAACTGGCGGTAAGAAAATATGGTACTTCTCATTTAAATCGTCATGTTATGAAATGTGTTAAAAGAAAAACTAAAGATTGGATCAAATGATTTTAGATATGCAGGGAAAGTTGAAGGCAAAAAAAAAAATCAAGTTATACATCAGGAATTGTTGTCTAATCTAATTAGTAGGCACAATTTGCCTTACAAATTTGTTGAGTATCTCAAACTTAGGACTTGGACAAACTACTTGTGTCCTGATGCAATTATGATTTCTAGAAACATTGTTAAGGCTGATATTGGGAGAATGTATATGAAAGAAAAAATAATGCTCAAAAGGAATTGCTTGCTTCCATTCCTAGTAGGATATATTTAACTTTTGATTTATGGACATCTATTAATACTGAGGGTTTCATATCATTGACTGCATATTTTGTTGACCTGAATTGGAAGTTAAATAGCAAACTCCTAAACTTTTGTCATATGCCTCCCCCTCACACATGTTTTGAGTTGTCTAAGAAAATTAATGAATTTTTACTAGATTGGGGACTAGAGAAAAAGGTGTTTTCTATGGCTTTGGATAATGCTTCTGCTAATGATGTTCTCCAAAATACTTTAAAAAGTCAACTTCTTTTACAAAATGGTTTGATATGTGGTGGTAAATTCTTTCATGTTCGTTGTTGTGCACACATATTAAATTTAATTGTTTAAGAAGGATTAAAGGTGTTGGATGATGCTTGGGACCAAATTAGAAATAGCATCAAATATGTGAGAGGTTTAGAAAGTAGAATGGTGAAATTTAAACAATGCCTTGAAAGGTTTAATGATATTGATGCATCATGTGAGTTGTGTCTTGATGTCCCTACAAGATGGAACTCTACTTATTTGATGATTAAAAGTGCTCTTAAATATCAACGTGTTTTTGGAAGCTTGCATTTGGTTGATGAATCTTATAAATATTTCCCTTCAGAGGAAAAGTAGGAGAGAACTAGAAAAATTTGCAGGTTCTTGTTACCATTTTATGATATCACTAACTTGATTTTTGCTACAAGTTATCCTACTTCCAACTTGTATTTTTTACTAGTTTGGAAAATTCAGTGTTTGCTAATGGAAAATGTGAAGGATGAAGATGTACTAATTAAGAACATGGCTAAATTGAAGATAGTAAAATTTGAGAAATATTGGTATGAATATAGCGTTGTACTTGCATTTGGTGCAATTTTAGACCCAAGGATGAAGTTAGAAACATTAGGTTTTTGCTTTGAAAAAATTGATTCACTTACTTGAGAACTAAAATTAGAAAAGATCAAAGAAAAATTATACAATTTTTTTGCTAAATATTCTACTAAAGGTTTGACAACATCATCAAATGTTTAAAAATATAAGCAAGGACAATCTTCATCCTCATCTATGTCTAAACCAAGTCTTTTTTATGTAAGTTACTTACTTTAATAATGCACTTTAATTCTTTTTTTTTGCAGCAGTCCATTATACTAGCTTATTACATCATAATAGGAATTAAAAATGCGCAATCTTTAAGTAGCTAATAAATATGGAAGGACACAACTTGACACATATTTGGATGAACCAACTTTGAATTTTGACTTTTTAGAGAAAATGAATGTGTTAGAATGGTGGAAAAATAATAGCCAACGCTTTTTCAGATATTGCTTTAATGGTTAGAGATTTGTTGAGCATCCCTATAACCAAAGTTGCATCAAAATCTACATTTAGCATTGATTCTCGAATTCTTAACAAGTATAGGAATCAACTTTTGCCTAAAAATGTGGAAGCAATAATTTGTACTTTTAGTTGGAAACATGGATTTTCTAAGGCTAATTCAATTATTTTAATTGATGTTATTTTTATTGTATTATTTTTATTTTAAATTAATTGATTCATTGTCATTGTTTTAATGTATGCAAATGACGAGGAAGATTATAATTATGAAAAAATGGATGAAAGTTCTTCTATGGCTGCATCCAATGTTATTGAAATGGAAAAATATTAATGTTTTTGAATTAGTTGTGTTTAATGTAGTGGTTTTTATTTTAATGTTTTTGAATTATCTATTTTTAAGGTTTTCGAAATGAAAGAATATTGATATTTGACTATGTTTAAAATGGAATAAAAAAATATTGATGTTTGATAGTAGCAAATATAGGTTCAATTTTTCAGTATCAAAAAGTAAAAAACATTTTCATTGAATTTCTAAAAAAAAAAAACATCGAATGCAGGTTGGCCCTTATGCGGGTGGGGTAGAGAAACCAGCTCGCGTGGGGCGGGCAAGTGCAGGATGGGTCTATGCGGGGCAGACCCATGCGAGGCGAGCCAACCCGCATTGCCATCCCTACTTTGATGTCTCCAAATTTGTGTGGATAGCTTGCAGACCTTGTTGATGTGTGTGTTGTCTAGTAGTTTTTAACTTGTTAACTCACTCCTTGAAATGACCCAAACTCATTTGAATATTTATCTCTTTTGAAAGAAATGTTTTCTTAAAAGATGAGAAATTTTTATTTAGTTGTTTTTCAAATCAACCAGTTGAAAAAGCTGCTACTTTGAGGCTAAGGCAACTTGTTGAATTGTCGAAGCAACCTGTTGTTTGACACTTAGTGGTTTTCAAAAAGATTTGAAAAGGCTTTGCTTATCTTTGCTGTCAAACAGAAACAATTGGTTATTTCAATAAAACAACTGGTTGTTTTTATGAAAACCTTAACAAAATTATTTTATTTCAATCAATTGTTTTGGAAAACAACTTGTTTTTACAACAAAATTCTGTTATGTGTTTTAAACTGTTTTAAGTGCCTCCAACTGCTGTTGGTTTATAATATAACAACTTTGACCACTTGATTGAGTCTAAGACTCTAAGAAAGAAAGATTACAAAAAACATTTTTCAAGAAATCAAGAGCTTTGGATCATCACTTGTGTTGGGAATAGGATTGAGTTTTGTATATTTTGTACTATAAACTTTGTAAAGCCCATGTGTATTCTATTCTCTTCTCTTTGAACATTGTATTTCTGTATTTGTGTATAAGGCAGTTTCATAAAAGTGTTTCTGAAAACTGTGGTGCTGCCAAAGAGTGGTGTGTGTGTTTGAGGAGTTCAAGATCATCACTCTTGATGTGTGTTCTGTAATCTAGGTTTGATTACATAGTGGATTCTTAGTGGCTAGCTAAGGACTGAATGAAACTCTTGGTTAAGAGTGAACCAATATAAAACCTTTTGTGTGATTCTCTTTATCTCTCCTCTTATAATATATATAATATATTATATAATTTTTCTTTATATATATAATATTCAATATCTTTATATCAAAGTCATTGAGAATCAAAAATCAATACTCAAAATTTCTTAACTTAAACTATATCATAAAATACAATTAAACTCATTTATATTACCATTCAAACACTTTCAATAACTTATTCACATCAAAATCAATTTATAATATTCAAAATCAACCATTGCAGTCAATATACTATTTTACTCTAAAAGAGACAATCCTGCAAGAAAAATTGGAACTAGTGATCATGTCACCCCTACATCCAAATCTTCTAAATTAGGGTTCTATTGAAAAGAATAAGACTAGCTTCCTTTTACCTAAGCTTTTGAACAGGTACTCACAAAAAGCTTCAATTCTTACAAAAGCTTAAGGTTGACCTAACCTACACCACATAATCCTGATAAAAATTTAACTACATCACTAGAACTCTTAGCTAACAGCAACTAATTTTGAAGCTAGAAACCTCTTTTGCAATGTCTGTATTGATACTAAGATTAACAATTTCAAAACTAACTCAAAGAAAAAAGACAAATGAACTTATTATGTCTGAGATTCTGATCGGGAAGATTTGTAGAATTCATTGTTAGGAGTCCAATAACGAACTCTAATCGTCAAACTGATGAATGAGAATGTTGGAATGTTAGAGAAAAGACAAAGAAAGAAAGAAATGAAACTTATAGAGAGATAACGATTTTTTAAAATGAAACCTGAATAACTGAATTTTCTATTTATATACTCTTTTCACTTTAATAATAAAATATCCAGGTACTATTTTAATTGTACCACTTCTTTATTTAAGATTTGATAAAAAAAAATATTTTAATTCTAAATTATAAAAAATTTATTCTATTACAATTCAAACAATCTATTCTTTACTCTCTTTTTTCTACTTTTCTTTAACCCAAACAAAAACATAAATTTGGGATTAGAATATTACTAAAAGATAATCTTCACTTTACAATTTGACTCACATATCTTTTATTAAAGATTTCATATTCTTAATTTAATATGTATCCTCGTGAAATGGTGTAGAACAAATAATATGACGAGAATTTAAAAAATTAAAAACAAAAAATTAAAATTATTTTAAAAAAATAGAAAGTTAGTTGGATAAGACATAAGAGTCAACAAAATTGTGGTTATGCAACCATCCTATTAATTGAACTTCATAATTGGCCCACTCGTGCACTTGTCCTTCTGAAAGGGCAAAAGTTTTTTAGACATTCTGACTCATGAGACCCTAATCAAATTTTTCTTTGTGATTTAAACTTTAGTTTTTAATATGTTTTAATCAAATTTTATAATTGCCATATCATAAACTTCTCATCATTGACTCTAATCTTTAATAAAAGTCATGTCTTAAACTTTTAATAATTGAGTATTATTTTGAAAATATCTTTTTCTCTTGTTATCATTTATAAGGGTTGGATAATATATTATTTTTTATTTAGTTTTTCTTTTGATTAAAAAAAATGGAAGTTCAAGAGATTAGCGGTTAAAAATTATGTATAGTTATATAAATGAACAGAAATAATAGTTTGAAATAATTTTAGAAGAAGAAATGTGTAACTAATTAAAGTTATTTTCTTTATTATTGTTATAAATTAGAATTAAACGAAAATATGATTTATGTGTATTTTAATTTTGGTTTCTATAATTTTTTATTTAAGTGTTTTTAAAATTGAAAATTATTATTGTTTATTCCCAGTATTATGTGATACTTGTTAACCAATTATATATGTGTTGAAGGGAGAGTTAAATGATAAATTTAAATAATTTTTTCAACTATTATGATATAATAATGTCTTCAACTATTTATGTTATCTAAATCCTGTAATGAAGGAATGCTAAAATTAAGATTAGTAGTTTCCTGGAAGATTAAAAATCATGTTATCTATTCCTTCTATATTTTCATCAACTTAATATCAATCCTTAAAAATCATAACAAATTAAATATTAGTCATTCCATATTGATTTAGACTGAATATCGTTGCTTTTTAACTACTATTTGTACATTATTATACAAGTTCTATAGTGTTTTTTAACTATAGGCTTAAACCTACCTTTGGTTTCATTGGTTCAAACCATAAAATTTAATTTCCCATTTTAAAATATAAATCTAATATCCCTCATTTTACCAATATTTAATAATATATTATACAATATCTAATTATCATATAAGCATATATTATTATCTAATATTTTATCTCAAAATATATCTTTCTTCTTAGGGATTTTAATATATACACAAAAGTTTACAACCAAAACATCCAAAATAAAAACATATGTTCCTCTGACTGCTTACTGAGGAGCTCTACCACCTTCAACTTCATCTGCTCCAGTGTAAATTAACACGATCATCACAAATTAAAGAAAATAAACACAAAATAAAGTACAGGGTAAACTAGCTATTTTAAAGAATTATAATATAAATTTGACTTTTAAGAACAAGCATAATCCATCAAATTCTCATAATTTACACAAAGTCATCAAGTATCTATCACATCTATATCATCTACATTATTCCTTTTAGATTTCTACTGACTCACATACTCAGACACTTGACTCTACTTCCGGAAGACTCGTGTATTGAAATTAGCATCCAGAGACCTGCACTTGTCATACTACTCATTGTGAATCCACACAGTCATGCGCATAATCATCCCAATATCTCATCATCTCATATGGCAGAGTAAATCCATTTGATCTTTTCTGATCAGTTCTTTCAAACCTCAAACTCAGCCAAATGAACTTCATTCGACTCTCACCAACTGAATAACTTCATCTATGTGATTCCATTATATCGGTAGAGTCATGATCGTCTCATTCACAAGACACTCATAAATCAATACACCCTAATACAATGTCAACACGGTATTTATTTTCCTAAAAATACTATTTCTTGATCACACATTCACATCATCACATACCTCATGTAACACATCAATATACCATTCAATCACATCATGTTTTAAACTTTTCTAAACAATCCAAATATCTCAAAATTCACTTAAACATATAATTAAGTTTCTTTAATTATATTTTTAAATAAAACTTATAATTTTCCACTTAAAAGCAATAAGCAATAATACACTAGGTTTTCAAAAGCAAAACTAAAATTTTAAGTTATTTTTTTACAGAGAATCTAATTTGAGCGAGAATGGGTCTCGCTCAAGCGAAAATTCTCTCGCTTGAGCGAGATTGAACTTGAGAGCACCCAAATTTTTATCTCAAGTCTCACCTGAGCGAGATTCCTTCTTGCTTGAATGAGAAGGGACCCGAGAGCACCTCATTTTTCCATTCTATTCTCGCTTGAGCAAGAATTAGCTCACCTGAACGAGATATGCAGAGAAATCTACATAATCCTATTATATTCCTGAATCAATTATCATTCAACTCATAATTTTAATAATCTACATATTAAAAATGAGAATTCTTACTCATATGTTTTCTAAATCAATCATCATCTAAGATCAAAAAACCAATTCTCAATTACAAACACTTTCAATAAATTATTCTCGTTAAAATCAATATATAATATTCAAAATCAACCATTTCAGTTCATATATTACTTTATTCTTAAAAGAGACAATCCTGCAAGCAAATTTAAGACGGGTTACCGCGTCACCCCCACATTCAGATCTTCTAGCCTAAGGTTCTATTTCCGATACCTGAACTTAAGCAGATGTTCACTTCACTAGAAGCTCCAAATCTACCAAAAACTCAAAGATAATTAACCTGACAAAAAATCTAACTATATCACTAGGACTTTGAGCTAACAAAGACTAATCCTGAAGCTAAAAGAGTCGCATGCAAAAACCTAGATTAATACAACTAGGACTCTGAGCTAACAAGACTAATCCTGAAGCTAAAAGAGTTGCATGCCAAAACCTAGATTTAATACAAACCTAACAAGTTCAAAATTTGACTCAAAGAGAAGAGCAAAAATGAACTTACTCTATCAGAGATTCTGATAAAGCAGTCTTGTAGTATTCGCTGTTAGGATTCTATTGGCGGACTCCGATCGTCGAACTAATGAGTGAGGAGGTCAAAATCTTAGAGAAAAGGGAGAGGAAAGGAAAATGAAACTTCTAGAGAGATGGTGGTTCTTTTAAAATGAAACCTAAATAACTGAATTTTCTATTTATATGCTCATTTCATTTTAATAATAAAATATTCATGTGTCATTTAAAATATATCACTTATACTCTAAGATTATTTTCTAGATCATTACAATAAATACTTAATCCTCATTTTAAAAATATGTAATTTTGAACCTAATCATGAGTGTTACATATGTTTTTATTTATTTTAGTTACTTCAATTGAACTTTCCACCTAATATATTTAAAGTATTAAAATGTATTTATATCAAGAAAATAAAAAAATGTAGACAAATTTAAATAATAAACCAAAGTTACATATCTTTAAAGATATAGAAATCAAATATTTATATTTTAAAATAAGAAGATCAATATTGCATATTTGAAAAAAATTGAATGATGAAAATTGTATTTATAACCCTAATAAATAAGAGTAAGAGTTTAGTCAAATTTTTTTATCAGCATTGCGTTCAATTATAATAATATTAAAAAACTAAAATGCCTTTTTTCCTTAGGTGTTGTAATAGCGTTAAAAAAACACGCACAAGACCCTTCCCCCACCACACCACAATATCTTTTCTTTTATTTCTTTCTTTTTCTCTCTTTATTTCTCACTCCATACATCATCTATTTTATAATCTAATCTCAGATCATATTGTAGCTGAAGAGTTAAGGAACATTTCTACCCGATCAGATTTTTAAACAGAGTAAGTTCATTTTTGCTCTAAAGATCCTTTATCATCTATTTTTTCTTATAATTTAGTATTCAATCTTGGTGGGATCAATTGAGAAGGGTAATCCTCTCAACTTATTCTACTATATACTGAATTTTTGTTCTGTTAGGATAACTTGCATTAGGTCCTTAAATCTTGAAGTTTATCCAAACTAAGAGGATAAATTTTTCGAGGTTACTAGGAAAGCAACCAATTAAGGTAAGAGAAACCAACTTTAATTTTTAATAGCACCCTAGGCTAAAAGATTTGGATGTGGAGGGGACGTGGTCCCAATATTCAATTTCCCTTGCAGGGATGTAGTGTGTTTATATATTGTGTTGTTTCTTTATATATTGTTCAAAACTTGTAGAAATATTAGATTTTGATGGTTTAGTATTTAAGTGTTGTTTTTTTTAATGTTAAATAAACTTTTGTGGATCGCGTTTTGAATGATAGTGTATGATGAAAATGATATGGAATGGAATTCATACATTTGGGATAATGTATGGATTGATGTTTGTTTGTGTATTAAGTATTGATGCCTATGTGGTAACATATATCTCTGAGCTTCACTAATGATCTAAGTTACATAGACTAAGATATTAGGTGGTGAGAAGCTGATGGGGGAGTTCATGCACACTATGACATATGAAATGCACGACTTGGGTTGTATTGAACTTATCTGAATCCTTTCTCTTGGATTCAATGGTAATCTTTGGGTCAAGTGTTAGTCTCAGGTATGACTTACTTAATATGGGTCTTCCGGAAGGTGCCAATTGTTATTATGTTTGTTGAATATCCTGGATATGTAGATCCATGTGAGATTTGTGATTGTTTAATGTTGGGATTTGAAGAAAATTGAATAATTGAGAAATTGATCCTTGTAATTTGGTTTTCTCTTTTGATTTAATTGTGTATATTATAAAATTTTATTTTTACTAGCTTACCCTTGTTTTTCTTGTTGTGTTGTGTTGTGAATTGCAATGACAGTACACGAGCAGAGGATCACACAGGTGTCAAAAGATCTAGATGGCTTTAGGATGTTTTTTGAAACTTATATTTTGTAAATATTTATATTTTTATAAGTTCTAATAATATATTATGAATGTTTTGAAAAACTTTAAGTTTGTATAGAAATATGTGAAATATGTATTGTAATAGTTAAATGTATTTTTGGGATGTTACATGTATTTCTTTCAAAGGTAATAATTCATTTGTCTTTTTAATTAATATCCAAGAAAATTATTGGGGAAAAAAGTTAAATTCGAAAACTAAAACAACACAAACTTAAAGATTATTTAGTTTGTAATAGAAGGATATTTATCTATTTCACCGAAAGAATAATATTTATTTTTATTTCCGATTTTTAAATATTTATCTTAACTAGCTAGCTGCCTTTACTTCTATTGGAATAAGTCTACTTGTTCCCATTCACTTTTTCTATTTTTCATTCTTCTAAAGGTTTGTTTAAACAATTTCTTTAAGAATTTCAAAAAAAATATGAAGAAAAAAATATCTTTCGTATAACTGAATTTTCTATTTATTTACTCTTTTCACTTTAATAATAAAATATCTAGGTATTATTTTAATTGTACCACTTCTTTATTTAAGATTTTGTTTAAGATTTGATAAAAAAAATATTTTATTATTTTAAATTATCAAAAATTTATTCTATTACAATTCAAACAATCTATTACTAAAAGATAATCTTCACTTTACAATTTGACTCACATATCTTTTATTAAAGATTTCATATTCTTAATTTAATATTTCTCCTCGTGAAATGGTGTAGAACAAATAATATGACGAGAATTTAAAAAATTAAAAACAAAAAATTAATATTATTTTTAAAAAAATAGAAAGTTAGTTGGATAAGACATAAGAGTCAACAAAATTGTGGTTATGCAACCATCCTATTAATTGAACTTCATAATTGGCCCTACTCGTGCACCTGTCCTTCTGAAAGGGCTAAAACTTTTTAGACATTCTGACTCACGAGACCCTTATCAAATTTTTGTTTATGATTTAAACTTTTGTTTTTAATATGTTTTAATCAAATTTTATAAAAGTCATACCTTAAACTTATAATCTTTTTCTCTAATCTTTAATAAAAGTCATGTCTTAAACTTTTAATAATTGAGTATTATTTTGAAAATATCTTTTTCTCTTGTTATCATTTATAAGGGTTGGATAAAATATTATTTTTTATTTAGTTTTTCTTTTGATTAAAAAAAAATTGTTTAAATTGAAGTTCAAGAGATTAGCGGTTAAAAATTATGTATAGTTATATAAATTAACAGAAGTAATAGTTTGAAGTAATTTTAGAAGAAGAAATGTGTAACTAATTAAAGTTATTTTCTTTATTATTGTTATAAATTAGAATCAAATGAAAATATGATCTATGTGTATTTTAATTTTGGTTTCTATAATTTTTTATTAAGTATTTTTAAAATTGAAAATTATTATTGTTTATTCCCAGTATTATGTGATACTTGTTAACCAATTATATATGTGTTGAAGGGAGATTTAAATGATAAATTTAAATAATTTCTTCAACTATTATGATATAATGATGTCTTCAACTATTATGTTATCAAAATCCGGTAATGAAGGAATGCTAAAATTAAGATTAGTAGTTTCCTGGAAGATTAAAAAAACTATTTGTCAAAAATTAAAACAAAAAATTCATACATTTATCAAGGATTAGAAAATAAATTTTAATTTTAAAGAAACTAAAAACATATAGAGATGAACATATTAGGTACAAAAGAAATGAGATATTTTTTTCAAATATCTAAATTTTATTAGTTATTTTTATTCTATTCCTTCTATATTTTCATCAACTTAATATCAATCCTTAAAAATCATAACAAATTAAATATTAGTCATTCCATATTCATTTAGACTGAATACGTTGCTTTTTAACTACTACTCGTACATTATTATACAAGTTCTATAGTGTTTTTAACTATGGGCTTAAACCTACCTTTGCTTTCATTTGTTCAAACCATATAATTTAATTCTCCCATTTTAAAATATAAATGTAACTTCCTCATTGTAACCATATTTAATAATATATTATGCATGTAATATCTAATTATCATATAAATATATGCTATTATCTTATATTTTATCTTAAAATATATCTTTCTAGGGATTTTAATATATACACACAAGTTTACAACCAAAACATTCAAAATAAAAACATTTGTTCCTCTGGCTGTTCACTGAGGAGCTCTACCACCTACAACTTTATATGCTCTCGTATAAATTAACATGATCATCACAGATTAAAGAAAATAAACATAAAACAAAGCATAGGGTAAACTAATTATTTTAAAGAATTCTAATATAAATTTGAATTTTAAGAACAAGCATAATCCATCAAATTCTCATAATTTACACAAAGTCATCAAGTGTCTATCACATCTATCACATTAATCCTTTCAGATTTCAACTGACTAACATACTCAGACACTTGACTCTACTTCTGGAAGACTCATGTCTTAAAATTAGCATCCAGAGACCTGCACCTGTCATACTACTCATTGTGAATCTACACAGTCATGCGCATAATCATCTCAATATCTCATCATCTCATATGACAAGGTAAATCCATTTTATCTTCTTTGATCAGTTCTTTCAAACCTCAGACTCGGTCACATAAATCTTCTTCAACTCTCATCAACTGAATAACTTCATTTATGTGATTCCACGAGACACTCACAAATCAATACACCCTAATACATATTTCCCTTCCTGAAAATACTATGTCTTGATCACACATCAATATACCATTCAATCACATCATGTTTTAAACTTTTCTAAACAATCCAAATATCTCAAAAGTCCCTTAAACATATAATTAAGTTTCTTTAATTATATTTTTAAATAAAACATAGAATTTTCCACTTAAAAGCAATAAGCAATAATACACTAGGTTTTCGAAAGCAAAAATGAAAATTTTAAGTTATTTTTTTTTACAAAGAGTCTAGCTTGAGCGAGAATTTGTTCTCTTGAGCAAGAATGGGTTTCACAAGCGAAAATTCTCTCGCTTGAGCGAGATTGAACCCGAGAACACCCAGATTTTTATCTCAAGTCTCACCTGAGCGAGATTCCTTCTCATTTGAGCGAGAAGGGACATGAGAGCACCTCATTTTTCCATTTTATTCTCACTTGAGTGAGAACTAGCTTGCCTGAGTGAGATATGCAGAGAAATATGCATAATCCTATTATATTCTGGAATCAATTATCATTCAACTCCTAATTTTAATAATCTAAATATTAAAAATGAGAATTCTTACTCATATATGCTTTCTAAATCAATCATCATCTAAGATTAAACAACCAATTATCAATCACAAACACTTTCAATAACTTACTCGCCTTAAAATCAATATATAATAAAATCAACCATAGGTCATATATTACTTTATTCTTAAAAGAGACAATCCTGCAAGCAAATTTAAGATTGGTGACCACGTCACCCCCACATCTAGATCTTCTAGCCTAAGGTTCTATTGAAAATTTAAAACTAGCTGCCCTTACTTGAACTTAAGCAGATGCTCACTAGGATCTCCAAATCTACCAAAAACTCAAAAATAATTAACTTGCACCGCAGAGCATTGATAAAAATCTAACTATATCACTAGGACTCTTAGATAACAGAGACTAATCCTAAAGCTAAAAGAGTCACATGTTGATAAGTGTCTAATTTCAGTAATATTTCATATTAAAATATAGACACTTATGAGGATTTATTGCTAATTTACATATAAAATAATCCCTAATTTATGAATTTATACCTTTTTACATTTTT
>Ga0123342_1005856_pt1 | contig 17469 bp, 19 predicted proteins | sample Turbeawhitnodule_FD_89960 | JGI IMG/M metagenome (GOLD analysis project Ga0123342, IMG submission 89960) | Root nodule microbial communities of legume samples collected from Mexico - Turtle bean Mexico white nodule | ecosystem: Host-associated > Plants > Roots > Nodule | place: Mexico: Nepantla... | reverse complement strand
GTATCGTTTCTTTGCAGGTTCTTGAGATAGATCCAGAGGAGGAACGGAAGTGAGAAGCGGCGCGCACGTCGATCCTTTGACGAGGCATTCTCCAGCGCTCCGGTCAACAGGCAGGATCAGTAAGAATTCCAAATCCAAAATTAACTTTCGTATTATGTAATCCATAAGATGAAAGTAACATAAAAAGAATAAAAAAGTATTTTCATGTTTTATATGGAGTGAGGGAGTGAAAGAAGAGAAACAGTCTAGAAAATGTTGGGGTGTCAGAAACTTCAAAATCACTTTTGGCCCAATTGCATCTGTGAGCTTCAATTCAGTCACGGAAACCATAACTCTCTCATTAAGAGTGTCATCAACACTGGTTTTCTTTTGTTTGATTTTTCACTTTTATGGCATGTTGTCTTATTTCCCTCTTGTCTATATTACGTCTGGTTCGTAGAAAATTATATTTTAAGGTCTAGCAGTGGTTTTACATTCAATGGATATCACATCTAATACAAAGAATCATTCTGAGTTATAAGTAAGAGCTTAAGAACCTTAACATTTACAAGGCAAATTCTCTTTATAACTCCTTATTTATATATTAACCTTTTTTAAAAGATTAAAGTTTAGGGTAAATATGTTTCATTTAAATTTATTTAAATTTTTAAAAGATTAAAATTGATTTCTCACCATTAACCATTAATACGAAGATGTAGTTGATGGAGGTGGAGTGAGAATTTACCCAATTTTGTGCCTCTAATAATTACTCTGCAGTCCAGCAAAGAGCCCAATTAGGAGGCCCAAGAAGAATTCAGCAAGGAGTCCAATAAAAAGTCTGAAGCATATATGGATAAAGAAAGATCTAGAAAAGTTAGAAAACGTCACTGCATTTAGCATGACCGTGTCTAATTTTTAGAAGGTTATCAGAAGTTAGTTATGCAGAATTGTTGGAATTTTTTTAGTGCAAACAGTGGAATATTTGATGATTATAATTCTTATATATATTCTTTTTGGAGAAGAGTAAATAGAAGAAAAAGTTATTTCTTTTCCTTTGTGTCTTTTTCTTAGGAGGTAACTTTCGAATCAAGGCAATTTATCTTTATGAGCCTCTTACAGCAGTTAAAGGATTCTAAGCATCAATCTTATGATGATTTAATCTCTCAGTATATGAAAATGGATTATTGTAAGAATTTGGAGAGTAAATTTAACAATATGATTACCGAATCTCTCATACTTGAACTAGCTTTTTCTTCAGTTTCAACAGGAGCTGGTACAAAGAAAAAAGTACAAATGGATTGCTATATTGAATTATTAGAAGTTGAATCACAGTTCAATCATAACATTGTCGTTTACTAAAAAGGAGCAATGTCTTTGGAGAACATGATTACATCCATGATTATGCAAATTTGATTCCAATTCCATCAACAAACCCATCTCTACATTGAATATTACACCAGAGTATTTTTCAGTACAATAAAATTCAGTGAGATTATCAGATACTATGAATGGAATAAACCAATTTATTAATCTTGTAATGAAATAAATAAGTCATGTTCAAAGCCAAGCTGGGTTCTTCAAGGATGTGACAACAGCCTTCACTTGCAAGTAGTTCTTGAGACTGTATTCTCCTTTTTCTCTTCCGTGACCACTCATTTTGTACCCTCCAAAGGGAATTGCAGCATCAAATACGTCAAAGCAGTTCACCCACACTGTTCCAACTTTCAATGCTCTAGTCAAAGTGTTTGCCGTGTTAATGTTTTTTGTGAACACCCCTGCTGCAAGGCCATAGTGTGTGTTATTTGCTCTGTGAATCACCTCATCAAGCTCCCTGTGATCAAACACACAACATAATTAGTGTATGAAGCAAAAAATGCTAAGATAAATGATATTAGATGCAAATCGAATCATTGTTCTCACTTGAACTTTAATATGGATTGCACTGGGCCAAATATCTCTTCCTTTGCAATCGGCATATCATCCTGGTTGTTTTAACCATATCCCGTTTTAAGCATGATTGCTACAATGAGAGTGCAACTGAAAGACTTTATTATTATTATTATTACTTCCTTATACCTTTACATTTGAGAAGACAGTAGGTTGAACATAGAAGCCGGAGTTGCCAAATCTATCTCCTCCGGTTTCAAGCGTAGCTCCACTTTCAACACCAGATCTAATATACTTCAATATTTTCTGAAATTGTTCTGAATCAATCTGATTTTGGATCACACCCATAATCGTCAATAGAACAGACATTTTATGGAAGATACTAGGAAATATCAAATTAGTGTAATTCTTTCTTTGCATTTTGATCTATGGATGAGGGTATGTTACCTGAGGACCTTGCTCTATTCCCCCTTTGAATGGATCACCAACAGCACGTTTCAAAGCACGTGCCCTTGCTTTCTCAATAAATTCATCGTACACACGTTCGTGTACAAATGTTCTAGAACCAGCACAGCAGCATTGTCCCTGAATGCACAAAAAGAACCAGTTAATCTATTGATGAACTCTATGGAAGACTATTGTTTTACATAACAAACTTAACATTTGAATGTACCTGATTAAAGAATAATGCAAAGTGTGCTAGCTCAACAGCCTCATCTACATCAGCATCTTCACATACAATAAAAGGGGATTTGCCACCAAGCTCCAAAGTAACAGGCTTAAGATTACTTTTAGCTGCCAGTTCAAGGACAACTTTTCCAGTATCGGTTGAACCAGTGAAAGCAAGCTGCAAAAGAGTAAAAGAAAGCAGAGACTTAAGTCTACACGCCCAAACACTTTTCTAAGCTTCTAGTTTGACTACAAGTACTTTATTCCATCAAATTCCTCACATTGTTTATAAAAGGATTTTCCAGTGTTGAGAACCAAATAGGTGGAAGAGTTAAAAAGAATACTAATAAAAATATCTGAATACCTTGTCTATGTTCATGTGACTGGCAATGGCAGCACCAGCAGTTGGACCAAAGCCAGATATGACATTCAGGACACCAGGAGGAAGTCCAGCCTGACAGGCATGATGAATTTGGTATGAACATTCAACATATGTATACAATACAAATCCTTTCATTTCTTGTAACAGAATAAAATAAAACCAGACCTCTTTCAAAATAAGTATGGAATGTAACACACCTCATGAAGCAACTTTGATGCATAGAGAGCAGATAAAGGAGTCTGCTCAGCTGTTTTGATAACAACAGTGTTACCACAGGCCAATGCTGGGCAAACCTTCCAGGCAAACATGAGAAGAGGAAAGTTCCATGGAATGATCTGACCGGCCACACCAATAGGTTCATGCAATGTTTGCACATGATGTGGCCCATCAGCTGGAACTGTGAGACCATGAATCTTATCCGCCCAACCTGAGATTTTAAATTTGAAAAGTTTAGTACCAGTTTCATAGAACAACAAAGAGACAGTCATACAATTTTTTTTCCACTACCAGTGCTAGCAGCACAATTTCTAAAACACTTCTCTAGTGAAAATAATTAAATGAACACCCATAAAAATTGTGATTTTCAATCATTTCAGTAAAAGAACCCATTTAAAACAGTGCTGTTAGTGTTTCTCGTTTCAACATACCAGCATAGTATCGAAATAGGCGAACCACAATTGGGACTTCGATTTGAGCAGATTGTTCGTATGGCTTCCCATTATCCCATGTCTCAAGTGCAGCAAGCTCATCATTGTGCTTTTCCAACAGATCAGCAGCACGCAGCAATATCCTTTGTCTTTCCTACACGTTTATACAAGAAGCAAACAAGAAAGGGATTTAGAGGAATGAGCATTGAACCAAAGATCATAGAATTTGTACATTGTTGAAGAACAACTCTAAGGATGAAAATACATAGGCTGTCATCTTTGGCCAAGGTCCATGGTCAAAGGCTTTGCGAGCAACAGAAACTGCTTGATCAACATCTTCATGATCACCCTCAGCAACAAGAGCAATCACATCTCCTGTCCTGGGGTCCAACGTTGGAAAAGTTTTTCCTGATGTAAGGGAAATCACAACAGTAAGTTATAACCACCTTAAAATTCCTACTTTTTCAACAAAATAATGAATATCGTGTTTGTATTCACCACACATTATCCAAAATCATGTTCTAGTTATTCTAGCTAAATAGTTGAGGATCCAAAATTGATTGTTGCATTAGATACAAAGTTGTTTATTAAGATTCTCTACTAACTTAATTTAAAATAAGTAAATAAATTCCTAACATAAATCACATCCCTTAAATTCAAAATCAATTTTGTAAAATCAAATTCATTCACACCAAACACACAAAAGACAGAGATAAAACTACAAAGGGTGAAAAAAATAGACTAACCAGAAGTAGCATCAACGAATTTTCCATCAATTAAGAGCTGGGTGTGTTCTACTCTAACTGGTGGTTTAATTGGTTCTTCAGTGGCAGCAGCAGTGCTGAATTTACTGAGTCCTCCACCAAGAGCTCCACCTCCACCTGAATACCAGAAAAAGGGTCAATGGCCTTAAAAAGTCTGATTAAAAATAAACAAGACCCTTAACAAAAACCCCAAATCAAAACCAGGGCTTAAAAACACCAATCAAAGACACGATCCTTCGTTCAGGCATTGACATAATTGAAATGGTCTCAGGAAGTAACCTCCAAATTGCAACACCTATACATTGAAAACTGCAACATGTACTTGAAGGGGAAGTGAATCTTTGAAAGAAACAGGTTGTGAATGGAAAATAACAGGGCTAAATATGAGTACAGAATGGAGTACACACTTCTAGTCATGGATCATGCAATTTTTAAATTTTCTCACTTAACAAATAAATAAACAACAGCTGATCAATTCAATCATCTCCAAACAAACTGGTAACTAAAGTTCACAAGGATCAGAAAATGATACAATCGTCCAAATCCCCCACGAAACCATTAAATCAAATAAAAAAAAAGTACAAATCACTTAATTTTGATGCTCTCAAGAACCAAGCATGAAAGTAATCAGATCATCCCACGATCTTGGAGGTGATGATAAACAACTAGTACCTCTAGAAAACAAAGAATTAGTGGAAGCAGGAAGGAAAGAACGAGAGAGCAGCCTTGAGATCCTCATTGAAGAAGCCATGGTGAATCTTCTTTGGCTTTTTACTTCTCTATCTACCACTATTTATAGTTTCAGATCATGAAGTTTGTGAAATGGTAACCCCATTTTAACGTGAACGTAAACGTTGTTATCAACCACCCCAGAAGAAATGAGACATAATCACTAGAGCAAACAAAACGTTGTTATCTCAGCACATCTTCCATAATGGATTTAACTTTTACTTAGCAAATGCAGTACTATGGTTTAATTGCATTCATTAAAAATATTCTTCTATTATTACATGATACTAATGTTATTATTTTTCCTCCTAAAAAATTTAACATCTGTGTTGGACCAACTATTTTGGTTACCTAATTGGAAGGTAAAGTAAATGGAAAAAGTGTTATGGACGCAATTACACTTCTTTGACAGTTTCCTTTCATATTCAAGACTTTTCTTCTTCATCATTTGATAACTTTTGTTTCTGATTTTCTGCTGCTGAAATTTCAGTTCTTATCCTTATTGTTATTCCTGTTAAGTTGGGTAATCTTCTTAATTAATTAATTAATTATTAATTAATTAATTAGTTCATTAATAATAATAATAATAATAGCACGTAAGATAGTAGTTATCAGTTTAAGGTTTATTTTACATTAAATAATAATTTTATTTAATTTAAATATATGCCTTTAATTTATATACAATTCGGTAGCCATATACTTTTGGTGTTTTATTCAATCATAGACTTTACATGTTCTTTAAATATAAATATTTGTGTGTAAAATTGAAGATTAAATTTCACATTATGAAATTTTAAAAACATGGAAATCAAAATCACAAAAATATAGAAATTATCAACAATTAGAGAAGATGAAAATTACAGTTTCGCTTACAATTCTTCTACTCTCCATTAAAATTTGATGTTAATTAATAGGGTTCCGGTTTTCGGAGATAGGTTTTGAATCTTCTCAGTTACTGAATTTGAAATTATAAAAATATTATTAAATTCTATTTTATTACTATTTTATGATCCTAACTTTTTTCTGACTTTTGTGTTTGGTAGTATTTATCAGTATTTGATAAAATGTAGTAGTTGCTGTTTACACGTAAATAGTATTGTTCATGTTGGGTCGGAAATGCATTAATTGACCAGCGTAATGTCCACGATATTTGGCACAAGCAAAATATATTACGTAATGTGGACAATATTTGGCACAAGAATATATTACATACCCATTTTTTTATAATAATAAAAAATAAATATATAAAAAATTACTGTAATCATTACTAAAATAAAGAGTATTATTAAAATTAAAAAAAAAGTGTATATAAAAAACAGTTATAAAATTAAATTTATTTTATTAAATTTTATAATTTCATTGTAGATGCTTTTTTATGGATATTAAAATTAATAAAATAAATTCAATTGCATTTAAAAGAGAAAAATAATAAAAGGTATATATAAATAAGTAATTACAAAATATAAAGAATTGTGTAAAATATAAAAGAGAATTTCCTTTAATTGATTTTTTTTGTTTATTTTAATAAAAACAAAATGGTGTATCGGTTTCCGTGCACATGATGGTGGTACTTTTTTCAAAATTAGCATATATAAAAAAACGCTTTCCAAATCATGAGTAATAAAAATAATAATCCTAAATTGGTGTTGGTGCTAATGGTATTTTCAGATAACTTTGTTGAGTGATGTTGTCGTTTCTTTTGAAGATGATGATGGTGGAATCATCTTGTTTCTTTTTTTTTTAAAGTTTTAAGTTTATTAGACTTTATATTTGATTTTATTATTTATCTAACAACAAATAATAAAATATAATTTTTATATAAGTACTATACTTATATGTTTATATTTGGATAAATGCAACCATTTAAACTTCGTCTAATAAACTTGTAAAGAAGGTTAATTTCACATTGAAGTGTCTACATCAAGATGTTTTGAAGGATGTGTTTAAAGTTGTTCCATGCAAACAATTCTTTTTGAAAATAAGAAATGTCAATTCTGCAAAGATAGTCCGTTGTGTCAAGCTCCACACTTTACTCAAGTTTAAAAAGAAGTTACCTAACTTAGGCCTAATAAATGATGTTTTGTATCAAAAAGTTATGTAAAGAATGACATGCATTTAATGTTACATGAAGATCATTTACTGCATCTCCATACATGAATATGGACGTACGTAACACGAAGAAGAAGACCTACACAAGACCTCAAAGCAACTCCAAAAGGATTTGCAATGACTATTTTCTTCTCAACATTTATATAAAGAAGATCATGTGAAGAAGAAAGATTGACAACAACAATCATAATGAAAACGTTAAAGCTCTTATAATTCTTAACGACCCTTTAGCCTTAATGAGTGAGCAAGAACACAATTGTATTTGTTAACAACCTAAAAAAGTGTTTATTATCTTGTATTTGTCTTAGGATGTTACCCTCTTTTGATGAGCGAAACCTATGATCATTTAAATTCACACCCTTTGTGTAAACAAAGTGTTTAACTAGAAGTGGCTCAATTCAAAGAATACCCAGTTGTTAAGTCAAGAGTAGTAGTGTTTCAAAAAAATATTTGGTCTTAGTCAGGAATTATTATGTTTCAAACAATACTGTATGTTTAATCAGGAGTAGCTAAGACTGAATAATACTCAATGTTTAGCCAAAAATTGTTGAGTTCAAATAATACTTATCTTGTATATTGTAGTGTTAGTGTGCTAATTAAACTCGATTGTGTTAATGATGAAGTATGAATTTCTCCATGAGGTTCCAAGCTGAGCTGATGGAAGGAAGCTTGGAGGATTTGCAAATGAAAGAAGAATGGAACTAAATTGGTTGCTTGAAGAAGAATAAGCTTCTTCAAAGGTTTCCCTAGCTTTAGGTTCTTGGAACTCTAGAAAAGAGAGTAAGAATTTTGAATATGCAGAGTTTCTTTACTCATATATTAAGTATGATTTATTACCAGGCAAACACATTTATTTATAATGCTTAAGGTTCTAAAGATGACTATTAGACTCCTAAATCCTTTCCATTCATGGAGTGACAAGTGACACTTGCTTCTTAAAATCCTTTCTGTTCATGGAGTGACATGTGGAAAACCTTGCTTTAAGAAACTCTCTAATTAGAATATGACAATTAACACAAGGGACTTTGAAGAGTCTGAAAGAGGCGCCTACTTGAAACATCTAGAATGGCACCATGTGGAGTGTTGAGAAGAGGCCACGTGGACATCTAACTTCGCCTTAAGTTTATACATTTTACAAATATTTACAAGGCAAACACATTCTTCTTCATATTCTTCTTCTTCAAATTCTTCTTTACATTCTTCTTCTTCAAATTCTTCTTTACATTCTTCTTCACATCCTTCTTCACATTCTTCTTCACATTCTTATTCATATTCTTCTTCACATTCCTGCTCACATTCTTCTTTACAATCTTCTTCACATTCTTCTTCTTCACAATTTTCATCTTCACATTCTTCTTCACATTCTTCCTCACAATCTTCTTCACATTTTTCGTCACAGTCTTCCTCACACTCTTCTTCAAATTCTTCTTCACATTATTCTTCAAACCCTTCTTCACAACCTTCTTCACTTTCTTCTTCACCCTCTTCTTCAAATTCTTCTTTACACTTATCTTCACATTCTTCTTCACACTCTTCTTCATATTCTTCTTCACATTCTTCTTCACATTCTTCTTCACATTTTTCTACACATTGTTCTTCACATTCTTCTTAAAATTCTTTTTCACACTCTTCTTCACATTCTTCTTCACACACTTCTTCATATTTTTCTTCACACTCTTCTTGTTAACATTATTCTTCATATTCTTTTTCTTCACATTCTTATTCACATTCTTCTTCACGGTCTTCTTCACATTCTTCTTCACATTCTTTTTTCATATTCTTATTCACACTCTTCTTCCCATTCTTCTTCATCGTCTTCTTCACACTCTTTTTCACATTCCTCTCCACATTCTTCTTCACTTTTTTTGTCACATTCTTCTTCACATTCTTTCTTATTCATATTCTTCTTCGCATTCTTCTTCATATTCTTCTTCACATTCTTCTTCACATTCTTCTTCATAGTCTTCATTACATTCTTTTTCACATTCTTCTTCACATTCTTCTTCAGATTCTTCTTCTCATTCTTCTTCATATTCTTATTCATATTCTTCTTCACATTCTTCTTCATATTCTTCTTCATATTCTTCTTCACATTCTTCTTCATATTCTTCTTCATATTCTTCTTCACATTCTTCTTCACATATTTCTTCACATTCTTCTTCACACTCTTATTCACACTTTTCTTCACATTTTTCTTCACAGTTTTCTGTTGAAGATTGAAGAAGTTTCTTGACAACATGTCATAGTGTGTGTTTGGTGTACAAAATAGCTTTGAAGGTTTATAATATTGTAATTAGGGGTCATTGTAGGTTAGAAGTTGTTTAACGTATATTTTTGCATTGTGATCTACTTCATATTCCTAACCTAGGTAGTGAACTTAAGAACAAGAAGTTCTTTAAAAGGTTTCTCAAAATCTACCTTAAGTTATCTCAAAATCAGTTTTCTGCATTGGTGCTCTTTTATTAAAGCTTTTTCAAAATTCATTTTTGGCACCGAAAAATTTGTTTCAACCCTCTTTATTACCGTTAAGCAGAGCTGGAAGTGGTTTGGAAATCATCTTTTGCTTATTAAAAGAAAACAATCCATTTATTTTTAACTTCAACCTGTTCTTTTTATAACAGTTTTTAACTATTTTTTTGAAAGGTGTTTTCTTTTCTTATTATTTCTTGTGTAAAGGTGATTGTATAGGTACTTCTTGATAGGGTTTCTTGAAGTGTATATGCTGCTGAAATAGTGTTTTTCAGCATTGTTTGCCTGGTTCTTGAAGGGTTCAAGAACCACAAGGTTTTGTAAGAGTTTTGGTTTGATTTAATGGAATCCACCTTGGTGTGAGGTGGGACTGGATGTAGCTCTTGATGAGTGAACCAGTATAAACTATGTGTGTCTTTTTCTTCTCAATCCATGCACTCATTTATGCATAATTGATAATCTGCGATAAAATAAATCTATTGAGCTGAAATTGAATATGTTCTTTCTGGGCTGTCACATATTGTTCCTCAAGATTTTGGAAAAGTTCTTGGTTACTTGTGGATATTTGAATCTATGTGTTGGCTAATTAAAGAAAGTAATAAAATCTTTAAAATAAATTTGTTCAAGATTCACTTTCTTTTCAAGTTTGTTCTTAAAGATTTAAAGTTGGATTTCTTGGTGTAAAATCTTTGCTGTTGTCAAGGTGCTTAGATTGTTCTGGAAAATCACTCATTTAATCTCAAACTAATCTAGTCAAGGTTCTGGATTTAATAAAGTAATCAGAATAATAAATCTATTCTTTTTAAAATCAATCTGTTCTTTTTTTTTTTTTCAGGATTACTGGAAAACAGTTATGTTTGCGGAAATTTTTATAAGCTCAATTCAGTCCCCCTCTTGAACTTAGACACTAATAGACCCAACAATTGGATCAAGAGCTAGGACTTTTTTATTACTCAAGTTTTGTGCATAATGTCTGAGTTTAAAATGTCTTTTGCTGAGGATGCGTATATCAATAGACCTCCTATGTTTGATGGATTGAATTATGCATTCTGGAAAATTAGGATGGAAATTTTCATGGAATCAATTGACATAGGAATTTGGGATGCAGTGGTGAATGGACCTTTTGTGCTTATGCAGGTTATCAAAGAAGAAACAGTGAAAAAGTGTTGGTCCAAATGGAGTGAAAGTGAAAGGAAGAAGGCTCAATATGACTCTCTAGCCAGGAATATCATAACCTCTGGTCTAAACATGGATGAATTCTTTAGAGTATCTCATTGTAATCCAGCTAAAGAAATGTGGAAAATACTAGAAGTGACACAAGAGGGCACGAATGATGTGAAAAGAGAAAGGAAGCACTCACTTATTCAAGAATATGAATTTTTCAGAATGCAACCAGAAGAAAGCATTGCAGATGTGCGAAAACGGTTTACGTAAATCATCTCACTGAACTTGGTAAAGTTTTTGACAAGGAAGAGCTCAACATAAAGGTGCTTAAATGTCTTGACAGAAGCTGCCAACCTAAGGTAACAACAATCTCTGAAACCAAATATTTGTCCAAGTTGTCCACTGCTGCATTGTTCGGGAAATTGATGGAGCATGAGCTAGAACTCAAAAGATTAAAAGAACAAGAAACGGTGGAGAGAAGAACCAAGGGAATTGCTTTAAAGACTAGTATACAACATAATACTAGTGAGGAAAAAGAGAATCCTGAACATGATGAGACCTTGAGTCTGCTCAACAGGAAATTCAGCAGATTCCTAAAAAGGAAAAGCCGAGACAGAAGTCAACAAAGGAAGAGGTACTCTAAACCCAATGAATCAAATTCTTCTAATTACACTTGTTTTGATTGTGGTAAACTAGGTCACATAAAATTTGATTGTCCAAACAATCAAAGTAAAGAAAAACTAGCCAGCAAGAAGGGTGAAAGAAGTAAAGGAAAAAGAGCATACATCTCCTGGGAGGATAATGAAGTATCCTCATCACGTGATTACTCAACTGAAAGTGAGGCAAAAAATTTGTGCTTCATGGTGAATAATGAAAGATAAAGCTCTAATTTAGTTAGTGATTACTCCACTGATTCTGGAAGTTATGATAAATTATTAATTGCTTTTAAAGAAACACATGATGAAGCAAACAGATTGGATGTTATTTGCAATAAGTTGAGAAGTGCAAATAATATACTTAAACCTAAGGTTAAGGCTCTTGAGAAAGAACTGCATCAAGCAAAAACAGAATCGGTAAGTCTTGAATTGACTTGTTTGCATGAATCTATAAAAACTTGTGATAATTGTAAAAAATTGCAAAAGAAGGTTGAATATTTGTTGAAAACCTTGTCTATTTTGCCTAAGGGAAGAGAGAATCTTGAGACTCTCTTAGGATCACAAAATGGTGCTTTTAATAAAAATGGGTTAGGATATAATCCAGGAAGAAAGAATAATGTTAAAAAGCTGTCCAATTTTTTTGTTCCTTCAAAAACAAGTTTTTCCTCTTTTAACAACTTTAAAACAATGCATTCTTTTTTTCTTGCTTTTACTTTAAGAAATCTGGTCACTCTACTAGAACATGTAAAGTTAGAAAGTAACTTGTTTCTAAAGGATTGACCAAATGGCTTCCTCAGAAAAGGTATTAATTATGATGGACCCTAGACTAAAAGGGGTACCATATGTGTTAACCTTTGTTTTTGCAGAAAAAACAACAGGAAAAACCAATGGTACTTGGACAGTGGGTGTTCAAAGCATATGACTGGTTATTTGACTCAATTCAGAAGTCTAAAACTTAAAGCAGAGGGGCATGTCACATATGGAGACAATAACCATGGAAGGATTCTTGGAAGGGGAAATGTTGGAACTGAAAATTCAACCACAATTGAGAATGTCTTATATGTGGAAGGACTGAAGCATAGTCTTCTAAGTATTAGCCAACTATGTGACAATGTCTACAAGGTTAATTTCGAAGCCAACACATGTACAATTTCAAATGAAACCTCTGGTAAGGTGTTGTTTACAAGTAAAAGGGTAAATAACATCTATCTCTTAGATATCATGAACAATTACTCTGAAAATGAATGTCTCTTATCAAAGAGTGATGAGTCTTGGTTGTGGCACAAGAAGTTAGCTCATATCCATACAAATCATTTGAACAAATTGAAATATAAGGATCTTGTTTCTGGTTTACCAAATATAAAATTTCAAGATAATAGATTGTGTGATGCATGTGTAAAGGGTAAACAAACAAGAACATCTTTTAAAACAAAAGACATGATTTCTTCAAATAAGGCTTTGGATGTTTTGCATATGGATTTTTTTGGACCTTCTAGGACTGCTAGTTTAGCTGGAAATTTCTATGCCTTGGTAATTGTTGATGATTTCTCAAGATATACCTGGACTCTCTTTCTTGTTTCTAAAAATGATGCTTACAAGGCTTTTAAGAATATGGGTAAGGTTTTGCATAATGAAAATGGCTACTGCATAAAATCTATTCGTAGTGGTCATATGGGAGAATTTCAAAATGCTAAGTTTGATAAATTTTGTGAAAAACATGAGATCATACATAGTTATTCAGCCCCTAGGACTCCCCAACAAAATGGTGTAGTTGAAAGGAAAAATAGATCACTTGAGGAGCTAGCCAGGACCATGTTAAATGAATCTAACCTACCAAAGTATTTATGGGCAGATGTAGTATACACAACCTCTTATGTGCTAAAAAGTCATTAATTAGACCAATTCTTAAGAAAAATCCCTATAAACTCTATAGAGGTAGAAAGCCTAGTATTAGCCATCTTAGGGTCTTTGGTTGCAAATGTTTTATCCTAAATAATGGGAAAGATAATATGAGCAAATTTGATCCTAAATCTGATGAGGGAATACATATTGGCTATTATATTAATGGACATGCTTACAAGGTGTATAACAAAAGATTGCTTACTGTGGAAGAATCTATGCATGTGGTGTTTGATGAATCTGATAACTATCTGCCTAAACTTGTTATGGATGAACTTGGAGTAGATGATTTGAGAACCATACTTCAAAAGAATCAATCTATTGACCTTGATACAATTGATACATGTGCTGTCAAAGGAACCTGTTGTGGATGCAGATTTACCAAAAGAGTGGAAAATTCCTAAAGACCTAACACTTGATAATGTAATTGGCAATATTGAAAAATGGGTCTCAACCAAGAAGTCCTTGAATAATCTCTGTGAAACAATGGCATTTGTTTCACAAGTGGAGCCCAAATATCTGAATGAAGCTCTACAAGACAACAACTGGATCTTGGCCATGCAAGAAAAGCTAAATCAATTTACAAGGAGTGAAGTATGGTCTATAATTCCAAGAACATGTGAAATGAATATCATAGGAACCAAGTGGGTGTACAAAAACAATATGTATGAGCATGGAGCAATCACAAGGAACAAAGCAAGGCTAGTTGCCAAGGGCTATAACCAGAAAAAGGGAATTGACTATCATGAGACTTACGCACTAGTGGCAAGACTTAAAGTTGTCATACTTCTTCTTGTTTTCTCTTACATAAAAGGATTCAAATTATTTCAAATGGATATCAAGAGTGCCTTCCTATATGGGTACTTAAATGAAGAAGTTTTTGTTTCACAGTCCCCAGGCTTTGAGGATCATAAGTTTCCTAACCATGTATTCAAGCTAAAAAAGGCTCTCTATTGACTTAAACAAGCTCCTAGACAATGGTTTATGTGGATGATATCATTTTCGATTCCACAAATGAAGAGTTATATGAAGCATTTGTATAGGTTATGAATAGTGAATTCGAGATGTCCATGATGGGGGAATTGAATTACTTTCTTGGCCTACAAGTTAAACAACTAAAGGATGGTACTTTTATAAATCAAGCCAAATATTGTAATGACCTACTGATAAAGTTTGAGATGGACCAATGCAAGGCAATCAACACACCAATTTCTATAATTTGTCACCTTGACCAAGACCCTACTGGAAAACCTGTTGATCAAACCAGATATAAAGGTTTAATAGGTTCTTTGTTGTACTTAAGAACTAGTGGACCTAATATCATTTTTGTTGTATGTATGTGTGCCAGGTTCGAATCTGCTCCAAAGGAATCACACCTCAATGCTTCCAAAAGGATTCTGAAATACTTACAAGGAACCAAAGAAGTTGGTCTTCAGTATCCATTTAATGTATCTCTAAATTTAACTGGTTTTTCAGATTATGAATTTGTAGGTTGCAAAATTGACAAGAAAAGCACAAGTGGAACCTGCCATATGCTTGGATCAAGCTTAATCTATTGGTATTGCAAGAAACAAGCAAGTGTTGCCCTTTCTACAACTAAGGCAAAATATATTGTTGTTGGAAGTTGTTGTGCTCAAACCTTATGGTTAAAACAACATCTAAGTGATTTTGGAATCATGTTACGTTGAATACCTATCCTATGTGACAACACCAATGCCATTAATTTGACTAAAAATCTTGTTATGCGTTCTAGAACTAAGCACATTGAGATAAGACATCATTTTCTACGTGAACATATTGCCAATGGGAATTGTGAAATAAAATTCATTGGAACTGAAATACAATTAGCTAATATTTTCACAAAACCTCTTGCTAAAGATATATTCAATTTTATGTTAAATGAATTAGGTATAATAAGCATTAGTTGCTCACAACAGTACAATTTTAATCTGTTGTTACTTGTTTTAACATGTTGTTTTTCTGGTTCAGGATCACAATTATGACTAGGAAAGAGAAACAAATTCTTTTCCTTTGACCATTGACTGGTTCTTTATGATGGTTATTGACCAGCAGTTTTCTGACTACTTTGTATAGGAAATCCTAACTAAATTGATGCATTCATTGGGTCATAATATGTATTGATTGGGTCATGAATAAAAACAAAACTAAAAATTTAATTCTCAAAATGTTCCTGCTATACCCAAAATTGAATACTACTATTGATCAGGAATTAAATATGTACACACATATTTGTTGCATGATTTTATTTTGAACTTTTTCTCTTTGTATAAGCTTGTGCCTAAATCTGTTTTGTCCTACACTTTAACACCACCTTCACCAAGTAATTCAAGTTACTCTTATTCTTTTAGTTATGCATTCTGTTATTTCTAGTTTTAAATCTAACATACTCTCTAACTGATGCTTCTGGTTCTTGAATAGGTGTTTTATCTGTGGACAAGGTCACACTCTATTTATGCGATTTGGAGGTTCAACCCACCAAGATGCTGTTGGCAGACAGATCCATCAAATATCCTTATGGTGTGGTTGAAAATGTTCTTGTAACGAGGAAGAATGCATACAATACAGTGCAACAAAGGGAGTGTTCCATCTTGAAATAAACAGGCGCCAAGCTAGATGACGTTAAACGAGTGTTTGCTGAGAGGAAACCCAATCCACATTTTAGTTTTATCTTGTTTTGTTACCTTTGTTGATTTTATTTTATTTTATTTTAAAAAAAAATCCTATATGCCTCCTAATCATTTTGCAGGTTATGTATTTTGACCTGGGGACAGGTTCTATTATTCTGGGGGGCAGATCCAACAAATGAAGCAAGACTATAGATAAAGATTTTAACAATTCAATTATATATATTAAACTATTATGAAAATTATATATTAAAATTATTTTATTCATTAAACATCTATCAGAATCACTACGTAAAAAAATCTCATCCAATTGACGACTTCTCATATCATAAATTATTGACGTCAATATCACAATACCATAGATCTACACCTATCACACTATCTTCACTAAGTTGTCTTACAATAATGTTATATAATATGACGAATTCACTCATGTGAAAAAAAAAATCACGAGACCTACCATACACAGTTCTTTTTTCACACCACATATAAAAATTTCCTTAACTCTAAGCACATAATATTTTTCTATATGTGAATTCAATATCAAAGCATGATCATGTCCTTTATAATCTTAAACTTATTTCATAACCTAAACATTTCTATATAGTAATCCCTTTTTAAATTTAAATGTATAATAAATTATAAATTTACCAATCATTCCCTTATAATAATATTATAGTGAAAAGATAAACAAATTATAGCATTTATTATGTGTTTTTTTTTAATTCTAACTCTCATTTTTTTTATCAACAATTAAGAATATATATACACAAGAACCACTTCAGAGGTGAGTCAACCATTATACAAAAAGGTATGAGCAACCTAACCGCATAACACCTTTCAAACATTTAAAAATTAAAGCAGCTCCTGACATATAACCTGACAAAACCTAACATAACTTGACAAAACCTGACAGAAACTTCCTCTGATCTAACTCTCATTAAACTCCATTTAATTGTACTATTTTTTTTTATTTAAAAAGTTTCAAACTTTGAGTATTATAATATTAAAATTAGTATAATAAATGTTATTTATAATATTCGTAATAAGTGTTATTCGGTATTGTTAAAGACATGCTTGTAAATCACTTTTTCTTTTCACTTTTTTCTACAATGAACTAAAAATAAATAAAACTTACGAATATGGTTATTGTACCGCCCTGGTAGCCGGAAGTAATGACGTGGCATCAAGTTATTGTATAGGCGTGTTGAGAGGACGCCAGGTTGACAGAAGGGAAGGAGGTCGGGGGGCTCGTGTAGTCGCCAGTTGTTGAGTTGGCGTGCTCCGATCTCCATCACACCAATACCGGTGGTCACCAAGTTGAAGATGAAGCCGCCAGATGTAAACTCAGGCGACCAAGTGATTAGAGATCGTCGGAGCAAGCACATCGCCGAAGATGAAGGTGGTGCAGATTATGAAGGCGGCCGGCGAGACCACAGGGAAGGTGTATACGAAGGCACCCTAACTCGC
>Ga0123342_1005855_pt1 | contig 17470 bp, 6 predicted proteins | sample Turbeawhitnodule_FD_89960 | JGI IMG/M metagenome (GOLD analysis project Ga0123342, IMG submission 89960) | Root nodule microbial communities of legume samples collected from Mexico - Turtle bean Mexico white nodule | ecosystem: Host-associated > Plants > Roots > Nodule | place: Mexico: Nepantla... | reverse complement strand
TATTTTTCTCTTCCACTACTTCTGTTCATCTCAAAGCCTTTTGTGATAGTGATTGGGGCACCTGTAGTGATTCAAGACAATCAGTGACTGGTTTTAGTGTGTATCTTGGGAATTCTCTCATATATTGGAAATCAAAGAAGCAAGGAACAATATCAAAGAGTTCTTGTGAAGCTGAATATAGGGCAATGGCCACTGTTACATGTGATGTGAAATTCAATGGCTAACTTATCTTCTTCAAGATTTCAAAGTTCCTTTTGAGCAACCATCTCTTTTATACTATGACAATGACTCAGCAAGATACATTGCAGCAAATCCAGTATTTCACGAGCGTACAAAACATATAGAAATAGATTGTCACGTGGTCAGAGAAAAATTAAAGAAGGGTCCCATCCATTTGCTTCCCATTTCCACCACAGAGCAACTGGCTAATATTTATACCAAAGCTTTAAGTCCTCAATATTTTAAGAATATTTGTTCCAAGCTGGGTCTCATAAATATTTGTTCTCCAGCTTGTGGCGGGGTATTAAAGGATACAGATACCAGAGTTACAGAAGGATCCTAATATTAATTGGGAGTCTTTTCTAATTATCAGTTGTTTATCTTTATAGAGAAGAATAATTAGGTATCTTTTCTAATTATCAGTTATTTCTCTTTATAGAAGGGAATAACCTTTATTTTATTTTTGTGTTATGATTCTAGTATTTAATATTGATTATTTCCTTCTTTATTTAAACCCTGGAATGAGTGTACTACTTTTATATATTCAACCATTTGTTTTGATTTGAATAATAAGAAAGAAGAGATATTCATTCTCATATCCTTTGTCTTCAATTTACTCTTTTGTTTATCTCTGTTCCGTTTTGTTCATCTCTGTTGTTCTATTTTGTAATAGTCAGTAGTATGACAGATGCAAGGATGCTAATTTCAATACACGAGTCTTTCGGAAGTAGAGTCAAGTGTCTAAGTATGTGAGTCAGTAGAAATCTTATAGGAGTAATGTGAATGATGAATGTGATAAACACATTTTTGTGCAAATTATGAGAATTTGATGGATTATGCTTGTTATTAAAAGTTAAATTTATATTATAATTCTTAAAAATAGTTAATTTATCATGTGCTTTGTTTTGTGTTTGTTTTATTTAATTTGTGATGATCGTATTAATCTACACGGGAGCAGATGATGTTGCAAGTAATAAAGTTTCTCAGTGAACAACTAGTGATTGAGATGACTTTAGTTTAAATGTTTTTTTTTTCAAACTTTTATATATATATATATATATATATATATATATATATATATATATAATAAAGAGAATTATAAAATAAAGATAGAAAGAGTATTATAAAAAATATCATTTTATCCTTACGCTAAATAATTGTTTTTTTTTCATTACCGTTTTCGTTATAATTATTTTTTTATAATATAAAATTATATTTTTGTATTTTCAAATTATTTTTATGAATTTGATAAGTATAGCGGAGTGTTATACAATATAAACTTGAATGGAATTCATAATTTTCTTTTGTATGTAGAAATTTTTATGCAACTTTTACTCTAATTTTAACAAAAATTATGATTAATTTATTTAATTTAAAGAAAATTCATAGTTAATTTTTTTTATACTTTATACAATTTTTGTATATTAATATAAATCAAATATTTTAAAATAAAAGCATTAAATGTAGAAAAGTGACAAAAGAAAGTCAATTCAGAAGTGTTATCAATAAAATAGAAAAATAGTTTAATACCATAAAAAATAATCAATTAAATTAAGAAGACAATTAATATGGATTTTTAAATAATATCATTAGGTATTCACATCTATCTACAAAGAATAATTTTAGCAGAAGCATTGCATTTAATTTATATATTCTAATTCTATTTATTTTGTTGTACTATTACTATCACTATCAGTATTTCGAACCTAGTACAAAGCACAACACCAGTTAAACATCTTAAGCAATTGCATCCAACCTTTTAATGTCTATCTCTGATGATGATGTCTTATCTAAGCATATCCTTATCACTGAAACTCTTTTCAGATAAAGTTTATAAATATATACAAGTTTAAAATTCATGTATAACAATTTACGTGATCCAATCACAAATATTCAAAAGAAAAAAAATGTGTGAAAGATAAACCCAAGGAACCATGGTTTGCAATTTGCATTGCCTCAATTGGGTTACATGCAGCATGCTATTATAGATATATATGAATAGTTCATATTTAAATAATATTTGATATATTATCTTCACATATCTCAAAAAGTTTGTATATAGTGTAGTTTGAATTGGCAGTAGCATAATCTAAGTAAGTTATGTGTGTTGTTTTCAATTGAGGGTAGAATTAATGAGTTTGATTTTGCTTGTATATATGTGTAGCCTTAGGAGGAGATGAGGCACATGGGTTTGTTGTGGAAGGTCAAATGCTAGGACCCCTATATTTCCCCCATTCTATAGGTACAAATAACACCATTCTCACTATACTCTCCACAACACTACCAAAACAACATACAAACAAGTACACAACACTATTATTGCTTACACAAGTTGCTTTCTTGCCTTTTTCAACTTTTCTTTTTTCTCATCATGGGAATGTTTTTCCAATATGCCTTTCTCACTTGAGTACACATAGGAAATAACAAAAGACATTGTCAATACTAGATGGATTCTTCTATGCAACTTAATCCCCAATTTTACCCAATTTTTTTTTAAAAAAAACTATCATGTTATATTACTATAAAACTTATATCTCAGCTAGATTAACACCTCAAATTTCAATAATCATCTGGCACCATATAAAAAAAATTATTATTAAAAAATAAATAAATACAAAGAAATATGGAAGATTAGGCTTTTTTTTTTACATAACCTTTGTTTTATTTCATTATAGAACACCAATGTCATAATTCGAGTTTAATTAGTTCTCATTCAATTTGAATTTGTTAACTCTTTTAAAAGTTATTTCAAAAGATTATTTACTTCGTCAATATAACAAATTTTTTTTTCAGTAACAAGATAAGATAATTAACTTTTTTAAGAAAAAAAATATGTTTTTTTAAATTAAAGGAATAGACCAAAGAAAGAAAAAGAAATAGCCAACCTATAGAAGCCCACAACATATCCTTTTCAGGCTTCTTCTTCATGCACCTCTACATTTTTCTTCCTGCACCCCCACAATTTTCTAAATCCCGAAACTGGCCTTAATCTTTTATATGAAAAAGGACACCGTGGTTACGGGAAATAGGGATCTGGGGGTGTGTTATGGATTCATCAATCCGAAACTGAATATTTTTTTCTGGATGAAGGGTGTTCTGGAAGTAATTTTTGCATAAATTATTGATTTCCAGATTGCTTAATCCGGAAACCTAATTCTGTTATGGATTCATGGATCTGGAATGTTTTTTTTGAATTACGGATTTCTGAATCCGGAATGCATATTTCTGTTACAAATTGGTGGATCCGGAATGCTTTTTTTGAATGATGGATTTTTGAATGTGAAATGCATATTTTGAATTACGGATTGGTGGATCTGAAATTTTACCGGAAGTGCCAATCCGAAATTTTTCCGGATTCCATAATCCATAATGCAAAAAAATAAATACAGCTCAAGTGCATTTTAGGGTTTTTAAAAAATAATTGGAATAATTTGGTCTTTGCATAACATTGTCGGGGTGCAGGAAGAAAAATGTAGGGGTGCAGGAAGAAACTGCCTCCTTTTCATATAGCAAGCCCATAATCCATCATCCTATTTATGAGCCATGACCCACTAATTTGTTCTAACCCAATAGCCCATTATTCATGTTTTACTTTGTAACATTGCCTCGGTCTTTTACCATATCACACGTTTCTCATCAAACTCTTGGAGTCACTCTCACCCTATGAGACTCGGATATTCCTCTTAAATAGCGAGTCCGTGTCAGACACACAAATCGGCCAATACTCGTAGTACACGTATCGGTGAAGTGTTCAATTCAAGAAATATTTATTAGATTTCTGACAATTTTAAATAGAATAAATACATAACTTTTTAAAAACTCAAATTTATTGTATAAATTTTTATTATGATTATAAAAATGAAGAACAAATCCTTTTGAATCAGTTATGACAAATATTTTTATGCTAAAAAGAAAATCTGAAACATACTTATGCATATAAATTTTTATTGTCAATTTATATAAGTTATAATTATATAATATATAGATCTGTGTCTCCGTATTCTATATTTTAGAAATTATACGTATATATATCTTCATACTCATGACTGTGTCATATCAGTGTCCATATCCGTGTCAATGCTAAATAAATCTCACCTCTTTTATTCTATTTGTATCGAATCAATCTGTGAATGTTTATTACTTTTTATGTAACTTTTTAAAAACTAACCACTACTAATTTCTACGAGTCATAAATCTTAGACTTATTGAGAGACACTTCAACCACCCTCATTATTATTTTCACTGTCGTTATTGTCAGTTTCACAATTTGTACCATCATAATTATTATTCCTATCATCGATATCATGGTCAACATCACCATCTTGAGGTGTTATCGACAGTATTAGCACACCATAAAAAGAATGGTCACACTTGTATGACAGTGGAGGTACAAGCACCTATGTATCCTGAAATCATTGGCAAAAGAGCAACGACACAGACATCTATCAGAAGAACTAGCTAGACTAGCTATAATTTTAAGGTTTCTTGATATATGAAGAACTGCATGAGATTGTTGCATTGAAGCAAAGAATTATACAGAGAAACTAAAGATCTTGCATACACAAACTTTATCCTAAGAAGTATCAAATATGAACATAAAAAAGGGGTGTATTGGTTTGGACAAAGTAAATTAGGTGACTGGCAAATAAACTCATTATAAGGCAGATGGAGGTTGCTGAATCTTGGTTACTTTGGATGAAACAATTATCAAATCATATATTGAAGATGAATGGTTTTACAATACATATGATGGTTTGGTGCCAAACTTGCAATAATTAAAGTACAAACATCACGGTTCAAGAAAGAAACAATTGTAGAAAGGTTTTTAATAATGGTTAAAAAACAATAAAAAACGGTTTTAAAATCGTTGTTATTATAAAAACAATTTTAATGACAAATAATAGGAGAACTATCGTTCTAAACAACTTTAATAACGACGAATATAGAAAATTCATCGTCAATTTTAGGAGTAAAATAGAATCAAATATAAAATGAAAACTGTTGTTAAAACCATAAACGACAATGATCATAATCAAAATCGTCGTTAAAAATATAAAAGTAAAAACAGTCTAAATCTGAACTGCTGTTAAAAGTATGGAAATAAGATAATCTTTGAAAAAATTATCCACAAAACATAAATTTTAAAAAAACTAGAAAACAATAAAATGTTCAAGAATCCTATAATTGGTGAGTATTTGATTTTTATTTTCATATGAGTGTCAAATGCAAGTACAATTTTTCTATTTTTTTTTAATTTTCAATTATAATTTTTCAGTTTTTTTTTTAGTTAATATAGGTATAGTTTCTAATTCATTTCAGTTTCTGGTTTACTTGATCTTGCATATCTATTCTCTTAGTTCTTGCTATTAGATGCAGTTTCTGCATAATTTCTTAGTTTTTGTTATTAAAGTCTTAAACTAATTATTAATTATTTGATATTTTTTTATGAACGTGTATTAAAAAATAATGGTTATGAGATTTAATCAAGAGTTGAAAAAAAAATCTTTAATATAGTTAATTACCTTTTTTTTTATCCTCGTAGATTTATATTCATCATCTATATAATTGTTGTTTTTTTGTGTAGTCTCTTTCCTTTATACTTTGAGAGGCAATTAGTACACGTCCATGAAGTTTACCCATTGTTCTACTTGACAGAACAGCTAAAGCATCATTCAGAACATATAACGTCACATGGCTTGGAAATATATCCCTGTTTACCATATCTTTTTATTTGTTTTTCTTTAAAGTTCTAACTTCGATGTGGAACAATACACTACAAGAAAATCATGAAATAAAAACCAATTTTTAGATACTAAAATAATTAGTTGTAATAGTAATTAAATTAAAAATCATTTTAGAAACTAAATAAAAAATTGGTTTCTAAATTAGTTTTTATTATTGTTAAATAGTTTTTAAATTGGTATCTAATTAGCAATCAAAGTTTTAACTACCAATTATTTAGTTTCTAAATTTGGTCTCCAAAATCTTTGTTGCTAATTAGATATCAATTTAGAAACTATTTAACAATAATATAAACTAATTTAGAAACTAATTTTTTATTTAGTTTCTAAAATGGTCTCTAATTTGTTACTATTGCAACTAATTATTTTGGTCTCTAAAAATTAATTTTTATTTCATAATTTTCTTGTAATGATATAATTAGTATACAAAAGAAATTCTTTTGGGTCTGAACAGAGATAACAAGGCTATTCCTTAGATAAGTTGAAAATGATGTATTTTTTTATTTCCAGCTCTCCTACAAAAGTTTAAATTGCTGAAAGATAAATTTAAATTGTTGAAAGGTTTTATTTTTTATTTGGATTTGAGCTGTTGGTTTTGTTGTTATTTATATTATATGATAATTTTGGTTTGAAAATTTTATAGTTGAGTTGCTGGTTTTTGTTGATGTTTATATTCTCTAATTTAGAGGTTTATCATTGTTTCTGTTTATGATTGTTGACTTTCATTTGGTTTCAGAAATTTTGTGGACATTTATGTGAGTTTCGTTGGAAGAGAATATTATTCTAAACAGAGTTAGTTGTACTAACTAGCTCTTTCCTTATTTAAGTGACTATTCGCCAATGAGCATTATAATTTTATCTTAATATCTCAAATAAACCTTCTAATATTGACTTTTATAATCTAGATTAATAAGTGGATTTTTAATTTTAAAATTTTATATTTACATTTTACAGTATTTTATATCTTCTATTTCAAAATTGAAGGGTGACTTTACAGTGTTTTATTTTAATAGTCATCAATCTAGTTAAAAACTTCAGTTAGTTTGACTTATAAAGAGATTGTTGTTTTGTGCTTCATCTTTTTCATTAACAAACTAGGCCTACGAAAAAGTGGTCTTTGAATTATGGGAGAGAGGGTTGGGAGTGGAAATATCAAAGAGAGGGTCTGAAAAGTATTTGTACTAATTAGTAATAATGTTAGATTTTTCAAAATAATTAAATTTTCATTAAAAGTTTAGTAATGGATATAGTTTTAATTATTTTAACAAGTTATTTTTTTAAAAATATTTATTATAATATATATATATATGTGTGTATTTAAAAGAAATTAAAAGTGGTGGGTGTATAAAATAAATAGGGGTGACAGATAGAAAAAGTCATGGGCCAGTTGAATGAGCCTGGTTTTAAAACTGAGTGCATATATAATAAGCATGGTGCAGATAGGAAAATCTAGCTTTTGAATTTTTATTTATTTTTGTTTAAGCCGACACAACTACATATTTAATTAATTTAATTATTTTGTTTGTGTGGGTTTGGCCAACTTATGATGGCGCCTCAAATAGCATTAATATTGGTTACTATATTTGTGTCTTTCTTATGTCGATTTGGTCCATGCAATATGTATTTTTCTTGCTAATCAACACAAATTTATTTTGCATATTTGACGGTTATTCGTCAATTTTTTTTTTTTCAGTTTATTTTTTGTTGATATAAACTATTGTTTTTTTGTAGTGATCACTTTTTTAATCAAAGGTGTGACTTTATCCCATTCAAGAAGATTAATTTTTATAAATAGTTATAACTTTTATAATTGCATAAACTTTAATCATTATTCCTTATATTTTACAAAAACTTGAAAGCATTTTACATTAATATTCAGATAACACGAAATGAAAGTGGAGATAAAAAATCATCACAATCAAATATGTATCCAAATATCAACACAAAATGCAATAAAACAAAATTAAATAATAAAATATATGAAATATTAATTATCAACTATTAAAAACTGATAAAAAAAAGTAATTTAAAATAAGTATTGTAAAGGTATTGTAAAGATAAAACAAAAAACTAAAATTATAAATAATTAAGTCTTAAAAACTATTATAATATTTGATCTACCTTAATGTGTTATAAAAATTGATAAATTAAGGGTGTCATGTTAATCTCAAGTATTAATGGCTTTCAAGTTAAATGATTGTACATTAAAAAAGTATTATAAGACATAATAACATAAAATTAGTCCAGAAAAAAAAATATATTTATTTACTAATGAATTAGTTAAGACATAGTACCAACCTATTTCAATATTAGCTTATATTATTATGTTCATCATCCATTACATTACATATTTCCGTTCATAGTCTTAAGTTTATTTTACTCTACAATTCAATATCAACCTAATTAACACATTAATTAACATATAAGAGTAAACAAATAATGTGTATTTAATTAAATTAATTATCTTGAGTTGCATCCACGTGTATTTTTATCCTTTTGCACTTAGTTCGTCAAAATGTTATATATAGAGTAATACTGATAAAGAGAAAAACATTGGTAATGAACAACTATATAAACTTAATTAATATAATAAATGTTCATAAATTGATGTTTATTTCTAATATACCATTTTTTATTATTTAGAAGGTTTCTTGTGTAAGAAGAACTATGTAGCACTATGATAATAATTACATATCTACATTGGAAAATAATTATTACTACTAGTATAAATTACGTACTATATTTGATTAATGATGAATTGCATTTGTTCATAAATATATGATGTGAAATATTTAATTAATCTATGGTTAATAATGTATGTGTGAGTTTCAACTTTATTGTTACTCAATGGATTAGTGAGTCAAGAGAATATGCATCCATACTCTTGATGTTTTCTCTCAGTTACATATTCCAAATACATACCTAATAGCATAATCAATTGAAAAATAAATATCTAAAACATTGTATGATAGATAATCATTATCATATATTTCATGTAAATTTACAAAAAATACATGTCATAATTCAACCACAATCCTCTTGTAACTATTGTTGAAGAGTATTTTTTTTCACTAATATATTTTCAACTAATTCTAATAACTAATTCTAATGTAATGAATAATAAACTAAAAATGTTAGAATGTTAATTTAACCATGGGTGGAATGAAGCAAGAAGATGCAGGTTTCTACCTATTTCATCTGTCCTACATTTATTTGCTTTTCAAAATGTCATTATTTTTAACAATTTTTCAAATTCTTCAATGAAAATTTTGTTTTGTAAAATCTCTTTCTCAAACCAACTTTGTAAAGAAGAAATTGTTGTTTGCTTTGTTTGCATCTTTGCATCCATAATTGTTGAAGGTAAAAGTCACTCAACTCAATGAGTTTACAGATATATTTCATTTCTTTCAAACAATAAGTTGGAACTAGTTTTACCTCTTCTCTTTTTTTCTCCTTTTATGTAACATTTTATAATGCATTTCATAATATGTCATTTCATATCATATGTAAACATTATATTGTTTTTTTATGACTTGTATAAACTTTTTGTTAATATAGTTTCAACTGTTCATATATATATATGATATGTTGTTTTAAACTAACATTATAAAAATTAATTAAATAAAAATTAATTATAAAGACAAAAATAGTTAGTTATTATATTGATTAAGTTAGATATTATTTTATAAACTAAAATAATGTTAGTATTTAAAGTAGCTTATATTATTAATAAAAGAATATAAAATAATTTATAAATTGTATATAATATTAATTACTAACTATTTCATATTCTATATTAGTTTTTAATTTAAAATTTAAAATCTAAAAACTAATTTATAATTTTTTATTAATAATAGAAAATACTTTGGATATCAATAATATTTTAATTTATAAAATAATATCTAACTTAATTAATATAGTAATTAATTATTTTTTGTTTTTAAAATTAGTTGTTATTTAATATTTTTCTTGTAGTATAATATAAAATATTTATATAAATAAATTTAAAAAATTATTGCATTGAGTAATTGTTCATAATGATAATGCATGAGATACCTTGTAAGAAAAATCCTCATATTATCAACTTGTGTTAAAAATAATGTTGAGTACAAAGGTTTACCAAAATAATAAAAATAGGTATGTTATGAAGAAAGTGTATCATTTGTATCATAAAAAACTCAAGAGTGTTAGGAATTACGCAATTGATTGTAGTTATTTAAGCGAATTTGCTAAATGAATAATATGTTAAATGCTAATATGTTTATTTCAAGTGAACATCAAAATACATGTGAATTTGGTTGAAGATAAACAATCTTATATATGTTTTAAGATTGCATCTAACCATAATTTGAAGAGTCATTTTATGTAAGAATGATAAAGGTGAGATGAGTGGTGTGGATTGGTCTGTCCTGCTAAGAAGAACGTGGGATAAATTGTTTATTCTAACATAACTCATGTGTTGTGAAACATGAGACGGACCGGTCCGTAATCCACTAGAAAAAACGCATAGGCCCACGCTGCATAATTCGTAGTCCATACGGGTCAAATGTAGGACGGAGGCACACTGACACGCATGATTTCCATAATTTAAAAATCTAAAAACACTTAGATATGTGTTTAATAACACTTAGATATTATAACATATACCTTTTTAGTTAAAGTCATTTCTATCAATATGAGAATACAACAAACTTCAAATACTTTTTTAAATGTAAAATCAGTACTTAAAAAAAATAAAAATAAAAAAATAAATAAATAAAAAATAAAATAAAATATATATATATATATATATATATATATAAAACTTTCTCAGATTTATAAAAGGTAAAAGTACTTCAAAATTACATTAAAATATATATTTCTGCTACTATTTAATTCTTTCATTATTTTTCAACCATATTTATTGTATATTCAAACTTAGAGCATAACATTGAAAACTAAGTCATCTCAATAGGAAAAGTACTAGAATAATCTAATGTATGATTTAGATAAACCAAAAATCAATTGTTGGGAAAAATTACTAAAAAAAACTCATCAAGGAGGTTATTAAATCATTGAATCTTTAATCAATTCTTTTACAGGTTCAATTTTACATCAAAAGACATTGACCTAGCGTAACTATTTTTTTATTATTCTTATAAATATATAAAAAAACTAGTTTGTATTTTTCTTTCTCTTATCATAAAAATGTGTGAGTCCTCTAAATAAATTAAATTAAAGAATATTTGTTAAATAATTATGAGACTACTAAAAAATATACTTAATTACCTTCAATATTTTTGTATCATCTTGAAATTCTTCGCAAACGTTATAAAGTCTGGAATTGTGGAGCGTATTAACATAAACATTTTAAAATTCATATTTATAATAGTTTTTTTTATATGTTTTTAAGTTAAATAAATGTTGCTTGTGAGTGCCAGATTATTCTATTCCATTATTTAATTATTTACTGTTCTATAAATAATAAAATGACGAACAAAAACATGTAAGAGAATATATATAATTAATCTTATTTTTATATATTATGTATACCTTCTTTAAAAAAAATTTAGTTTCCCATAAAATAATTTAATACTTCTTACATTTTATTACTTGTTGGAGAAGGAAATATAAGAAAACGTGTTAGGATTTATATGTTATTTGTTCATTAATTAGAAAAATACCATTGTTGGTCTTACATGGCAAAATGACATATAATTTACATGGAAATAATTCATAAAAATTATGTAATTTAACATTCCTATTAGATGCTTACAATTCTGTTGAAAAATCAAATTCAAACTAAAATTAATAAAAAAAAAAATTGTCAACTAAAATTGTGTTGCTTTTCAAACTAAATTTTGTCCTTGTATTGTCCTAAAATGTGGCATGATTCACAGTAGAAACACGTTAATTCCTCCAATTATTCCGCTTATGCTTCATACCTTTCTGAGGAACCCTTTTCTGTTATTAAACCTAAAATGAAGGGCTTTTTTGTAACTGCAACTACCAACACCAACTTTTGTGTCAAAACTAGAAGATCGAAACGGTCCAATCTGCATCAACGACTGATCGACGGTCCAAATTCCACGTTTGACTGAGGTACAGACTTTGAAGCTGGAATGATTGGAATTGATGGAAGTTTGACCATAGAAAACTGAGAAATTGAATAATTAATTGTTAAAAAAACAGAAAAATTCCACCTGGCACCCAATTTTGAGAAAGTGGGTTCATAAGATCTGTGTTGTTTGGCTCCATTTTCGCTTCCACTTTCTTGATCGTTTTGTATTTGCAGAAGCTGTTGTAGGAGAAGAGAGAGAAGGGCTTCTCTCTCTTTCTCTGTGTTTTTCTTTATTTTTTTTGACAAAAAAAAAACAAAAATTGGTGGGATTTGAGGGTGCTTAGGTTGTAGATTGAGTTGAGTTGTTGGGGTTGGAAGAATCTATTACTATGAATATGATGCGAAGGTTGAAAAGCATTGCTTCTGGGAGGACTTCCGTTTCATCAGATCCTGTAAGATTAACATCTTTTTGTTTTTATTCCCCTATCAAAAAGCTTTAATTTTTGTGTTTTTGGGAGGAAGGTCGCTTTCCATTAGGTTGTTGTTGCAAAATTGAAAAACTAAATTTTGATCAAGAAACAAGAAATGAACATGTTCATTGATTTGGATTGTCTGGAATTATACTTGTTGTGGGTAGCATTTTTTTCTTTACCTTTTCGTAATATGGCTATGAATTTGATTTAGCACCCTGATGTGATTTATTACAGATGTGATTGATTTTCTTTTTGTCTATGTGGTTTTGATTTTAATATTGTTTTTTTATATTGATTTTGAGATATAGCTTTATTTGGTTTAAGACGGTTTATGATCTGACCATTTGTGTGTTCTTTCTTGTTTTATTTATATATTTGTGTCTTGGATTCGATCAATTGTCAAGCTAATGAAGGCACAAGCTTTGTGTGAGTTTTACATGATTGTATTGGTTTTTTGTTGGTTTGTTGGCCATTGTCATGGTGGGAAATGTTGTTTACCTTGGTCTTCAATTTGGTTTTCCCATTTGTCATGCCTGGGAAGAACACATGATATGTCCCTAATATGTTAGTTAACTCCAAACCATTTCTTTTCAGGGAAGTGATTTCACCACAAAAAGACCTAAGTTTGATCAAGGAACAGAAGAAAAGGTCAATGAGGAAACATATTCTAATGAGAAATGCGGAAAGGATCAGGAGCAGTATGGAGATGCATCGACAGAAAGTGATCATTCCAATGTTGCTACAGCTAGATCTGAGAAGTCAGGTTATGATCAACTTCCAAAGGAATTAAATGAAATGAAAATTGGAGACGACAAAGGAAAAAACAACAATGAGAAGGTGCTTATTGTTATTCCTTTTTACTTCGTTTTCTTAAATTTGATGTTTGTTAGTCATCACTGTCATAGTTCCCTAAAGGTAAAATCATTTATGAATATTTTGTATTCATTGCAAAGTTGTTACACTAGTTAGTTTTTGTAAAGCTGTTTCCTTTTTTTAATGCAATCAATGAGTTTGATAAATGATTTGCTTGTGCAGGATATGGAAGCAACCATTGTAAATGGCAATGGAACAGAAACAGGCCAAATAATTACAACTGCTATTGGTGGTCGAGATGGACAACCAAAGCGGGTATTATTTCCATGAGTTCCTTACTTGATCTTTTACTACCCCATTTGTAAATCTTATTTGATGGAGTTAGATTCTCAGAATCCCTTTTCTTAAATCTATTATTTATGTATTACCCTACCTGTTGTATGTTATTAAAAGGGGTATAAGGTGAAAGAATATCACTTCTGTAGTTTTGATAAATGTTGTTAGCTTGAATATTGTAAACTGGATTTTTATTGTAAAATTTCACCAGTTGGTGTTGTGAACAAACTTTCCTACTATGTTTGTAACTGTTACCTTAAAGTGCTTTATATTTACTACGGGACGAAAGATTGTAACTAAGACATATCTGGTTTAGGTAGAATATTCATTTTACTTTGCTGTCACAAATATATAATTACTTGTGTTAATGACTTGCTATGAAATACTTTTGCATTGGTTAACTTTATTTTTGCCTGGTTCAGACAATCTCATACATGGCAGAACGGGTAGTTGGCACTGGTTCTTTTGGTGTTGTTTATCAGGTATTCATTTTTGATTTGCAATATTTCTTTATTTGTATTTGTCAAGTTACTTTTTTTCCTTATCCACTTTCCTTGAATATACTGTAGGCCAAGTGCATTGAAACTGGTGAAGCAGTTGCCATAAAAAAAGTGTTGCAAGACAAGAGATATAAGAATAGGGAACTACAGGTTATGCGTATACTTGACCATGCCAATGTTCTCAGACTTAAGCACTGTTTCTATTCAGCTGCCGAGAAAGATGAGTTGTACCTTAACCTAGTTTTGGAGTATGTGCCTGAAACGGTCTACAGAGTTTCCAAGCACTATATCAGAATGCACCAACATATGCCTATCATTTATGTGCAACTGTATTTGTACCAGGTAATTGTGAATTTATTAATTGACCTTTTTCATTCAATTTTGGTTATGAATTTCCTTGATCGTGCTTATAGTATTCAGTTATTTGCTTTGAGCTTATTACTATTGTGCTGTTATTGAATGATCATGCTAAAACTCTTGTAGATATGTCGGGGTTTAAATTATTTGCATCACGTGATTGGAGTCTGTCATCGGGACATCAAACCCCAGAATCTATTGGTAAGAACTTTTTTTTCCTTAAAATTTCTTGTTTATTAACTGTATTCTATATATTTATTGCACACAAGAAAAAATCATTACAATTATCATGCTTAATACCATTAATTGAATCACTTGATAAAATTTTTGCATGCTAAACCTCATTTAAATTTTTCCCGGGGAAGACCTTTGTAAATTATAGATCTCCTATGTCATTTCTTGGAAGAATACCTAGGGTCTAAGTAAACTGTGCCTCATGCTGTTTAATTTGTTGTTCTCATTGATACTGTGGAAGGAGTGAGTTGATTTGCCATTGTTGATTTTAATAATGGTTTTCTGATAATGATTATTTTGACACTGTTCACTGCTTGGATTTCTTCTTTAGAATACCATAGTGTATTAAACTGACGCATGATTGCATGACACAGGTTAATACCCAGAATCATCAGTTAAAGATATGTGATTTTGGGAGTGCAAAGATGTTGGTATGTTTCTTTTGTTTTTCCTTATCAATTTGAAAGTCATACAATAGTTTGTGCCTGAGTTTGTGATATTATCGTGCTTTAGGTGCCCGGAGAACCCAACATATCATACATATGCTCGCGGTATTACAGAGCTCCAGAGCTTATATTTGGTGCAACAGAGTACACAACTGCTATTGATATTTGGTCCGCTGGTTGTGTTATGGCTGAGCTTCTTCTAGGACATGTGAGAATTTATATTAATTCTCGCTCCATCTCATATGTAGAGGAAATTTCAATTTGTTTTGTAAAAATTACATTTCCATGAAGTTCACTGCGTGATAATTCTTTGGGTGATATTTACAATTTAATACTGCTCTGTTATATTTTGATGGATACTTGTTTATCGGAAAATGTTCTCTTGTTTTTTTTTCTTTGGTACTCAAATACTGCAAGTAACATACAATGAACTTAATACCAGTTGTCCACTGTGTTTCTCTTAGAAGATATCTCCATCCCAGCAAGCACTGGTATTGAATAAATGACACGTTTTCAGAGTGTTGCTTATCTGTGATTGTATTTTGCTTTGCAGCCAATGTTTCCTGGAGAGAGTGGGGTTGATCAGTTGGTTGAGATCATTAAGGTAAAAGTTCTCATGTTTGTTATCATTTTGCTTGAATATATGTTTTTTTCTTGAGCGTTGCATCTTGTTGGCTTTGGTTCTTCAATTTGAGTGTACTTATTGTGTACTGTAGATTCTGGGAACACCGACCAGAGAAGAAATAAAGTGCATGAATCCAAATTACACCGAATTTAAGTTTCCTCAGATAAAAGCACACCCTTGGCATAAGGTTAGCAGTTACTTCTTTGAGCCCCCACACTTGCCCCTGGAGTATGCAATTCGCAATTACTTGATAAATACTTGCAACCAGAGATCTAATTTGACTATTTATATAGGTTTTCCACAAGAAGATGCCAACAGAAGCAGTGGATCTAGTGTCGAGGATGCTTCAGTATTCACCAAATCTACGTTGCACTGCTGTAAGAAGTTAATTAACTTTTAGAAATGTTACCCTTTGTAGCTTAATTGTATATTTATCTATAATATGAAGATCAACTACGTTACACGTGATGGTTAATTTGTTTAGATATTCATACTTAACTTCATCAATGCCTGTACACAGTTTGATATTATAAAAAACTAGGAAGGTATTCAGTTGTGTATGTTTATTCTGTTACAGTTGGAGGCTTGTGCACACCCTTTCTTTGATGATCTGAGAGACGCAAATGCATGCTTGCCAAATGGGCGACCATTGCCTCCGTTGTTTGATTTCTCTGCACAAGGTATGGCGGTATAATCTAAGTGTGTTAGGTTAAATATTTTCTTTTCCATTACTTACATTAAAAAACAATGCAGAACTATCAGGCACACCGGATGAGTTGCATCGACGTCTCATTCCTGATCATGCTAGAAGTTGAATTCATTATTCAGCATTGTAAATGGGATTTTGGATGAATAGATAACCACACCAGCAATGCTACTTTCCCTAACAGTCTAGGTCTCTGCCATCCTGCACAATCATGACTATTCAGCTTATAGGAACCTTACAACCATGCAACTTCTTTGTCAAGGACTGGCAGGTGACAATCTCATGAATGAAGCAGAATTGTCTGGTGATAGGGTTGCAACCATTTTTTAAGTAGTTTATGATTGATTTATGTAATGCACCAGCTGTAAAAGATAATCAGTTCTTACTATTCTTTGCTCATGTTTCATATAGTTCAAGCTGCTTGTTCTTAAAGTGAACTATGTGGAATTATCAGATGAGTAGGCATATTTTTTTTTTCGGCCCCTATTTATTTTGTATTTGTTTCCTTGTAATAACATAAAAAGTCCTCCTTTTATTCTGTATGTGATGTTTGGTTCTACTAACTGCTAATCATTCTTTTTCTAACGCATTCTTAGTGGATTTCTAGTAAAGTTTAAAGGATAAATTTTGGACTGATTCCAGAATTTCATGGTGATTTTGCATGTCCTTTGCCACCTCTTCCGTTAGATAAAATGGTAACTTAAGTTATTTGATACACAATGACTAAGGTTCTCTTTGGGTTAAAAACTGTTGAACTATTTTCATGCAAGTTACAAATTTTTATAAACAATCTTAGAATAGCTTTATTTAAACAAGCTTAAAAAATTGACTTACGAAAGTTGTAAAAAGGTTCTTTCAAATGTAACGATATATATATATATATATATATATATATATATATATATATATATATATATATATATATATATATATATATATATATATATATATATATATACAGACAATTTTCCTTATCTTTG
>Ga0123342_1005854_pt1 | contig 17471 bp, 13 predicted proteins | sample Turbeawhitnodule_FD_89960 | JGI IMG/M metagenome (GOLD analysis project Ga0123342, IMG submission 89960) | Root nodule microbial communities of legume samples collected from Mexico - Turtle bean Mexico white nodule | ecosystem: Host-associated > Plants > Roots > Nodule | place: Mexico: Nepantla... | reverse complement strand
TTTTTTAATAAAAAATAAAAAAAATATTTTAAATAAAATACGCGGAAATTTTTTCAACCGGTCTTCTTTTTTACAATTTTAGGGGGTGGGGAAAAAAAAAAAAAAAATTTTTTTTTCTTTTTTTTAAAAAAAAAAAAAAAAAAAAACAAAGCCAACTCATTCTTAGTCTTTTTTTTTTTACCTTTCCAAAATCTTCAAGAGAAATATGTAGAACATCCAATCTTAGAAGCTTTGTTTTAGGTAAGTTTCTTCTCTTCCTCTTCTTCTAAATCTAGTTTTTTTTTTTTTTCTATAAAAAAAAGTGCGCATGGCTTGTGGGTTTAGAAAAAAAGTTTTTTATTATTAGGTACCACAATAATAACATAATAAGTCACAATTAAAATAAAAGATAAAAAGAGAACAAAATTGACAACAAACAATAATGTAAGTTTATGTAAAATTTAAATCAACATAGCTTTAAAAACTTTTTATACAAAATATAATGTAACACTTGAGATTTCTTTGATTTATTTAATGTTTGATCTTGTATGGATCATGAAATACACAAAGTTTTTCATCTTTGATGTATATAATGTTCGATGCATTTTCATTATCTCCGTTTTATTGTTAGGACTAATACTTGAGAATAACTTACAATTGCCAAGAAGTGAAGTAGAAATTTGCTTTCAATCTTACACTTTTAAGGGATAATATTGGTGATTAATATGTTGGGTTTTGTAATCATTCGAACAAACTTTAATTTATGTTGCTTGCTTATCATAGAGTACTAGCAAAAAGGTAAAGTAATTTATTTGAGTCAAAGTAAAATGTTATGTTTTGTAAGGATTTTCAAACCTAAGTCTCATATACTTCTTATAATCACTATCTCAAAACACATGTTTAGGTTTGTCATAACCTTCTTTATTTTCATCACTACCATATTCCCTCTCATTACTTTTAAGATCTCACCTTTAGTATGAATCTTACATCCGAAATTATCTAATCCTCTAATAGATAATAAATTCTTCTTCAAGTCTGTCACATATTATCCACATTAAGTTGTGTGTGTACCATCATACATTTTTTTATTTATTTTGACAATACTGATGAGAGAGAGAGAAAAATCTTACATATAGTCTAGAGAAGTGTTGTTTACATATATCTTTACATATTAAATTTTTTCATTATAATTAATAATTCATACTTATATTCTTATATAATATAATAAAAAAATAATCTTTTTAAATTACTATTTTTAGTTTAAATTTAAATTTAATAAAAATAGAGTAACAAACTAGTTTATTGTGCATTGACATTAACTCACTAGTTAGGTAAGTTAGATAAAGAGGACTCACACTTTTGAAAAACTTTTGAAAAATACAAAGCCAACCCATCAATTTATGTCAATTCAACAAGTCTAATCCTATTTACAATGCCTAAAATATACCTTGACTTTTTTTAACCACCTAATTATATATTTTAGAATTAATTTAATCTAATATTAGTAATTATTTAAAATATTATTCATTATTTTACCACCTCTATATATTTTAGAATTAATTTAATGTAATATTAGTAATTATTTAAAATATTTATCCATTAAAAAAAAGTCAATACTTATCCTGTGGGTTGTCCATTACATCACGAAACCAAAATCCAAAATGGCTTCTTTTCACACACACGTGCCCTTCCAACTTTCTCAAGTCTTTACATTCAAAGAAAAAACTATTATCCTAAATTAAGCATTCTAAATTAATATATAAAATGAAAAAAAAATATTTTTATTAATTTATTTTGATGCACATGATTATTTACATTTTTATAATTATTAAATGTTTTCATAAGTGTTTTCTTATTGGGATAATTATTATAATAATAACAATTTTTTTTATCAAATAACACCAAAAATGCAAAAATACCTATGTTAATATCCATAATACAAGATAAGAATTAATTTTATAAATTTGTAATTTAAGATAACACAACAACCTATTTAAATGGTGATTCTTAAAAATAATTTGTGAATATATAATTTTACCTTTAAAATGTTTAAATTTCTAATAGAATATATGTAACAATGAAATTCTTTATTTTGCTATGCAAATTTTTATATTTTTTGTTTTTTCTTAATTATATTTTGAAATTACATTCTATTATTTTTTATGTAATCATTATTCTTTTTTTATTTTCTTGTAAAATATAGTGACACTTTTTAACTAATAAATGTATTAGAATCTCATATTATCTAATTTTTATTTATCTGTTAATCTAATTATTTATTTGTATAATTTTATTAACTTGTAATTTTAATTCTTATAAAAATTAATGTAGCATAATATATCATCTAACAACATAGATAGATAACTTTATAGTTGACACACACATAACCATTCAATATTAGAATTTGAAAAACATATTAATAATAAGCTAAAATTGGTTAATTTTAAAAAAATATATAAATAATTTTTTATAAGAATCCAAATTGCATATATTTGTAAAATTATAGGAAGAAAATCATGTATTCTTTCATGTTTGATGAAACAAGAATATTTAATATAAATAATATTATAAAAAATCACTTCTAGTTAATTTTTTTTAAATTCAGTATTTGAGAATTTCAGACATTTTTACTAATCAAACAAATTCTAGAAAATCTTAAAAATTAAAAATCTTATTTCTAAAACTCATTATTCTTTGATACATAAACCTCAATTTGAGTAGAAAATTTGAATAATGTAGAACTGAATTAAGAGTAAACTCAGGTTCCATTAAGAACCAACACTGTGATGGTCAACATTCAAAGTTCATAACAAAACCAATTTTTCTTTCTCTTTTCTTTCATTCAGAAAATGGAGAACCAAAGCACCAACAACAGCTTCTCTCTGTTGGGTCTTCTTCATTCCCTACACTCCTCTGAGCTTCTCAGGGACTTCGCCACGCGAGAACTCAACGCGTTTCTATGGCTTTCTCTTGTTGTTGTCACCACCCTTTTGCTCAGAAGACTCTTTAGCCTCTTTGGGTTATGGCGCAAGGCTAGAACCATTCCCGGGCCTCCCTCTTCCTCTTTTTTTGGCGGCTGCAAGCTCTTTTCGCGCCCAAATTTCACCTTCACTGGTGGGTTCTTTGTGATCATTTCTTTTCTTTTTTGCTGTTGAGAATGATCCATAAACTACTTTTTAGAAGCTTTTTCCTATTCACTTCTCTAGAATCTGATTTTTTTTTTAAACTTTAGCTTAATCATGATTTTTTTACCTTTAACTTAATCATGATTTTTTTTAAAGTAGAAATTTATTCAAAAGGTATTATTTGTCTGGAATCTAACACCCCTTTCTTTCACTGGCTGTGAAATCGTAAGCTGATTGTTGTTTTATTATCCCTTTTTCCTGTGGATTATTTGAACGTGATATGGGTTTTTACCTGTGATGCCTTGATTAGTTGAATATGTGGTTATTATTAGAAAGGACCAGTCTTTTTGGTTTTAGTGAAGTGGATTTTGGGTTTGGCTATTAATCTGGATTTTACTAGTTATTGGTTAATATAATATGGGGTTTTGTGATATGGGATTTTGATTTCTGTTTTTTTCTTTTATATTCCTGCCCTGTGGATTAGCTAATTATGTGGTTATTTTCAGAAATAACCAGTTTCTTACTTCTTTATTTTGCTCAGTGGGGTTTTATTCTAGAATGTATATTAAAGGGATTTTGTGTAGTAATGTCAAACTCAGGTTCTTTTGCAGTTTTGCTTGTAATGATGTGCTGTTTGCTCCGAGTAATGATTAATATTATGGCTGGATGTAAATTTATAAGCTAATTGTGTACTTACCCTTTTGATTTTCAGATGTGTTGTCAGAATCCCATAAAAAGTATGGTCCTATTGTTAAACTGTGGTTGGGTCCTACTCAGCTTTTGGTGTCCGTAAGGGATCCAGTGTTAATCCAAGAGATGCTTATAAAAGCTGAGGATAAGTTGCCTTACACAGGAAAACTGTTTCATCTAGCCTTTGGGCAATCAAGCCTCTTTGCCCCTTCATTTGAAAAGGTGACATGTGATCTATGGTGAATTATGTAACTTGCTACTCAATCTTAAAATGCTGGGATTCATTCAGTTTTGAGACCTTCTTATTAGTTCTGATCAAACTACTCTTTTGTTTGTATATTTTCATTATGCATCATTTTAAATGTTGTCTGCAGAAATTACAGATCCTGACATTTTTTTTGTATGATGTTCTAATTCTGATTCTAGCAATTTGGAATGTAATTTAAATTTTCCTTAGGTGCAAAAGAGAAGGGAATTATTTGCAACAGAATTAAATGAAAGATTGCTGAAGAATGGTGATATGATTCCTCTGAAGGTTGCAGACTTTATCACAGATAAAATAGAAAACATAAAAAAGAAAGGAGGTATTGATTCCAGGTTGGTTTCTCAACATATCGCTTTCACTATAATGGGAGTCACGTTCTTTGGAGATGGCTTCTTGGCCTCGCCGAAGGCTGCAATGTATGAGGAACTGTTCATGACGATCGCGAAAGATGCTTGCTTTTGGGCGTCCTATAATGTTACTCCTTTCTGGAGACAGGAATTTTGGAGGTACCAATGCTTATGCACAAAGTTGAAATGCTTAACTCAAGACATTCTTCAACATTGCAGAAAAGGCTGTAAACTATATGGCCATACTGAGCAAGATGTACATAATGAAAGTTCTAATAAAGAAATGAAGTCAGAAGTTGGTGCACAATGCTCTTCTGACGATGAGTTCCAAGATTACTATTTCTTTCGAGATCTCAAGGATCATCAAGATGGTAAAGAAGAACCTTGTGGGAATGTCATGCGCATGATATTTCATGGATGTCAAACTACATCTGTTCTAATCACGGATGTATTGACTAGGCTTGTCATGCATATGGAAATACAGGATAAGGTTTCATTTTGTCTGTTCTGTATCCAATTCTGAGAATAATTTTACTTTTGTTTGTTCTCCAATGCTGAAAACCAAAATTCTAATTCCTATAATGAATATTGTTAAATCATGATGTAGATTTACAATCTGCTTAATAAGAGGAGGGCTAGTTAAGGTGAATTTGTTTGAATAGTTTGAATATTTTTTATCCTCTAGAATAGACATTCTTTGTTAGGAAAATGCACTTGCTCTATACCTCTTATTTAACCCTTGCCAGTGGCTCTGTCTGCTTTATGCATCTGCTCTTGTCATGACATAAGTTACATTTTCTCACTCTCATTTTAGATGAAATTTCTTTATTGTTGTCAACACTGTAACGAACTGTTATTGTAGTATCTTCTTCATAAGAACTATATTTCTGTTGGAATAGGATTTCATTTATATGCTCTAGGGTGGGTTTACTGCATGATTTTCACTATCAAATTCTGTTTTTTTTTATTTGATTGAATGCACGTGGTACTTATTTCACTTGCTTTTGCAGGTTTATTCGGAGATCAGCATAGTAGGAAGAAACCCATCAAAATTTGAGCACGAAAATGTTTATAGGATGCCTTTGTTATTGGCTACAATTTATGAATCTGCACGCCTTCTGCCCACTGGCTCCATGCTGCAGAGGTGCTCTTTGAAACATGGTGAGATGTTGCTTCTCAAGCAAGCATAGTTTACTTTACAGAGCATTATATGAAATAATTTTTTAAAGCATAGTTTTTCATGTACAAAATCATCAATTAGGGCTAGTTTGAACGGAAGATTGTGGTAATTTATGCAACACAAGTACGATGTATGAGCAATGTTTGGAAATAATTAATTTTTAATTACTCTTAATGGCTTAAAATATATTTGAGGATTCTATCTGTATTCCTATTGGTATTTGTATTCATTGCTGTTCTTCCTTATCTCAGACTTGAGCTTTGCAACTGGTGTAACCATACCTGCTGGAGCTGTATTGGTTGTACCTGTTGAATTGGTACAGAAGGATAAGTTTAGTTGGGGGAGTGATGCAAGTCATTTCAATCCTTACCGATTTCTCTCAACTGTTACAAATAAATCAGGTATGAGCCTTCATACTTCAAAAACAGTCTCGGATTTCGATAATCAAGAATCATAGATAAAACAAGGGAAACAATGGAAAAAGAAACAGAACTGTGAGAATTGTATTTTCGTAAATATTTTGTAACAAAAGAATTGACTGTTCCTTCTAAGGATCTTGTACAGATAGTAGTTAGAAATGTCCATGATATGCAGAGTTGAGGGGTTGATTGTCTAATAATATCATTAGGGTATGAAGCACACAACCTGCATTACAACACTTCCACAGACTCAAATTCTGTACGTTGCAATTGGATCCTAACATTTCTAGCTTCATCTCATTGTCATCTCACACCCTTGCCATTCCTCCTCCACCCATTCAATTTGGCCATGTCAATAAGAGAAAAAAAAAATTCTGTCCATTTGGGATTGAAAATTGCTAGTGTGGTTATTCTGATATTAAACCTTCATATTCAAAAAATTCTTTGTATGTTCTCTATAGGTGGTAAGGGAGAAATATTTGTTACACATCTATTGCTAATCTTTTGATATTGAACTCAGGTTCTGCTGAAGACCTTTCTAGTACAGGATTCAGTTCATATGTACTAAATGATCCAAATGAAAATGCAGCATTCCTGCCTTTTGGATCTGGTGCACGTGCCTGCATTGGACAGAAATTTATCATCCAACTTGTTGCCTCCGTGTTGGCATCATTGCTAAATAAATATGAGGTTTGTCTCGTTAATCAGTGCTTTTGCTCTTGCTACCTATGTAATGTATGTAATGAGAGAAAGATGGGAACACAACTCTAAATCATAAAATTACACAAGGTCAAATATTAAGTACTTGTCAATTCAGCAAAGGAAACAAACAACACATAATGTATTGAAAAGTGAGAAATAGAGAAAGTAACTGAATGAATGCAAAGTGTGGTTGCACACTTTATGATGCACACAAAGAGTTGGTGTATTTAGCTTGTAAGATGTATGTTTTGCTTTATCATCTAACTTGTAACACTAAAGCAAGTTGATTGTGATGGTGTTCCAAGGTAAATGGTGAGCAATGGTAGCACGTGCAGAAAAATGAATAGATTTTAGTAGGCTGATATATACTAATTCTCTTAAAATTTGTGAGTTTGTCTGTTTGAGCCTGCCTTAACATCAAAAAATTAGTTTTGTAGGTTGCCCTCTATATTTATCCACTCCCTATATTATATCTAATTGATGTAAAGTGTCTAACACCTTTTATGTTGAGGATTAAACATCTCAAATACAAAGTTTTCAGGACAAGACATGTGAACGTAGTCCAATAATAATAATAATAATAATAATAATAGTGGATAACTCAATATGTATATGTCCAATAAGAGTAGTTAGAATAGATTTTGATATTTTATTAATTTGGGTTTGAACCTAACTCAATTTCATAAGATCAGTTTGTATGGTGATGATTGCTTTTACTTACATACCTATCGTTACTTATGTGAGATCTCCAACAAGATCTCCAACAAATAAAAGTATTTTCTGAGTTATGATTCCATGGCTATAGTGCATGATTTGTACCTAATATATAACTTTTTCAATTGTTCTGTAACTGATGTTAGTTTTGAATGCAGATACGGCTTAGCTCAGGCTTAGATGATGACTCAAACACAACTTTGAAAGATAATCTTCTCCAGCGTCATCCCAGTTCACAGATATTATTCGTGAGAAGGGACCAGTGAAAGAAAAGAAGCACAAACATACTATGTAGATAAACTTGGTGTTGTTACTTAAGTCAAGGACACCAAAAATATCTGGACCTTTCCTTTTTAGTTTCACTACACTCCTTTTTCCAAGATGAATGGGGAAGCTCTCTGGCTCATTATGGTCTTTGGGAGGATGAATCTAACCTGAGTTTCTTACCTCAAGTTTTTTTCCTCCCTGTTTTTAAACATTGCCCTAGTGTTGTTGGCTTCAGGCCTTGACACTCCTGTTTTTGGTGTTTTAAGCACTTTGGGTCTGTTGTTTCTTTGGAGCCTGGTTTTCCTTCCCCATCTCTGGATGTGGATCACTTCTGATGTCATCAACTTTTTTACTTCTGAAGGAAGTTTGTTCTTGTATTCAGTCAAAGTAAACTGTACTTGGAGAGTTAGCTATCAAAATATATGTGGACCCTCTTGTTTAGCCTGAGAGCATATTCACTATTATGCTTTATAGTTTATTTATATACTGATATTGGAATGATAATGCTATGTTATGTGTTTGGATATTGGTTTGGAGATTGTGCTTTTGTGTCAGTTAAAAACTCAATTGCATTGCAGGGCGTGAATGGTTACAAAGAGAAAATAGTATGGCAGATAAAAAAGGTGTTGAATATTTTAGTGTAATATTTTGTATTTGCTGTTCTGTAGAATTTTAAGAGCCTAAAACGAAACAAATTGGAAATTGCTTTAGGAGCAATTTGATATATACATATTCTTCATAGTCATCATTGTCTACATTCATTCTTCCTATTTGTGTCTTAGTTGCAAATATTTGTAATGACTGAAATCGAAAATGGAAACAAATCTCTCCTTAGTAAATTGGAAACAAATATCACCCATGTTTTTACTCCTTCATGATCTCCAGCTCTTCTATCTGCATCCTTTAGGAAGGCTTTGATGCTCTCTAACTCCTGTTTGATGTCTGAAAAATCATTTCCAAGGCCCTTCAACAAACTTCCTTCTTCTCTTAAAAGTTGGTACAGCAGTTCCAAAACAGAGGATACTGCACTATCTGCCATTTCATCTCAGTGATGTAGCTTCAAAATCTAGCATATATGATGTTTTGGTGAATTTGTGACTACCATAGCTCCTTTCATTTTGTAGATTTAGTTATGCTGCTATTTGCAACTTGTTAGAGGAATCTTTGACTTAATGCATAAAGAAAAAGTAGGAGTCTTAGGTACGTCAATAATCTATCTTGTCTAAATAATTGTGAATTCCTTATTTATGCAAGGCTTTTTAGTCCCTATATCATATATTATAGCTGAAAAATAAATTTCATCTCTTAAAAAAATTAATGTCATCACAATTTTATTTAAAAAGTTCAATTTGAAGTCAGATTTTTTTTTTTAAATTCAACGTGATCCTAATTTTTTCTAAAATAATTCAATGTGATGGTTCAATTTTTTTAAAAACAATTCATTGTGATAATAATACATATATAATTTAATGTAGAGTAATAGAATGAATGAGATAAATCTATTTTAATAAAATTCCCAAAGAAAAATATCTTTCTTTGGTATTTTTTATGATTAATTCTTTTATGAAAAGTCAATGGCTTAGGTCAACTTTCTTTATTCCATAATTAAAGAGTTGCATTGGATTCTGCTAGAATTTGAGAAGTTCTTTACTAATGGATTTATTTTTACTCTTTATTTTAGACGTGAGCAAATCAAAGTCATTTGGATTACAAATAATTAATTAAACTGAATATAAAAGAATGCAATACTTTTTATGAAAAACTAAATTAAACTATTTATTTAATTCAATTTTAGAAAACTGAACAACTAAAGGAAGGGATCAATGCACAACTTAAATTTAAAGTATTATGATAATTGAAAATAAAAAAATATTTACATGGTCACTCACTACTTGTTCTTTAAGTCATCTACTTTTGGGAAAATTTAATTTGTTATCAATAAAATTAAATCAAGTTGCAAATTTTTTTTTAAAAATATTTCAATATTAAGAATGCATCCAATATATTAAGTTACATTTTCTCATTCTCATTTTAGATGAAATTTCTTTGTTGTTGTCAACACTGTAACAAACTGTTATTGTAGTATCTTAAGAAAAACTATATTTATGTTGGATTAGGATTTCATTTATATGCTCTAGGGTGGGTTTACTGCATGATTTTCACTGACAAATTCTTGTGTACATCGTTGTATGAATCTTTTAACTGGTAGTATACTATCCAAATCCCATAACTGCACAAAAGGATAATCAAGAATGTTCAGACTATTAATTTCTTCATTAAAATGTAATGAAGTCGGATAAAACAAAGAACAGATTTATGACAATCACGATAATGACAACCTAGTATAAACAAGAAAAGAGAAAAAAGTTATAGTAAATCTTAAGAAAGTAGAAGAAAAAGTACCTTTAACTTTTTATCATATCCGATGCTTCCAAGGAACTTTCTATCATGAGAGAATGCTACAATACCACAAAAAATCTAAGTAAAGCTTATAACAAATCAGGAACATGAAAACATATGCTCAAGCACGAAAGAATAGGGGAGAAAACACAAAAATCAAAAATCATGGATGAAGTCCCAAAATCACCTCACAATAAAAATTACCGAATTCATGCTAAGGACAGAAAACAATATTTTTCATATGCAAGCTGAACAAACATTAAATGTTAAGAGTGAAAGAGACTATATGTTACCAAGACACTCAACCAGATACCCTGAGTGTTCAGCTATTGGGTGGACTACAAAGTCGGGAAATATCCCGACCAAACTGAAAAAAAAATAAACACTAATATAAATGAAACAAAGAACACAATAAATAAAAGATAGATTGAAGCATAATTCATAAAAGAGGTATAATGCTCTCCAACAACCAAAGACTGACTTGATAATCCCATTCTCTGATCCAGTAATAATGGTATCTTCATCAAGCTAAGAATAAGATCAAAGAAAGTTGATTACAAAACCTTAGAATGATATTAAAATATAGTGAAGCTGAAATATCTGTGTTATGTTGTTGATTCACCTTCAACATTGCATGAACAGGGTGGTTCATTTCCTCCCAGGTACGACCAGCAGTGGAACTGAAACCAATTAGTTATAACATTAGTTGGAGATGTATATGAAGAAATTCAAGCTAAGGAAAACATCCAACTAATATCACTCAGCCTCTCCTCCAAATACAACATTTTGATCCTCTAATTCTGACACATTCCACATCATATACCTACTATCTTTGAAGCATTCCCATAAATACTGAAAGATTCCACGTGATGATCCGCACATAACTTTCCTACCATTCTGATCACCCAGTCAAAAAAGTAAACATCAGTCATATCATCATTTTAGAATGTTTAGCCAAATTATAAGAGTGTTGATGGAAAAAAGAAAAAATGTTTTGAAAAGCAAGATAAAACTATTAGCAAGAATACAAACATAAAATGTATTCATTAAAAATACTTTTTTAATAACACTTATTCCAAAAATACTTAAAAACCATAAAAATTGACTGCAAGTTCATGCCCTTAACTTTAATACCTGCATTAAAACAACAGACGACAACTCATAACATTCAGCTCGATCTTGCACCTTTCAATGAATCATGAAGGTTAAAATTCATAAAATAAATAAAGAGAAGTAATGCTTTAAAAGGAACTAGAAACCAAAAACACATTCAACTTACTGCACTGGTTCGAAGATTGCAAACACACACAGTCCCACCTCCACTAACAAAAGAAAAAAATTGATGGAAAATAAAAATTTAGACTATATCCATTGATATTTTAAGGCAGGTGAGCTACATGAATTTGTTACCTTGTTGACAACAGTTTCATTGCATCTGATGCAAAAGTCATGTCTGAAATGTATTTTTCATGGGCATAAAAATTATTGCAACAAGAGCGTGTTCTGATATCCCAAACCTACAACAAGTAAGAGAAAGATACATTGAGAAAATACTAATAGTCGACTTTCAAGAAAAGAAAATCATTTCTAAATTGGTATCCAATTAACTACCAAGGTTTTAACTATTAATTATTTAGATTCTAAATTTGGTAGCAAAAGATTTTGTAATTAATTAGATACCAATGTAGAAACTATTTATCAATAATAGAAACTAATTTAGAAATCAATAATTTTTGTAGTCTTTAAAATGTCTTTAATTTGATCGCTATAGCAACTAATAATTTTTTGTCTCTAAAATTGATTTTTATTCAATGATTTTCTTATAGTAAATTCTAAAAATCAATATTGCAACTATCTTCAAATAATGAGTGACTTTTAAAGAGAATAGCATTAAAAATATAGATGTGTGAAATAAAATAATGAATGGTAGAATATTGAAACAAGTGAGGAAGGGATTGTAGTGAATATGTATGTAAAATATTATTAATACCTTTATAAAACCATCATCATCTCCTGAGGCAACTGTAAACTCAGTTAAGTTTATCAATCTATTTATTGCTGGAGACGTAGTATTTACTCCAGTAGTATATCTCCTATATCACAACAAAAATTAAATAAAAATTATAAAGTAATTACACTAAATTTAGGATTTAGAGTTTAGGTTAATCATGACAACAAAAATTAAATAAAAGTTATAAAATAATTACAATAAATTTAAAGTTTAGAGTTTAAGATTTAAGATTTACGGACTCATGAGCATTATCGGTACGAGTAATCGTAATTCCCGTCTCCACATCAGTAGCCTGTATAGAGCAATCTGAAGAAGCCGTCAACAGCACTAGAACACAAATATAATGATAAACATTTTAAACTCAAAGTCATCGTCTGAAATCATACACAACATCCAAAATCAAATAAACTGCATTACCACGCCCACAATCGATGAATCGAACAGCCCTGCAAGAATCTCTGTGTGCATGAACATCCAATTTCCTGTAAGAAAGAATAATATTAATAATTTGCATGCAACAATCGCACAAAATCAAAAAGTTCAGAATTTATACCTCTTAGGGACAGTATCAGGACTAAAACGGTATCTGCAACACATACATATTCAATGTAATAATTAATTATCATGAATGAAAAAAATATAAATAATAAAAAAATTGTTAGGTATGAACGAACATACAGGTGAATGTCACCGTTAATTAGAGCCGTGGCGACCAGATTATCTGACGGATGAAAATCAACGTCAAATGGAATTTCTCCCAAATTGATCTCTTCCACAAAATTGATCTCTTCCATACTTAACCTATTTAGCAATACAATGTAGATTATAGGAACTCAGAAACTTAAACTTTAGATTGTCTAACAAAACAAAAATTCAACTTTACCTTTTTAAGAAGATCCAAGATCCACACTAGAATAGCAGAATTTGTGAACAGAATGAATAAGGAAAGAGGAGGTTTATAATTGGAAAATGGTTGTTACAGAAACAAGGAAAAATCTTATTGCATGTAATAATACATACTACAATAATATTTCATATTCTCAGTAATTTGATCGTCAGAATATTGTTTATAAATTAAAAAAATAAAGAAAATTTTGGCTAACTAATAAATAATTTGCATAAAATAAGTTCGTAACATTTTATATTGTATATATTTTTTAAAATAAAGTTGTATATGATATAATTAAATTATATTTCCTTTCAATTATTTTAAAAGGTATATGTATCGTTATATATAACTTATTAATATTTTTCTTTAAGTTCAATTAAATATCAAAAAGGCAAATCACTTTGTTACTAATCCCATACATTTCATATTTTGAATTACAAATTATTTCCAATTATTAATAATATCAATTTAAATATATATGGTGATTGAAGTATATAAAACTTTTTTGTTGTGAGCTGAGAATTTTGAAGTATGAACATTGATTATAGATATTCCACTTCCCTCCCTCAATAAGGAATATCCCATTTTCTTCAATTCCAATGCTTCTCCACCATCTTCAAAAAAAATTTATGTTGGACAAATAAACAAGCATCATAACACAAGAAAATAGTCATAGTAATATCACAAAAATTAATATTATGTAATAACTATTATAATAGAGGGAAACATGAATCATTATATTAGAAGGACATTTGCATTTCTTCCATCCCCACATTCCTGAGCTATGTGCAACAAAGAATGAACTTTATTATAATGACAATGAAGCTGTATTATAACATTAAACAAGGGTCTGTTAAGTTCATTCATGGCTTGAAATTGTTGTTCTTTGTCAGGTATTTGGATGTTGCCCTGCTTCAACAGCAAGAACCACTTCAGAATCAAGATATGGAAATTCAATGAGCCTACAAAGGAAACTGATTTTTTGTATGAGAAGTGTTACGAAGTGGACTTTAAGCCTAACTTAACCCCATAAAACTGGCTCATAGGATTGAGGTTTGCACCCACTTATATACAATAAAAGGCTCTAATCTCTAGTCGATGTGGGATCTCCAACAAGAAGATAGGAACACAATCTGAACACCCATCAATTCACAGCTATTCAAAACAAGATGGTAAGGTTAAGTGATGAAAAACTATAGACTACTCACCTAATGAAGAAATAGCTGAAAACACTAAAAATTGGTGTTTGCTTTGAGTTTACTGATTTTGATGATCTGTCTCAATTATGATTAACCAAGTTGTATGGTCCAAATTAAACAAAGAGTAAAGATGAATCATTGTTGGAGATCCCACATCGACTAGAGATAAGGACAATTCATTGTATATAAATGGGTGCAAACCTCAACCTTATGAGCCAGTTTTATGGGATTGACTTAGACTTAAAGTCCACTTCGTAATAAGCATCAATATACCCTTGTATTTGATCACCTCTATAACCATGCATCTTAAGTTCTGATAACCATCATCTATTCGAGGTGTCTGGGGAATAATCTCGGTATATTCAATTTCTCACTTTACTTTGCTTTAAATTAGGATTATTTACCTGTTTTAATTTTTTACTTTATTTTAATAATTTAATTATTATAACAACTAATTATATTTTATTTTTAAAAAAATATTTAATAAATTTTTTGTAATAAAAACTTTATCATGCGAGATCAAATGTCTTGTACAAAGAAAAAAATCCTTATTTTCAAGAGGATCTCTTTTCTCTGCTAAGCTATTTCTGAGACGACGACGACGGAGTCTCTTTATCTTTGTTAGCTTTGATAGCTTTATCAATTGCCTCTACTAAAACCCTTCTATTCATCACCCTTTTACATTTATCAACCCTCCTTTCATTAATTCTCTGCAACATCCATGAAGCCAGATCGGGAGCCGAAGCGGGAATGGTGCGAGTCGAAGCGAGAGCCGAGCTGAGAGCCGATGCGAGAGATGAGGCAAGAGCCGAGGTAAGAGCCGAGGTGAGAGCCGAGGTGAGAGTAGAAGAGACGAGAGCCGAAGTAAGAGCCGAAGCCAGAGCCGAGGCCAAAACCAAAACCGAAGCCGATATATCTTTCTTAGCTGATTTATCTTTGTTACCTCTTTTAGCTTTGTATATTGACTCCATTAAAATCCTTCTATTAATCACCCTTTTACTAATGTTCGGCAACATCCTTGAACTCTCTTTATCATTCTTAGCTTCATTGTTAGCTGCGGAACCAAAACTTGGGACAGGATCGGAAGCGGAATCAAAATCGACGGAACCAGCACAAGCAGACTGTGACTGTGAGTCAGCTATTGGTTGGATCACTACCAAACTGAAAATACATAAAAAAAAATAACAACAATATAAATGAAACAGAAAACACAATTAATAAAAAATTTAAGTAAAATTCAAAGAAGAGGTATAATGCTCCATCCAACAACAAAAGACTCACTTGATAATCCCATTATCTGATCCGGTAATAATTATATTTTCATCCAGCTAAAAATAAGATCAAAGAAAGTTTATTACAAAATCTTAGAATGATAAATAAAAATATACTGAAGCTGAAATAACTAAGTTATGTTGTTGATTCACCTTCAACATTGTATCAATAGAGTTGTTCATGTACATGGAGAGACCAGCGTCACTGCAATTGAAACCAATTAGGTAGAATATTAATTGAAGATGAATAACAATCCAATTAATGTCACTCAGCTTCTCCTCCAAAAACAACATTTTAATCATCTAATTCTGACACATTCCACGTCATGTACCTAAAATTCTTGAAGCATCCCCATGAATACAGAATGATTCCATTTTGTAATCTGCACACAAATTTCCTACCATTCTGGTCACCCCAGTCAAAAGATGTAAACATCAGTCATATGATCATTTTATAATTTGAGTGTCAAACACATTCAATACAAATAAAGACATTGAATACGAACATGTTGGATATGTTGTACTAACATTATAAATCGATAACAATTAAATTTCTTCAAGCCAAATTATAAAAGTGAGGATAGAAACAAGAAAAAAATGCTTTCAAAAGCAAGACAAAACTATTATCCTAGTGAACAAGAATACAAGCATAAAATGTATATCTGGGATCCGGTCGTTAACAAATTAAAAGCGAAGCTCAGTGTGTGGAAAGGGAGATTTTTATCCATGGCAGGGAGAATTTGTCTTATCAACTCTGTCATATCTGCTATACCTCTGTATTATCTCTCCCTTTTCAAAGCCCCTGAATTAGTCTGTAAGAGGATTACCTCTATCCAAAGGAGATTCTTGTGGGGTTGGGGGAAAGAAAGCAAGCCAATTTGTTGGGTTAGTTGGGAAGATGTGTGCAAACCTAAAGAGGAGGGAGGATTGAGTTTAAGAGAAATACGAAAGTTAAATCATGCTCTCCTAGCTAAATGGAGATGGCGTTGTATCTCTCAAGAGGAGGGAAGGTGGAAGGAGTTATTGGACTCAAAGTATGAGTTGGAGCCTGGAAGCGTCCATTCACTAGTCAAACTTCAATCTTGGTGGTGGAAAGATCTCTATAAAGTGTGCAAGGAGGGAAGAGGAAAATGATGATTTAACAAATAATTTAAATATGCACTTTATGAGTTTTTATCTGAGCAATGCTAGCAAAAAGCAAAACCTGGTATGGAAAGGTGTTTGGGCATCTGTTAGTAGGTGTATCTGGGACCAAAGGAACCTGATTGTATTAAAAAATGGGCTAGTAGATGTGGAGGAGGTGTTTCAGAAGGCTCAGCTCAAATCCTGGCTTTGGATGAAGCACAAGGTGCATTCTTTTACTTATTCTTTCGTAGACTGGATTCTTAATCCAATGCTTTACATTAGAAGTTATAATTAGGACTCCCAGATGCCAAGAGTTTTAAGACTACGACCTATACTGGATTTATAATTGGTTGGAGGTGTTGGTGGGTTTGTCACGACTTGCAGCTGGTGCAAGATGGAAAGGACATATGTGTTTGTATGCAAGGGAGACAAAAGGAATGTTAAGGACATGATGGAGGATTCTGTTTTGATGTGTCTTATAACAGACCAATAGAGGCAGGGTGTATGCTGGTTCAGGGTTCTTTTTGTAGCAAACAAAAACTGTGTTTTTATGTGGTGGTTTGGTTGTTGTGGAAATCCCTAAGTGTGTTTGCTGATCAACTAGTGGTCTCACATGTGGATGGTAGCAGTAGAGGTTGTGGTGGGGATTTAGACATGTTGGGGGATGTAAGTCAAAGTTGTAAACTCCAACCAATCTAAGTGCGAGATGGACCCTGGCAAGTAGGAAGTTGGTTTCTGATTAAAGTGAGCTTAAAAGGAGCAAATAGGGGGAAGCCAAAGTCCAAAAAGGAGCGAATGGAAGTTGCTGCATTGAAGTGATTAATTCTGTGACAAGTGCTACAATCGTGCCACTGCAAGCTGGGTAGAAGGAATGTCAATGAGGTGGTG
>Ga0123342_1005853_pt1 | contig 17484 bp, 11 predicted proteins | sample Turbeawhitnodule_FD_89960 | JGI IMG/M metagenome (GOLD analysis project Ga0123342, IMG submission 89960) | Root nodule microbial communities of legume samples collected from Mexico - Turtle bean Mexico white nodule | ecosystem: Host-associated > Plants > Roots > Nodule | place: Mexico: Nepantla... | reverse complement strand
CCCACCTCGGTCCCCCGGGGGGGGTGGTTGTTTCTTCTTCCCTGTGGTAGTTGGAGGTGTGGGGGGGGGGGGGATGTGTAGGACTTGCCGACAACGTTGGTCGGTATAACAGAAGGTCCTCCCTCCCCCAGCTTCTTTTTCATGTCTTCGTTCTCCTTGCGGAGAACCTACAACTCCTGCTCGTTCTTCTGAGCAGTCTCCTCGGTCTTTCTCTTCATCTCGGTCATCTCTCTCAAGAGAGACATCAACAACATCGTCTAGTCGGCTTCAGTCATTCTCTCCATACTTCTGGTGAGACCATCTACTTTCTTTCTTCAGCTAGTTTCTCTCGGTCCCACGGTGGGCGCCAATTGTTCCTTCTAGGGAAATGGGACCCAGAGAACTATTGAAGTCTTCGTCTTCCTCCTTCGGGGGGCAGGTTACTGGGTGTTTGACTGGGGTCCTTCTCTTCTTCGTGCTTCTCCTTCGGCTCTCGGTCTTGGGTGAACACCGAATGGGGGGTACCTGCGGAAGGCACTCTGACGCTCAAGTCAGTAAAGCGGGTGATCGATATTTGGGTAGGTGCACAATAATAAATGACGTACCTTTCTCCTTGGGATGTTTGTTATTTATATTATTTTAATGGGCTTACCTTATTGGGCCTGCTTAGTTGGATGGATTACACTTATGGATGTATTACCTAATCCTTAATGACAAATTAGCTTCACTGACATTGGTTTGAGCGTTAATGGATGTATGGGTCGGCCGGCCGACTCGACCATGGCGATTTCCCTCGTCTCGACCAGGTTTCTCTGATATCGGTCAGGTAGACTAAGTCTCGGTCAGCTAGGTCGGGTCTCGGTCAGGGAGACCGAATGTCAGTCTCGCTCATACCAATACATTAATAATGTTAATTATGTTATTAAAAATAAAAATATTAATATTAATAATAATATTATTATTATTATCATTATAATTATTAATAAGATTACAAATATTATTTTTATTATTATTAATAGTAATAAGAATAACATCATTAATAATAATAATATTAAAATTATTAATATTGATATTATTAATGTTATATATCATTAATACTATTTTTATTATTAATACTATTAATAATAAAAACTAATAATTATAATAATATTTTTATTATTATTAATATTATTATGAATAATATTTTTACAATTATTAACAATATTATTGTTAATACTAATAGCATAACTAAAATAATATTACTAATATTATTATTTCTATTATTACCATTCTTACTAATTTTTATTAAAAAATATTGATAATAATCAGTATAAGGAAAAAGTGTTTTAACGGAGGCACTAGTGCAGACAAGGCAAACGAGTGCGGCTATTTTACATTTACAAGGGCGGTTATATAGCCGCACTTCATCAACACGCATTCTTAAATCGAAGATTTACAAGTGCGGCTATTTAGCCGCATTCGTAAATGCAATTTATAAATGCGGCTATGGTAAATAGCCGCATTCTTATTTATTTTTTTTAAAAAAAATTAAAACCCTAAACCCTAAGGTAGCAATAGCAGTGGCAGCAACAACAACGGAGCAAATACGACATAACAAAAATCCTAGAAGCAGACAATGAAGCTGGTGACCTTCGTCAATACAAGAAAACAAATAGATGAGAGAAACGAAAAAATATATATAAATCAATGGTGAAGAAGAAAGAGAACTCGAAAAAAACTTACAATGACACAAAGAAGACAATGAAGGCTCGTAGAAAACGAGAGGAAGCACGAGAGCATAAACAAAAGAGAAAACGAAGCGTCAGAGAACTATTCGCCAATGCAAGAAAACAAACAAATAAATGAAACGAAGAAAATTTATAAACCATTGGTGAAGAAAAAAGAGAGCGAATCAAAACGAACTTACATTGGTACGAGAACACAATGAAACTCACAGAAGAGAGGAACACCAGAGCAGAAACAAAGAGAAAATGTGAAACGCCAAAAAGGAAGAAAGTATGAAAGCGTAAGTGGCGCGTTTCAAAATTAGGGTAAAAAATGATTTAAGAATGCGGCTATTAGTAATAGCCGCATTCTTAAATCATGCAATTTGATTTACGAATGCGGCTATTTAAATAGCCGCATTCGTAAATCATGCGCTTTGATTTAAGAATGCGGCTATTACAAATAACCGCATTCGTAAATAAAATTAATTTCAAAAATACCACCGCGTTTTGAATGACAGCGGCTAACCCTAAAACCGCATTAAATAAATAGTCGTTGTTTATACATTTTGTGCTAGTGAGGTTATTTAGTGGATGTTATTATAACCCTAGAAATTGATTTAAGTAACGAAGGTTATTTTAATCTCATTAATTTTCAAAGGTTATTTTAAAACCTCAGCAAAATAAGAGAGGTTCTTTAAACTTTCGTTAAATTTCAAAGATTTATTTTAAAATCTCAGAAAAATAATGGAGGGTTTTTTAACCTTCGTTAAATTTCAAAGGTTTATTTTAAAATCTCAACAAAATAACAGAGGTTTTTTTAACCTTCGTTAAATTTCAAAGATTTATTCTAAAACCTCAGCAAAATAACGGAGGTTTTTTTAACTTTCAGTAAGTTCCAAAGGTTTATTCTACAACCTTAGCAAATTAACGGAAGTCTTTTTAACCTTTGTTAAGTTTCAAAGGTTTATTTTAAAACCTCAACAAAATAACGTAGGTTTTTTTAACCTTCGTTAAATTCCAAAGATTTATTGTATAACCTCAATAAAACACTCCAGATTTTTCAAACTTCAATAAATAAATATAATTAAATCTATTTATAAAAAATAATTAAAAACTACATATTTTAATATATTTTATAACTAAATTCTCTAAAATTTTGAAAGTGTAACTTTAGGTTACAAATAAATTTTCTAAAAGTTTCAAAATTTATCCTAAAAACTCAGTAAAATAACATTGGATAATAAGTATTTCAATAGTATTTGTTTATTTCTTATCATTGATGGTAGTTGGTTTATATAAGTTTCTTTGTTACGAGGTCATACTTAAAAAAACCTGATTATTTTGTTTTAACTTTTGATATACGTATATTTTATGTACAATTTTAGTTTTAGTTATAATTATTAATATATAATTCTCATATTTTTGAAATATTTTTAATTAAGGCCTTTATTTTAAAATGCATCCAATGATTAATTCACTCTGAAAGTGAGAAGAAATAAAATTTATTTCTCCTCGCAATATGTTTTGCAATCTCTGAAGCCCTCGTAGTCAAGAACACACATGACTTTGAACCCCACATATGACAAATAATGCAATTATTTAGGATATATAAAACAATGATAAACACCAATTGTTGCTGAACTAGGTAATGATGGCTTGTGACCAAAGTTGGGGTAGTAAGGTTATGGATAAAGCAATATTGGAGTAAGAAGAAGATAGTGCCTTATTTAGTGTTTCTTTTCCTTATATATAATAGACATAAGTGTGGCTGAATTGTGATTGCCATTGAGCCTATGCTGGAGAGTAGTGTGTCTACGGTTGAAGAGAGAAGTCAGGAGAATCATTAGAGATGGTGGAAAATGGGGCTGAAAATTATTTCAGACAGCAAGTCATTTTATGGAAATTTTGAAAATTATGGTATTTTACGGAAACCATGGTATTTAATGGAGGTTTTTAAACTCATGGTATTTTACAGAGGTTCTTAAACCCATGGTATTTAACAGAGGTTCTAAAATACTTTTCTTGAGATTTAAAAACACTTTGGGGAACACGTTTCCCAAGAATGGTTTAGCGGGGTAAACTGCAACCTTGGATAAATGACTTAATAGAGATTTTAACCATAAATAATGAAAAAATAAACCATCGTTAAAATCATATTTTCTTGTAGTGAATATTATTATTATTATCAATATTATTATTATTATTATTATTATTATTATTATTATTATTAAATAATATTATTATTTTAATGAAAAAAATGTTGTTATTGTTATTATTAATATTATTATGAATATCATTTTTACTATTATTAACAAATAATATATAGGAAGAAATGTGGGTGAAAGAAATAAAATGAAGGAATAAAAGTGGTGAAAGGATATTAAAGAAATAGGTAAAAATAGCGATGAAGACTGGTTTAGTTAGCACATAGGTTGGGGTATAGGTAATGAGGAAGAAATAAACTTTTGGGAAGATAAATGGTCATGAGAGATGACAATAAAGGATAGTATGTGTAAAGGGTATGGAAACACTTTACAAAAAGCTATAAAAGTCTATGGGGATGGATTTCTGGAGAATGATATGTGGAGATGGCAAATTGTATGGAGAAGAGAATGATTTGAGTGAGAAAAATCATTGGTTCATAAACTTATGGAAGACCTAGAAAAAGTTCAACTATGTAGGACCAAGCAGATAAAAGGGTTTGAAAAATTTAGTAAAAACAAGGAATACTCAGTTCAATCAACATACGATACTACAAAAATGGATGGGTTAGGATGAAGGATGACAACTTTTTCATACATGTAGAGAACTAAAATATTGTCGAGTGCAAAACATTTTTCTTAGCAAATTCTTAAAGGTAAGGTTGCTATTAAAGATTTTTTTTTATCAACAAAGAATAAATTAAATTAAAAAATAATACTTGAGGAGTGTTATAACCTTATACAAAAGAAAGTCCCTATTAAGATCCCCAGGTATTTCAAACAACTACTTAAACCATACCAGAAAAAATATCACATATAAAATAGAAAAAAGATATAACACTAAAAGAACACATAACATCATTTCCTTTTCTTCCATTAGGCTCCGAAGTTGCATCAACTAATAAGCTCTCCAAAAGCCTATTAATTTGATAGATGGTAACTTGAGTAGGAAGGAATAAACTAGGTTGATATCTTATGCTCAATGCGTAAAATTCAGTTAGAAACTATTACACATCTGTTTTTTGAGTGTCGAGTATGGTATAATTGTGACAGATGGTTGGGCATTAGCAATGTCACACATATCTGTTTGAATAAAGGGGACACTTCAGGGGTGTCTCAACCCATATACAAAAACTAAAGACAACAGAAGAGGGCAACACAACATCTATGTCTCTATACACTCCTACAACAAAGAGAACATTTAAAACCTGCATCAGCAACTATGTTCACACAAGCCCAACATCCAAACACAAATACAACAAAAGCAAACGCTATAAACACCACACAAATTACTCCTGCTACCATAAAACGCATCAGGGTAACCATGACAAGTCCTGGTGCCCCATAAGGAGCTGCCACAGTAGAGAAGACCTACTATGCTCCACTAAACATAGCCATTTTACTCCCTACTACTGCACCAATTAGCTGCATACCAAGGTTTTTTTTATCGGTAATAAGCAATTAAGATAAATCGGCCCACTTAAGGGGTGGTCCAACCCTCATACAGAGAACAAAAGATATAATTTCCTTTCCCCCTTCTTATCTAAAACCCACAAATTAATCCTTTACTTCCTTTCCCAACACTAAAACTGAACAAAAGACAAAATATTGCACCATTATTAAATCGAGTACATACATGTCAGGGGTTCTAGACACCATTTAGAGAACGAGAAACTCACCGATGGTATCTTAGAGTTGATCTAGGACCAAACCTTGACCTGGGCCAGAGAAAATACTTCGGTATGATCAACCACTCCTCCTTTAAACAAACAATTATTTTTGTGTCTCCAAATCTCGCCGACCAAAGCTATCCAAATATTACCCATAATAAGATTAACCGAATTAGGTGCATCCAACAACTTGAAATGTTCAAAATGTGACTCGGGAACAAGAAGATCAACTGAATTCAATCCTAACCAGTCATAACATAGGTTCCAAACTCTCCAAACAACCCTACACCCGAAGAAAAGATGATTTGTTGACTTCTCTGATAGCCTGTATAAGTTGCAAATATTATTCTCAATTTGAATCCCTCGTCTCTCCAGATTTACCTTTGTGGCTACCCTGTTTTCAATCACCCTCCAAGTTGTGACATGAGCTGAAGGCAACGCTTTAATCTGCCAGAAAGAATTGTAAAATCTCGAATTTTTCTCTCCTCCTTCTCCCATTAATAAACAGTAAGCAGACTTGACTGAAAATCCTATTGTCTCTCTATCCTTTCAAACCCATTTATCCCCTATCTCCGACTCTATCCTCCTATTAGAAATCGTCTCTAAGATCTGTCTTTCTTGATCCTCCTCCCAAGCAAACAAACCCCTTCTCCACCTTAAATTCCGCTCCTAAATTCCGTTAATCCTTGATCCACATTCACATATGTTTGTTTCCTTAAGAACGGATAAAGAGAATAACCTTGGGAATCTACTTCTCAAATCTCTAGTCGTTACCCAATTATCTGACCAAAACAACACGTCTTTCCCATTTCCAACCTCCCAATTAACACGATCTTCAAACTTCCTTCCCCATACCTCTGAACTCCATACCTTCATCAGATCTCTCTACCATAAAGAAACTTTGTTGTTATCATTATGAAGTTCCTTCAGGCCTCTCCATCCACCGTACTTGGATTCGATCACTTCCCTCCAGAACCCTCCCTTATCCGAGTCTAGACGTTAAATCCATTTTCCCAATAAAGCAAGGATAAAACTTCTAATGTTAATAATGCCTAGCCCACCTACATCCTTGGAGTTACAAACCTTATCCCAAGCAACCCAAGCAATCTTCCTCCTATCTGCCCCCCAATCCCACATAAAATTCCTCTGTAAACTCACAATCTTCATTAACACCTTAGACGAAATCTTGAAAAGGGAAAGGTAGAACAAAGGTATAGACGATAAAACAGACTTAATCAAACAAATTCTCCCTGCCATTGAAATGTATCTACCCATCCATTTACCTAGTCTGCTTTTTACTCTATTGACCACCTCATCCTAAAATTCACCCCTCTTATGGCATCCCCCTATAGGAAACCCCAAATACTTAAAAGGAGTACCCACAGAAGAAGAGTTGTAGTTGATACCTTAATATTTGTGGGTTTGGGTTCGCAGCACCAACCAACAAACAAAGGCTTGCACTCAACTCAAAGGCAGGCTCCTGCGCTTCCTTGTAGACTACCCCTCTGATAACATTGCCAAACCTGGTATCAATCTCAAGAACAGGCCTTAGCCAATAGCCATAAACATGACAAAGTGCACGACGCTCCTTGTTGATAAAGGTCATTGCACCGACTACAACAAACAAACAGGGGAGAGAACTTCACCGTCAAAACACCTACTAAGAACACAATAGGTATCCCTACCCCTCACACATAACTTTTTAAGCAGAGAATAGGGTTCAAGTGTCAATCAAAGAAGGAATAGTCGAAGGATCTAGCCCTATGTTTCAACCAAAGCCAAGATTTTAATTGGGTCATTTGGAAGATCTCTTTCACATCTACTACCCCTTGCCTAAAGATAACCTGATTTCTCTGATCCCAGATACATCGTACCACAGACGCCTAAATACCTTTCCAAACCAGATTCTGTTTGACGGATACATGTTGCAATACAAAACTCTCAAAGTGTGCTTCACATCTTTATGTTGGACGAACCTAATCCCGATCCATCTGAAACAAAGATTCCACACTCGTTGAGCACTAACACATTCTATAAACAAATGTTGTGATGATTCGTCCAAAAGCTGACACATCACGCATAACAAGGGGTTGACCACCCCTCTTCTGGACAGGCAAGTTCTAGTGGGTACTCTATCCAAAAGACCCTCCATGCAGTTTTGTCAAAACATTTGAGAAAGCTTTAGATTGACATAACTGTTTACAAATGGAATCGTGAGAACTGCATCCATGATTTGCGAGACAACAATAAGCTGACCTAACAGAGAAACTACCCGAAGCATCAACTCCCCACTTCTGGACGTCCTGGACCTCCTTATTCAAGCTGACTCTAGAAATCATCCTCATGAGATCGTCTACTTGTTCCTCTTCCCATCAGAACCTGACTCTCCTCCAACTCAACCTCCACGTCCACTCTTCGTTATCCCACCCTCCTACCTCAAAATTCTTAAATCTTATCTACCAGTATAAGATCCACTAAACGTGAGTTAAGTTCCGCCATAATTTGCATTATTGGAGATACTATAAGCAGATGTTATTCAAAAATGTATTTGAATGTAGTTATTTATGTTTGTATGTAATATTTTACACAAACAAGTTTAAAGTCTTTGTATTTAATTTTATTATAATTGTAGGTTAAAATTTGTTCACTTATATCTTACTCTTATATAGTTTCTGTATTCATCCCTGAAACCAAGAGTTCAAGCATTGTTTGGCCATTTTTGCAAGGTTGATCTCCAAGTGGTGGGGGATGAGGGAATCCTCTTTAACCAGCTAGATCCTGATTATACGGGAGCATAAATCGACTGGTATCCTCAGAACAAATACATTAGAACTACCCAATTCATTATATTATATATGAAACTTATTTATACACATATATATATATATATTAACATTTGTAGTTTTGATCCTCAGTAAAAAAATTATTTCTATTTTTGTTCTATTAAAAATTATTATTTGTTGTCAAGTGGATACCTTTTGCATGTATTATTATTTTTGCTTTTAATCCTTAATAATATTTTACATTTTATTTTGCTTTTCAATAATTTTTCCCATATTAAACTCATTAAAAAGATTACTTTTGTAGAACATTTTTTGAGTAATGAAGTTACTACAAAAGAATTATTAAATAAAAATTATTTTTTTAAAAAATAATTAATTTTTATATTGATTAAATTAAATATTACATTAAAAACTAATAAAATTATTAGTATATAAAATAGTTTCTATTGTTAATAAATAGTGTCTAAATTGATATATAATTAGTTATCAACTTTATAATCTAAAATAATTGATAATTCAAATCTTAATAGGTATAACCAAATATTAGTTTAAAAAATAATTTATAAATTTTATTAATAATAAAATTAATTAATAATTTTATTGTAGTATATATATATTAAACTATTATCCTTAAGCTAATAAAATTATTTATTGACCCCACAAGTACCGAACCGAATAATGAACAAGCAAATTATAAAGATAAGTTTGGATTTTATTTTTATATTAATTATGAAACTTGAAGAAAGTAGGAGATGCGGTTTTTTATTCTTAATATATGTACATGTGGGCAAATCATGCAGATATAAATAGCTGGGAATGAGAATGGAAAGCTGGTAGTGGTTTCCAGCTTACACAAAAAAATCGAGGCAGTGGATATGGAACATGTCGGAGAAGTCCATTTCCTAAGGTTAGGTATATATGAAAGAAGAGAAATCTTTTTTATTCCATTATTTGTGGTCCAAGGAAATATTTTACACGTTAAGGTTTACTTGCGTTTTAAGCTAGCTTTTTGTATTAAATTATTGTGTATAATTTTCATTCCACAAAATTTTTGAAAGAAAAGTTAGTCATAAGCTTCTAGATGATGCAACTTGCGCAGTCTCACGTACAACAACAAAGGACAAGTATCTATTCTCTTTTGCCTACCTCCAAGGTCGTATTCTTGTATCTTTTTTTAGGCAAAGAAAAATAAAATTGGAAGCTAGCATAACTCAGGAAATAAGGAATTTCGTAGAAAACTTATAAGCTAATATTTTCAATAAAATTAAGATAATAATAAAAAAAGTGGGTATTAAACGTATTCTTATGTTTTTTATTAAATTAAAAGTCTTATATTTTCTTATAGGCAATATAGATTTTTATATTATGTATAAAAAATTTAATGAAAAAGAGTTACCCTCTAGAAAATTTTAACTAAAGTCACCTTCACCGCCCCCACAAAATCAAATTATCCAAGTACACACATCAAGTACACAAGAAACCAGATACGCTTATGAATTTTTGAGTCAAAGCAGTAAAAAAAACACTACATTTGGAATTGGAGGTGGAAACTAAGTCAACTCACACACTCATACACGAGAATTAAAAGAAAATCTCATTCTATTTACAAAAAATTCAGTGTAAGAAGATAAAAAAAGAAAAGAAAAAGTAGTAGTGTAGTAACAAAAAGAATCACAATGAGACCGAAGGAACGCGTATTTGCCAGACTTTAATGTCACAGTCCAAACCTGCACTGTAAACAAGATAAGACCTATCATCCTCATCGGGACCACCACTGTTGGAGTCAACAGCCATAGCCAAACACTTCACTGGTCGTCGATGACCTTCCAACACCGCCAAACACGAATAACCCTTCTCAATCTCTTTCCTCCATACCCTAACACTGTTATCAGCAGATCCACTACACACCAAATCCGCCATCACCACCAAACACAGTATCGCCTTCGTATGCCCCCTTAAAGCCCCCACCACCACCATATTATTATCATCATTCTCATCCCTTTCCCACACTAAAATTGATCTGTCACACGCGCCAGAGTACAGCACCGACCCATCTGCGCTAAGCGCGAGAGCGTTAACTGCGGATTTATGCTTCTCTAACGTTGCCACAAGGGAATGCTTTTTCTCACCCTCGCGCTTCTTCCACATCTTTATCTTTGTGTCGGCGGAACCCGTGTAGACAGCGCCGTCATTCGACAAAACCAAGGAGTTAATCGCGTCCTCGTGCGCGTTTTTTACGGACTCCAAACATTTGAAGTCCGAGGTTCGCCATATTTTAAACGTCCTGTCCCAGGAAGCGGAGTAGAGGAGGGAGCCGTCGTGAGAGAGCGCGAGGGTGGAAACGGCGTCCACGTGATGCACCCACGTGCGCTTTTTGTGGCGGCGCACCTCGACGTAGTTCTTGGAGGAGAATAGCTTGGAGAAACGGTCGTGGAGCGTGGGAAGCGTGGCGATGCACTTGGTGGGTTGGTCGGTTTTCCAGACTCGGATTTTGTGGTCTTGATGTGCGGTGAAGAGCGTGTCGTGGAATACAATGAGGGACTTGATGGGCGCGTTGGTGGTTTCGACGACAACAACGTTGGTGTTGGTTGTGGTGTTGGTTTGGAGTATGAAAGGATCTCTGCTGCATGTTTTGACCTCCCCGCTGGAGGCGGCGCTGTAGAGGAGTTTTCCGTCAAGGGCGAGGGAGGAGATTGGGGAGGAGTGGATTTTGACGGTGGTTTGAGGTTGTTGTTGGAGGTGGTGCGGTTGTTGTAGGGTGAGGGAACTTAGTGAAGGGACTGAAGGAAGACTTGGTTGTGAATGTAGAGAAGAAGAGGTTGATGATTCTGAATGGTAGTGATCATAGGATTTTTGTTGTTGTTGTTGTGAGTGGCGACACAAGGGATGTTGAAGAAATCCCATTTTGGTTTGTGTTATGTGGAAAGTTTTGAGGGTTTTATAGAGGCATGTTGATGTTAGCAATTTAAGGGAGGGTAATGGTGCATGTTAGCAGTTTGGAATTAGGCATAACTGAGGACCAATGTGTTGTCCCTTTGTCCCCTTCAGAGTCCCATGCTTGGTTGGGTCCAACTTTTGTTTTCCGATGAGTAATTGTTTATGTGAAAAGAACTTTCTTTAGGTTTTGCTTTTGAATTAAAAATGTACTATAAATTCTTATATTTAGATTACTTTCGTCAAAACTAGTTGCAATATTTATTAAAATAATATGAAGTAGCTAAAAGTATAAATGATGAATATGCATATATTTATATAATATTTTTTACATAACTTTTATTTTTTACGGGTAAAAATACATTTTGATATATTTTAAACTTTTTTCAAATTATTTTTAACTCTTGAAATTTTTCGTTAATAACTATACATTAAAAAAAATAAAAAATAATTAGTTATTAAATTAGATCATGTGTTTATATTAGAGATTTAGAAAAATATTGATATCTAGTTTATAAATTTTATTAATAATAAAAAATATCTAAAAATGTTTTTAGTCTATAAAATATTATATAATTTATTCAATATAGTAATTAATTTTTTTTCTCTAAAATTTATTTTTATTTAATGATTTTTTTTGTAATGTTAGTTAAATTTATTATATATTTTTTTCGGTGATGTATATATTTTTAATCTTATATTATATGTAAAAATATTTTTAACAAGTTTAAAGTTAAGTAAAAATAATGTACACTTAGGTAGATGTAATATTTTTTTTATATCGTGTGTTGTTTAAAAATAAATAGTTAAATATAAAATATTAAAAATGATAGGAAATAATAAACTAAATATATAATTATCAATTTTTAAAGTATAATAATTAATAAAATAAATATTATAAAATAAGTATTATAATATAAAAAAGAGTGATGAAAGAAAATAAATATCAGAATTACCTTATTTAAAAAAGAGTAAAATTTGGAAAAAAATGAAAATCTAGAAGTTAGAATTTAGAAGCTACTACAAACTTTTTAACTATAAAAAAAAGGCTAGAAAGAAACTAAAAACCTATACCAAAATCTTGCCAAACGTAGCTTTAGATTCAAAGATTAATTAAAACATTATTAATATTATTTAATATACTAATTACATTTTAAAATACATATTTTAAAACTTATTTTTTTAATAATAATATTTAATAGTTTTTTAATAAATTTTCTGTTATTAATTGAAGGTATTTTAGATGTGATATTATTAGTTATGGAAAGAGTAGTTAGAATTTCTTTGTTTTTAATATTAATATAAATAAATTCATCATAATATTAATATAAATAAATTCATCATAATATTAATATAAATAAATTCATCATAATATTAATATAAATAAATTCATCATAATATTAATGAATTGCATACGTTCTCTAACTGTAAAATATGTGAGTATAATTCACCATACTATTAAAAAAGCTAGTGAATTCTTAGCGAAGAATTAAATCCATATATTTTTCAAGATTTTGACAACGAATTTTATTGATATAAAAGAATACAAGTTTTACCAAAAATACGAAGACTACAAATATTCTTTATTATTTAATTAGTTCTTTTAAAAATAATTATCATAAATTTGTAATATAATTTTAATACTTTCAACCAATTAAACTTTTTAATATAGTTTTTAAATTATTATTATAAGAATCCATAAATTTCTCATAAAATATAAGGAGTGTGGGTTTTATAGAGATGTTAACAATTTAAAGCTGGCCCACGTACGGTGCATGTTAGCAGTTTGCAACTAGGCATGACCAAGGAGTCGTAGTTGGACTTTGTATTGTTCCCTTCACACACTCAAGTTTTACTTTTCTTATCATTTTATATAGTTCTATAGTGAAGTATTTATTAGTTTTGATGATAATTAATTTTACTTTCGAAACTCTACCTCTTCACATTCTAATGAGAAAAGTAACAACATTTTTAAAAAAAGTTGATTATTCTTTTAAGGTGACCTAAATTAAATATTATTTATATTATATTATATTATATAATTAATTATATTTATTTTATTTTATTATAAATATAAGAATGAATTAAAAATAAAATAAAATATTTATTTTATATAATAATTATAAAATATATATTTAATATAATATATATATTTCAACACTAATTCCTTCCTAATCTTCGTATATTCGTGAAAAAAAAATGACTAAACTATTATTATCTCGTTTTCTGTTTTTTATTAATTTTTTATTTTTTTATTTTTTTAATTTCTGTGTTTTTCTTTACTTTATGTGAATCCGTATTGGAAGCAAACTATATCACTAGAGTTATAATTTTAAACATTTTTTAAATGATTTTTTCACACATGATTTTACCCTTCCCTTACACTTCTCTTAGATGTGGTTTAATGCTGAGTATCAAAGAATCTTCATCCTATTATTAATCAAGGAATAAAAAGTTGTTGAGGTAATAACACTTTTCCCCTATATACTTTACACTAAGTTGAAAATTTAGAATTTTTTTATTGGCATATAAAAATGTAATAAATGAGAACTAAAGTTAGAACAAATTCATTTCTTAGTACATCCTATTCCATTTATATGGCAATTATCATTATACACGATAGATCGACGTTGATGTCTAAAGACAAAAGTTATTTGTTGTTTATATTTTTTTTTATCAATAAAGAATAAATAAATTAAAAAAATACTTCAAAAATATCTCAATTTTCTTTATACAAATGTCAAAAAACTTTACCACCTAACTTATAATTAAAAAAACATTACAAAACAATAAAAACCTAAGCGATTGATATGAATACTCCTAGAGCATCCATCTATTCCCTACATAATCAACTAAAACCTTTCCCAAACACATTACATCAGTTAAAGAATAACACAAGGTGTGAGTAAAAATATGTAGCCAACATACAAAGAACTTGGTCCAAGGACATTTAATGGGAAGGATAGGAGAAGATAAAGAGACACACTGCTTATCCAAAAAATTAGAGACATACTTAATTAAATTCAAAGGGTAGCCCTTAAATTAGACTTTCATGTGAATTATTATTTGATTTTAGCCCCACCAATTTCATAAACATGTGTGGAAGTTGCAATTTAGATTCCTTGACCATGCAACCAAGAGTGAAGAAAGTCAAATGAATTGAGAAACTAGTAATAATAGAGTATACATTAATTGAGTCAACAGTTAATTTAATACCATGACAAAAGTGGACTGTATATGAACAACTAGGGATATATTTTATTCCTTTTCCTTACGTGCCTTTTATCCAAAATTTAGGAGAAATAATAAGTGTGTTGATATAGTTTTATTGTTTTTTTTTTTCACACGTAATTCTGAAGTTGACCAACAAAAGTTTTTGCCTGTAAGTGTTATTATTTTCCTTTGGTTAAATATTATTTTAATATTAAAGATATTTTTAATTATATCTTTAGTTTAATTAATATAAAGAGAAAAAATAGGTATGATAACAAAGAAAAAGTATTACTTTTGAAATAAGAATTTTAAAAGAGATATAATGCATAAACTCATTCAAAATTACATTAAAGGTAGAAAATTAAATATTTTTCTTTATAAAAAAACCTAATAGAAACAAAGACAACATATAGTACTGTTAAACTTATTTAATATTCTTAATTTTATAAAATAAAAAAGCAATCTTCTAAATTATTTTCGGTCGTATTGCGCGCGCATATATATATCAAGTTTAAACATAAAACTATTTTTAAAATAATGCGTGGTTGAAATTTTTTTCATTTAAATTTAGTAGACATACATGATATTTCTTTTTGTTATATGTGAGATAGGAATAAGGAGCATTAGTTTTGATGTTTGATAATTCTATTACTATTTTATTATAAAAATTATTGGATATTTCAAATTAATTAGAGATACTTAATTTATAAGATTTATAAGATTAATTATATTTAAAGTTAAATTTTAATAAAAATAATTTTAAATTACGAAATAAAATGTTCATATTTTATTTTATTTTATTTTATCAGAATTTATTATATTCATAAATGGGCTCTAACCCTTTATAAACACATATAATAAATATATAAAAGCTTTGATGTCTCAAAACTTTAATTTTGATTTGTGATGTGTTGGTGGCAAAGAACCAAACTCTTCCACATTGGTGATCTAGGTACTATGTGGGTTAGACGTGGGTTAGAGGCTATGTAACATAGACACTAACACGGATACGACACGGATACAAAAATACACGTAAAATATAGGATACGTGGACACAAATCTATATATAATAATTATGAATTATATAAATTGACAATAAAGATTTATATACACAAGTATGTTCCAGATTATTTTTTGGAATAGAAAAATGTTTTTCATGACTGGTTCACAAGGATTTGTTTCTTATTTTTATAATCATAATAACAATCTATACATAAAGTTTGATTTTTTTAGAAAATTAATGTATTTTTCATTTTTTAAAATTGTACTAAAATTGTCAGAAATCTAATAAATATTTTTTAAATTGGACACTTCACGGATACGTGTCCTATAGGTGTCATACAAGTGTCGGTGTTCGACACGAGTATCGAACACTGACACGTCATTTAAAAGAAGTGTCCGAGCTTCATAGGTTAGAGATGGCACTTGGTAGTTCAATTTGGGTGAGACCAATCTTGATGTTTCCACGAAAGGGGTTGTTGGGCGCAAGTAGGCAAATTTCCCCACTTTATTTTTAGGTAATTTGTGGTTTTGGTTGGCATGGCATATGGTAGCTGCTAAAAACCAATCAGATAAGGATACAGAGGCCTTATGGTGCAAGATCATTACCAATGCTTTTATTTAGATTAATCTGGTTAGGGACCCCAGAGCCAGAAGGGTATTCCATAACTTTTTAACCTTTTCTTTGACGCGTGTGAATGAGGCTCCACCACTTGCACAAACTCTACACTAGCCAATGTGGATCTGTTATAGGTATACATGAATCCTAGACTATTATCATTATGCAATGCATTCAGATCAGATATCTATGGTTTCCTTTGGATAGTTGTGGAAAACAATGTGTAAGGAGGTTTGGTTTCAAATGCTATAAAAAATATTATTCGAAGTCCACATTTTGCAAGTGCAAAGCTCAAATCATCATCAGACAGCCTAAAACCACATTCTCTTGCACCCTATATGTAGGATCTAATAACCAGAGATTATATAATCATTGTACTTGTTACACTTACACTAGTGTGAAGTTTTTTCATTATATATATATATATATATATTAAATAACATATAAAAAATGTAATTTTTTTTATAAGATTCATGTTAGAAAACACGTGTCGTCTCATAAAAAATAGCATAAAAAAGGGGAAAACAAACAAACATGAAGACTATACCAAACTCATACAAAGAAAATAAAAAATAAAAAAACTCCTAAGAGTAACATATGCAAAATTTAGAGTTTAAATCAAAAAAAGAAAAACGAAATAAAGATAAGGTAAACAAAAGAACATTCTCTGAAGTGAAGCTCCCAAATACAACAAAGAGAAATGATTGAATGTCAATAATCCAATCATATTGACCCCCATTTGCATACAACATCCATAATTAAACCCGTTGATAATCATGGACATCACTATTTTTTCCTAGGTTGACCTACTTTGGAGGTTTTCTTATTGATTCTAGCTTTAGGAGGATGTCCCGGTCTTTTGGAGGTTTATAGTAGTTCATCTTCTTCACTTAATGATTTATTTTATTTTATTTTTTTCAGCAAAAACTTAGTGATTAAATTGACTTCTTTTAAGAAAATACCAGTCGGGGTAGATTCAACTATATTTGTTGCCAAGATCATTGGACATGAATCATGAACCTCTTGATCATCACTTGAAAGAAATTCAAAACATTTTTGGAAGACCAACTCATGAGAAACAATTTTAGAAGTAACTTGTCTGGAAGCAACAAATTTAGGAGGCGTTGCATTAGATGCAATTTTTTTATAGGATCCTTCGAAAGGTCACGAATTATCAGTAGAGAAGGAGTCCTTTTTTGTAGCAAATAATCCAATCACTACAAAAAAACGTGTATAAAGTGGCGGGTTTTAATATGACGGTTATTAATAACCGCCACAATCTGCCGTATAATACGACATTTTAGTAACCGCCACAATGATCCTTTAGAATATGGCATTTTTAACTGCCATAATTATCCTTCAAAATAAAATTCCCGCCTT
>Ga0123342_1005852_pt1 | contig 17485 bp, 13 predicted proteins | sample Turbeawhitnodule_FD_89960 | JGI IMG/M metagenome (GOLD analysis project Ga0123342, IMG submission 89960) | Root nodule microbial communities of legume samples collected from Mexico - Turtle bean Mexico white nodule | ecosystem: Host-associated > Plants > Roots > Nodule | place: Mexico: Nepantla... | reverse complement strand
TACCTAAGACATACTTAAAGCAAAGCAAAAATACACATGAAATGTACATAAAAGTCTTCATCAAACACTACATATAGGTCTTCATCAAACACAATCTTGAAGGGGCAGCAACCATCTTCAACAAAATTCACTTTGTCAATTAGATTAAATTCACTTTATTAATTAGATTAAATCCATCTCGATCTAGGCCCTGGCGGACTCAGCTCGACATGGACCCAGACCATCAAGGTTGAATCACAATTTTAAAGAAAACATCTTTCAAACATACTCATAATGATGATTTTACAACTCATCTTGAAAGGATAAAAGTAAATTTCAAAATCAAGATATTCCTTCTAATTCCTCTAAAGAATCCACCCCACAAACTTCTATAGACAACCTTTCTCCTTCTAAAACAAAACCGCCAATTAAAACCTCAAATAAAAAATGTTTATCACTACAAATTGCCCTAACAAAAGAACCATGATGGTAAAAGGGAGTATAGTAGTCAGTGACTATAGTGATTACTCTTCTAGGTCTACCTCCCCTACCCCTTCAAAAAACCCCTAGTGAAGATGAATGTGAGATTACCTTGTGAAGGTGATCGACTTATTGGTGGTAAGGCGAATGTTGGGTATTATTCAAAAACCTTTTGATGAAATCCAAACAGAAAATATTTTTCACACCCGTTGCCTTATCAACAGTAAGTTATGTTCCATGATTGTGGATGAGGGTAGTTGTGCTAATGTGGCAAGTACAAGAGTAGTGGAGAGCTTGGATTATCCACTATCTCTCATACAAAACCCTATAAATTACAATGATGGTTAATAAACAAGTTCTCATAACTTTTTCCATAGGAAAATATAAAGATGAAGTTTTATGTGATGTTGTGTCAATGGAAGCAACACATGTTCTATTAGGAAGGCCTTGACAATATGATAGAAAGATTTTACACAATGGTCATACCAACAAGATTTCTTTCACCTTCCAAGGGCATAAGATTGTATTAAAACTTCTTTCTCCCAAAGAAGTGAATGAGAATCAAGTAAAAATGAAAACCAAAAGAGAAAATGAAAAAGATGAAGAAAGAAAAAACAAAACAAGTATCATCATCTCACATCACACGGTAAAAACAATAATGTTGACCCTACAAAACTACAAACTGCCTTTTCTAGGTATACTTCTTCCTTATCTTTTTCATCTCTTAATGATTCTAAATACTTGACATATTTGATAAATAAATTTAGGGATAATGCTCAAAATCCTCTCCTAAAGGTTTTCACCCTCTAAGGGGATTTTCACAAACAAATCATTTCCTCCCTAAATATTTTTTTACAAACATGGCCTTTATATAGAACTCATCCATACGAACTTCCAAAGCTTACATAAGTTTGCTTCACCTACTACCTCTCAAAATATTTTTATCTTTCATGTGAACAAACTAACTATGTTATTTATAGGAGTTCTAAATTCGAGGTCAGATTTTTTCCAACTTGGGGGCATGATACAACCCAACTCGACAAGCAGATGACCAAAAACACCACAAACACTTCACACCTAGGTCAGTCATCTCAACATACAAGACAAGACCCCACCAAACCTCAGAAGAGCCTCAATAGAAGAAGAACCAGACATGGACCGGAATATCAGTTGTTCTTCCTTCTAGTCTTTCTACAAGACAAGTTTAAGTAAATAAATTGGGCTCAATTTGAGGGTTCAAATAGAAGAATAAGTTATTTGGAGGTGTACTTAGTATAATTTGGGCTTGTGCCAAACCTAAATACACCCCATGTGTCGCCCCATATTCACTCATGTAACCTACCTTCTAGAACCCTTCCCTTTGGTGCGACATTGACCTAGGTTAACCTAGTTTCTAGAACCTCCCTTGCCTTGGCCGCTCCCTCCTCTCACTCTTGACCACCAAGGCCCCTTCCCTATAAATAGGATGTCTTGCCTCTTATATGTAGACATTGAATTTGAATAGTAAGAAAACTCTGCTTGAGTGTTTAGTGAGTGTTTTTCCTAAATTGTGGGTCTTATCTTGTGAGAGCATACTCCAAGTGGCGACTCTTTATCACTCATCTTGGAACTTCTCATTACTCCAAGTGGTGTGTTCATACCATCCATTTTCCATAAGCTTTTCTTATCCTTCTCTTTTTCCTTACTCCATTTACACCCATCTTCCCTTATCAATTGTGTCATTCTTATCTCTTCAATTTAGGTTTTCATATTTGTATTTTCATTGTTTCCTTTTGTTCTTTTCAATTCGGCAACCATCATAATCACCTATTATTGTGTTTTCTCTTTTTCTCTCTAGAAGAGAACATTCACACTTACTTAACCACTTGGTTAAGTCGTGTCCAGTGACAATCTTCTTTGAGCTTCTCACCATATTCTACTAATTCAAAAAGCTTAAATAAAAGTTAAACCTCTAAAATGTGTCAATCTAAAATCAACTCACATCATAGACCTACCAACTAATGTTTATCAAGATAAACCATCCAACATGTATAAAACCAACATATCCCTCCTCTATAGTTGAACTACCTACAACCTTCTAACCACCTCCAACCCCCTCAAGGGCAATCAAAGAAAAGCTACCAGATAATAGTATAAATCTATGGCCAATGGATACATATCCATCAAAACCTTGGAAATAGGCAAAGACTAAGTTCCTTTTGATCCTTCAAACGCTGAAGTCGTCTCCAGAATTATGAAAAAATCCTTTATGAAATATTACACCTTTCATTCCATCCATAAAGGTAATATAGAAAACAATGTTCAAGATAAACCCTGATACTATTTGTCCACGACTTTTAGCTTTGAACTTTCGCAAAATCAAAAGGGCAGTTCCCCATGCTCTAGCAAGAGCTAAGGAAGTTTTAAAAAAATCATGGATTGGAATGTTGTGTATAATAGACGTAGTGGATTCACAATGCATCTGGAAAAAAATGAGGCTATTTCTATATGGTAGAACAACCTGGCCAAACATTCTTTAAAAGCCTCCACTTTTCGAAACATTGACGAAGAAGAATACGTGGTTGACTTATCCATCAACTATCCTTAATAAGATGATTCTAATTGGGGGTGCCACAATTGTTGTTTTAGTATTTAAGGAAATATGGGGTGCCACAAAAAGTTATGGAGTTGCAGAAAGAAACAACCCCCAAAAATGCCTCGTTTACACCCTGCCTTCTACCTATACCCCGTACCTTCCCTCTCACAAAACATATCAAAAAAAAATTAAAGTGAGACTGCTTCTTCCTACTCCTCCATGCCTTCTTGTGTCACCCCATACCAAATGTAAAAATATTTTTTTATCTTTTTGTGCCACCCCCATACATAATTTGGAAGATGTTTTTGGATCCAGAAGTGTTCTTTAGATTTATGAAATCCAGAAGTCTTTTCTGGATTTGAAATAAACCTATGAATTATATAATCCAGAGCCTAATTACACATTTGAAAAAAGACTTCCTGATTACATAATTCGGAAGTTAATCTCAATCCAGAAAAGACTTTCGGATTACATAATCCAGAAGCTAATCTCATGTATAGAAAAAACTTCCAGATTATGTAATTCAAAAGCTAATTATAAAAGACTTTCGGATAACATAATCCAGAATATTAAAGAAGGATATTTTTGGAATACAAAAACCTATGGGGTGGCACAAGAAAGTATGAAGGTGCAGGAAGAAGCCGTCTTAAAGTGAACCTCACTTAGATTTAGGCAACTTCTTCCTACACCATATCAATTCTAACTTGCACCCTATCATTTTTCTAAATTTCCAAAATTACCCTTATTTCGGATTTAAAAATCTGGAATACTAAATATAATTCAAAATTAAAAAAAAATTACATTCCGGATAAAAAATCCAGAACAAAAAATTGAAAATGAATTCTGGATAAAAATTTCCATAATTCAAAATTGTGTTCCGGATATCTAAATCCGGAATATTTCTAGATAAAAGGTTCTGAAAGTAAGTTTTATTTACACCCTTCTTTTTAAGGTTATTTTCGTCATTTCGAAAGGGCATTTTTGTCATTTCCAATAATAGGTTGGGTGTGGAATTGATATGGTGCAGGGAGTATTTGCCTTAGATTTATCAATTCAATCCATATCCACGGATCAATCTCAATATACTCCAAAAATAATTTTTTTGTTATAGACTCTCCTAATGAATGGGTTGAACAAGTATCAAGTCCCAAAATTTTCACGTAAAGGAGATTCGCATCAGATACAAAATAAATTTAACCATTATGACATTAAAATAAGAAATATAATCAATTACAAGTTTCAATAAAATAATCAACTATATATTACTCTTTGGTTACTAAAATCTCATTAATTTGTTTATTACAAGGAAAAGCTTTAATACAAAAGTATTTAACTTAAATTTATAATAAATTTTTATTCTTTATTTTTATTTGGCGTGAAACAAATTTATTTCTTTCTTTATATTTGTAAGCCTAATAATAACTAAAAAATAGAAGTGGAGTAAAGTTTAAAACAAATATTTAAGAGCAATGTTTTTATTATTATATGATTTTATTTAAACATTACATTATCAATAATAAAATATATTTACAATTTCATATCCGCATACACAACTCTTCCATATGCAATTTGTTGAATTGCTGGTTTTAATTATTGGTTTAGTGCTCCGAAGAGACTTTATTTTTTCTCATTTTTCATTGTTGCTTTGTTAAGAACATATGCTGGGTCATCAAGCTAGTGGAACAGCAAAGGGAAAATAAAATCGAGGTAAACAATGGAACCCTTCAACGGGAACAAATCCTTCTATTCGATTTTCAAACCCATGCTCTAATACTAGCCTTCACTGTCACTACCAGGAGATGATGAAAAGAACATGTTTATGTTTATTGCTTGCAGGAAACATTTTTGTCATCTACCTTTGTTAAAAGTCATGTCATTTAGACATCTACTTCCAATTTAATATTGAACGTTGTTAAATAGGCAAGGAAATGTATAATTTACTTAAAGAATTTTTATTTCTCATGTCTAAAATACACACAAAAATCATATTTAAAAGTTGTGTATTTAAAGATCAGATTTTCTTATAAAAAAATCATGTTTAAAACATTTCTATTTTATTTAAAATTCAAAAATATTACAAGATTGTTTTAAAGTCGTGTTTTGAAGAGAACTTTTTAATGTATCGTTAGGGATCAAACGCTCCTAAGACACCTCGATACCCAGTACCGACCGTCATAAGAAAAATGTATGAATGTAAAAGTATATTAACACAAATTAAATCGTATGAAAAATTAAGTAATACATTCTTAATTACAGTATGTATGCATCTAATAGTAAAAAGGTGCATTAAGACAATATAATTAGACACAACAACCAAAACAAAAGTATATCATTATTATCAACATACTGCATATTTACTTGAGCGTTAAATAACTTTTTATAGATACACCCCTGACCGAGAGCCGAAATCTGAACACTAGAAAAGGAATTTGAAAAAAAGAAGGAAATCACGATCGAAAAAGTAACTTATTCAGTCAGTAGAAGAGACCGTCTTAACCCTTTATACAAGAATTACCTATTTTTTAAAAATCATTTATAACATTTATAAATATTTTAAAAAGATACTTCTTCGTGTTAAGAAAAAAAAAAACTTAACCACCTTAAAACTACATGCTAAAATATAAAATAAAGTGTCACGGCCGAACCATATTTATTACATGTAACACCTTCTAACACCTTACATCCTCCAAGGATTTATTTCCTAGAAAAATACATTGTAAAATGTATCAATATATATAGTTATAGATGAGCAATATGCGGGACATTATATTCAAATATTGTCGCTCCACTTTAGATGGAGGTACATGGCTAAAGTTGCAAGTGAGTTATTTTATTAAAAAATAATTTCATACTTATAAAAAATAATCAATCCAAGTTACCCCATAAAATCAGTTTGGAAAGTGAAATCATATACAATAATATAGTCATATCTCTGGACCATGTATAATCTTTAATACACTCTCACCCAAATAAATACATTTATCCTCTCACGCTTGAACATGAAAATACAGAATAAAAGGTACTACAACTTAAATATAATATATTTTAATCATATTTTTAAAGAATATAAGGTCTCCAACAATTTTTCCAGCAGTATTTAATTCTGCATGCATTGTCTTCATACTCAAATTAGGATATTCCCATATTTGAAGTAAATGTAGCATGGAATATTGCATGGTGAAGAAGTTTCACAAAATCTTGCCCACAATGCAAGTATTAAGACAAATCCAATAGAGAAAATTTTAGCAGTAATTGGATCAATCAAATACAATCAATTAGCACCTCAAACAATGGACAAAGCTTCCACCAATTATATAATGTAGGCTCTAAAAACTTAAGTGTCACTCACAAAGGCAAACAAAAACATGCCCTGGTGTTGGTGAAAGAAAATTGAATAAAGGAATTCAGACCTCAAGGCATGAATCCTTAGCACAATCCAAAGGCATATTTCACTGGTTACACACTTATAATACAAGGAAAACAAATAATTACAGTTGAGAAAAATAAAATTCAAGGTGAGACATTACGTTTCTAAAGGAGCTTTGTGATCAGGTCCAGCAAGAATAATCTGCATTACAAACATACCAATGAAGACCAAGAGGTTAAAAAAGGATTGAAATGGATGATGGAATGCTTCAATTCTAAAAGACAGTCTCATATTTTACTCCTCTAAATCATGCTTCATTCCAAACCAATAAACACTACTTTTTCTTGGTGTACTTTAGAGAGTAGAGTGTAAATGATAGCTGTTGATTGAAAAATTAACAGTTGACATTGTAATAAAATACATGCACATGTATAACAATATATGTTGAAGATTTTCCAATCAAATATATCATTCACACTTTAACACTTCTAAAGTGCAACCTAAACTTTAAAAGAGTCAAATCCGCCTCAGTATAAATCAAGTTTGTTTGAATAGTTTAGTGAGACATACATTGCAGTCAAATGCAAACCTCCTGGCAAGCATGATGGCTGCATTCCGTTCTCTCTCTGACTCGAAAGCTAAAACAAAAGAAAGACCTTGCTTCGGTTGCCAAAAGACTGCTTGCGCTGCAGCATTTCCCCCTCCTCGAACTCCACAAAGCTTAAGAAAACAAAAGAAAAACACCATATTTTAATGTAAAACAACAAACTTATTACGAAGTGAACTTTAAATCTAAGTCAACCTTAGAGAATTGAAAATTTGCACCCGGTGATATATTGGCATTTGGCCTTATTTCTAATAGATATAAGATTTCCAACACATTCACTTACACCGATAACTGAACATCTCAAACCTAGAACTAGACGAGGAAGGTATATATCAAATCTTGAACAAAAACACTAGAAATATTTCACAGAGAAATATAGCTACGTCACTCAGGGTATAAACTCCCAGAACAACAGTATTTATCACATAAATGTATGTATTCTTTCCGTATTACTAAGACCATACAAGCAAAAAACTATTAGTTGTCACTTATCAGTCACCAAGAACTATATACAACTGAGCACCCACGATTTGAATACCTGCATTGAACTAGAATAGTATTCTTTGGTAATTGTTGTCTTTCCTTTACAGAGTTTCATCCTCATCTTTCCAACATGAAGTAAATGAATAGATTCAGTTGGATGGTCTGAGCCAGTCTGAGTTACAACGACCTGCAATGTGTTAAACTACTATTATTGTCACTGAATATGAACAGATTTTCTAAAACTTAAATGGAAATGTTAACAAAGTGCAAACAAACAACTATAGTTAGTGACAATCCGACACTACTTTTAAATGAAATTTGTTTAAGGACAAAACCATATATACTAGGTTGAAATTTGTTGAAGGACAAAACCATATACTAGGTGAAAACACTGCTCACCTTGACAATCACAACTGTACAACAAGCTTAGAACTTACGTGCATCTTGAATTTGAGATTTTAAACTCTTATCAGAACGCACATGCCTACTCAGTCAAAGAGACTCAAATATCGTCAAAGAACTACTTGACATAAGAGTTTAAGCAAGTGATAATTCTCAAAACCAGATTCACCTGATCAATCATACTTTGATGTAATTTAGTGTTTGTTTCCCAATTTCAACAGCTGCTTCACACTCAGTAAACTAAACATGACTGAGATTTGGTGAATTCACATTTAACAGGATTTGAACTTTTTTTCCAAACACACCCATAGAAGGTTAAACTTAAAGTACTGATCCAAGAATTATAGACTTTTCAACAATAGCAACTACATGTTGCACAACAACATGGTCAATGAGCTATAAAATAGACATCACAAGCAACGAATGACAAGCTTATATAACTGACAATTAAAATGATAAGCTCGGACAGATGTACATACAATTAGCTAAGTATAAGAGGAAGAAGAAAAGGAAAGATATAAAGTTGAAAAGGTCATAATGACATACATTAAATTCAGTGTCATGCTTTCGCACAAGTGCCTCAACATAGGTTCCCAAACCAGCAGCTGAATAAGAATGAGAAATAAATGAATAGCTTGATGGGTCAAAGAACCGAGTCCATTTGTAAATTGATTATACAAAGATCTAGTTTAAATATCAGAAAATACGCAGAAATAAATCCTGTTAATCAATACTAAATCAAAAGAGTACGACTCAGTATAGAAACCAAACCAAACCTGGATCAATTGGACCAGTGGTTGACAATGTGATCTCCTGGCCTTTTGAAATAATATCAACTTGCAATATGCGCCCGACGTCAAAAGGTTCGGGGGCATAAACTGACTTGGTAGCTCCTGATAACATAAAATATATATTACATTATAGGCAAGGACGGAACAGATGCTAGATATAAAATTTAATAACAATCAATATTCCACTACCATGCATCTCAAATGTACACTTTATAGATTACTCCCTTCCAACAGTTAAGAATGGACAACAAAATGTGTAATATAGCTACAAAATTAGTCACGTGCTATGGGCCATAAAAAGAATAGTTGTATAACAACATGCAATCAATGTAAACGTCTCTAGAAGGAAAAGATTTAGCAACCAATGAGAATTTCGCTTAGAGACAAAATATGGCAATAACAGGTTGGCTAGATACACAAAAGGTTAATGACAAAAATTGTGCCTTCAACGGAAAGGTGGCATCTAAAAGAATGGAAGATATCAACAGCGGTATTGGTGATAATCTGAGGAACAGAACAGCACATTTGTGGAAGCGGATGCCACACCAGAAAGGGACAGCTGATATGGAGCAGCGGGTTGTTGTTTCATGATACTTAGCAGACAGTTTCTTGATACTTAGCAGACAGTTTCATTTATCTTTTCTTTCTGGTGCAATTCAGTTTTTCATCAAATCTATTATAAAACAGGTAAATGAAGCACTACTATTTATGTTCACAAAATTAACATGTAAAGAGCAACAAGTAGGTAAAGTTCAGGTAAATATGAGATTGAGAGCTTCATGCCACCAGAACTGAAATGCAGGAAAGCATATGATTCAATATAATAATTGATTGGGGGTGAATAATTTAAACTTGTATTTGTCACCATGTTAGTAAGTATCGTATGATTCACGATCCGTGTCGCACAAAACGATACGGTTCAACCCTCCTATGATATGAATCGATTGAATATTCATTTTTGCTCCCGTATCACAACTGTATCGTAGTAAGATGAATCGTAGAATCAAATAGTTTCGTTTTGTATGAATGAGTGGAGATTTAAAAACCCTAATTTCAAAATTTTACTCAAACCCGCGACCCTCTTCTCCTCTACACGAACCTCAACCTCTTCTCTCCTCCGACAACCATCGGAGCGCAACTGCTACTGCAGAGGCGCGCAACAGGTACATTACTAATTTTGGTGAGGCAGTATGAAAGATACATGTTTCCTTTAGATAAAGGACGTTGAGAGAGATCTTGTCTTTTTGAGAAAGTATTGCACACTTAACTTAGAGACAGGGAGAAAACAGGGTTTCTTCAATACCCTGCCCTGAGTACAAAAAAAAAATCATTTCGTTTCCTACTTTCTGATCCAGTTTCTATTACATGTTTGTAGATATATTATGAAAGAGTATATTCATTTTATATTCAGTGTATTTTGTGCCATTTAGAGGCTACTTGATTTGCTATAATTAAATAAAACACTATTGAAATGTCCAAGCGAAGAATGAATGTTATGTTAATATGAATACCCAACCATGGTATACCAAAAGTAGATAACAGTGTACGCAATGAATCAATTGATTGGCATGATCAACTTTAAAGAAAAAGGCATTCTAACAGGCCATGTTGACTTCAAAAACATTATCATTTAAAGTGCAAAACCCTACGAATTTGTACCTGAAATAAGTTCCTTTTTGGCTCCTTCAGTTGCTACTCGGTACCACTGAATGGAACACTTTGAAAGTTCCGGGGCATTATCAGAGCAAGGTTGAATTTGCAAATATGAACCTAGCGTTTCAGCTCCTTCTAATTCATATAAATGGGGAACATTTTCCTCTCCTTTCTTTGTCCTTGATAACTGAAAAAAGAAATGGAAAAAAATCAATGATAACTTACTAAGGAAGACAATCGCATCACTCCTCAATTTTATCAAAGAAACATATTACTCAGTTCAAACAAAAGTATACTTTTATGATGATGCTCAAACAATAACCATTACCATATAAGACCTTCAAAAATCCCCAAGTCTATATCTCACATAATAGCCTCAAGGAAGGAATATGGAAGATTTGAATACATTTTACTTCATTTTAATCATTAATTCCAACAAGTGACGCTCATTAGGCTTGAGAATTTGATGATAAGATACTAGTGTGTATACACACACACACATCAACATATCCATAGTATACACACAGAGAAACACATTTCATACAGCAGAATAAACAAGTACTTCTGAAGTCTTGTACATTAAAGAAATGTACTTCACAGAATCAGTCAATGGAAAAAATCACAACCACTACAAAATGACTTAAGATCATAGTAATACCTCCTTCTGCAGACGAAGATAAAGTCTAGACTTCTCGCCAAGTTGAGCCCTTAATGCTCGAAGCTCATGTTCCATATCCATAACCTAAAATTAATATACAAACAACAAAGAGATGGGGGTCAGGGTACTACAATGAAGTGAAAAGAACATTAAATATTGATCTGTAATGAGATGAAATAAGAACAAAGGAACAATGTATACCTTGCTTGGCTGATGCAGCATTTTGATTCTCCGAGCCTCTTGAACCTCCTTCATTAATTGATCCAGGTCCTAAAGTTCCCATAGAACTAAATTTTGTTAAAATGAAAAATACTTAGTTGATGCAGCACTGCAATATCAAGAGTTACATTTTGTATGCAAGCAGTGAATATTATGATCATTGAAGAGTTTTTGTTATTTGATAATTAGTTTTAAAATAAAATAATATATAAGAGCAAGTCAGTAAAGAACATCTAGAGGAACATTTAAAAAATGTGGGAAAAATCAATAATGCATAAGACTGTCTAGTCTCTCCATACATCAGAAATTATGTAAACACCTCTGAAACAGTCAAGAGAATGGCAAAAAAGAGAAGCAATAAGCACTGTGACAAAAACAATCTATGATCAAAGATTGGTCCTTAAGAAAACACGCATTTTTTTCCAACCTCATACAACAAGAGAAATTCAAAAGCTGCATTATACTACCACCATTCTGGTATCCTAGTTTATCCCCAAAACTTTAAACAGAAATGATAAAAGACTCATTGATATTAAGTGAAGGGCCGCACCCAATGATTCATTCAGAATACCAGACATCATATTCCAAAGGAGAGAAGATGACATACATACACAAGTAAGAAATATATTAATTAGTAATGCAGTAAAAACGAAGAACTATATCATACAGGGTGTTTTAGATTTTCATATGAAGTTTCCTTAAAAAATAATTTCCCTGTTAGGAAACAGGTCAAGAAATTGAAAATACTCACAGGACTTGAAACACGCACTGCATAAAAATCAATTTGTTGATTGGAAGAATGCAAGTAATTCAAGCAAAAGCAAGAAGGAATGAAACACATTACTCTGACAGCATTCAGTTCTCTTTGAAAGTGAAAATTCCAAGGAAGATTAGATTTAAAATCATGAATACAGTTCTGTAGTTTGGTAAAGAAGATATAATGATATAGGCATGGAAATGCCTACAACAAGGAATATCCATTAGTGAAACAAGCACCCAAAATTTGGCAGGAGAAATATCAACTAAACCAAAAGAAACAAAAAATGCTCTAAAGGAACTACATCCTAGCAGATAATTTGAAGAAAGAGGGCAACTGAGCATTAAAGCTCAAGTACTAGTTGGAATTTGGAAATATCAACTGAGGACCTGCCTCAATAAAGGACTAATAATTTCAAATATCAGAAATTCATTATATTTAAGGCAAATGTATTTAAATTGAGAGAAAAATACACTTAACATTATGGAAGAAGATATGATCCAAACCTGTTTCCCTGAAGCTTCAGACATTCTCTCGTGCTCCTGAAGTGCCTCCTCAACTCTCTGAACTGCTGCTCTGGCATTTTCTATTTCAAAACGTGCAAAAGCTCTTTCCTCATTCACAAGTTTCTTAGCATCTTCAGAAGCCTGCAAACAACATATCACGCTGATAAAATGTTGAATAAACTGAGCTGAGAGGTTTCATTCCCTTGACAAATTAGATAGCCCACACACTAGTAGACAGCTAAAGTAGCAGGCTTGCAGCACACATTTTCTTTATTACATATACATTATTATATGTAAATAACTACAAACATGTTATGTGTTGATATTGAGATAAATACTCTCAGATCAGTCTTGCAATATTATAGTCTCCCTTAGAAACAGAAATATTGTGCTCCTTAATTTACAGCACTGCACTGTTTATGTTGTCCTTTGATGTCAGCAGTTGAAGCAAAGCACTTACAGGAAATCTTTGTACCAAATTTATAAATAGACATCATAGTTGCTTTAGGGACTTTTATAACTGACAACGAAGGATCCGAGTGCTGTTTTATATTAATGTTTATAGTAATGCTATTGCTCTTGTTTTGCTTTCTTTGGGTCCTGAATTTTTAGTAAATATAATATGCTCTGTCTGTACAAACCTTTAATTTTTATTTCTCATAAAATTTCAGCTAATATCACAAAAAAAAGTATAAAAAAAATGCATCACCTGCTTAAGAAAATTTGTTAGCTTTTTCACCTCAGCCTTCTCTTGGATTAGTTCCCCTTCCCTTTGAGTCAACTGAACTGCTAGAGCTTCAACCTGCAGAATGCACCAAATAACCTACATTTATTATAATCACAAATAAACTGATGCAAGAATAAATGACCCATACAAGATTGTAACTTCGGCACTGGAGAGGTGAAGCAGCAAATATATTATATAAATGACAAAACTTAAGATAATACAAATTTAAAGAAAAACTATCCCATATGTTGTCATCAATAACTTTCCATTCACTCCCTATTCATTCTTACCACAAACCCACGCTCTCCACCCTATGTATTTATTCTGACCTATCCTGACAGAACAAAAACAATATGAAAAAACAAGTGTTGTTCTTGTTGGATATTTGTTGAAGCAACTCCTTTAGAAAAATATAAACATCAAGAGAATAATAATGTGATGTATATTATACAAGAACTGTTATGCATCCTTAATCACCAACTACACTATTCTGTGACAGTTATTATACAAAGAGTTTCAAATGACCCTAAAATGAATCAGCAACTCTAAAATTAATGGGATAATTTGCTGCACGATAAACTTAAATAATCAACTATAAATACATGATGCAACCAATCAATGGTAGTAAAAGGTCATAACTGACGTATTACGCATCCAGCAACTGGTACATTAAATGCAATCACTTATCAAACAAAATTTAATTTCGAAGGCACACAATGCTCTTCAGAAAATTGACAAAAGGAAGTACTTATGCTGGCACACAAGGAAGAAGTATTGGAAGGAACTTTGAAGAGAAGTATCCTATACCATCTCAAACACAAACTCATGTTCATACCTCCAAAAAGAAATATTATCTTATCTTCTCAAGCTAAAATAATTCATAAACTTATTCATTAGCCACTGCGTCCACTGCTCATAAGGTCACAGCCTACAACTGCCTCTAAAGTTTTGTTTCATAAATTCATTCTTGATTGTAGATGATCTTATCTATAGACCATTTATCCTCAACTATATAGGTAACGATTGTGGGATACAAATACAATACTTGCCAATCAGATCTCCTAGTCCTAGAGGTATGAATGTAATCATTTTCAGTAGTCTGTAGAGCATAAAATTATATCCAATACTTTCATTTATGATATCTATATGATTTAAGCATTCATATCTTCTCACCACAAACTACCAGTTAGCATTACATCACAGTTCTGTGTTTTCCATTTTAGCCAACAGGGGCCACACAACCCTGGCCTGCAGAAACAATGCGTGATCATTTAGATGGACCCTTAAAAATGAATAACAGAGCACAGAATATATGGAATCCTTGCATATGCCAAATGGTACTCTCCACTTTTTCCTTCTCTTATGTTTAAAAATCCAGACTAATTGAGCCTACAATCACTCCTCCCCCGACCACTCTCCCAAGGCATTTAACTTTTAGAGAGCAAAGGTTATCTGATGATCATACTATAATGAACATACTTTAGAATATACTTTCATATGATTTTTGTATTAAACATAAGGATACATAAGAAAATATGATGGTTAGCTTGGTATAAGCACAAACAAAGCACATCTAAAATAGGAACTAACCATAGCAATAGCTTCTGCTACATCCTCCTTGTTTCTTCCTGCCACTCTCCCTTTTAAGGATTGTAGTGCATCTCGAAGCTTCTTCAAAAGAACATGTTTTTCCAGTGAAGCTGCTTCTCTGAGTCTAGCCTGAATTCCACCACCACACAAAAAGATTAGTATTGAAAACAACATGAAGTTCACTGCAAATTATGAAAACTGATAATCTCAATACAAAAAATAAAAAAACAAATTATACAATAGAATTCTCAAGTTGAAATGCTCTCCAAAACTAAGCATTACATTGGTATTACAAAAATAAGTTGAATTCTGAATATGAAAATTATGACCTCTTCAGACAACTTCGCAGCAGCTGCCAAACCCTTCTCAAATTTACTGGCAAGATCGCGAACAGACATTCGTTTCTGCTGCTCCAACAGCTGTGCAGTCTCACGTGCAACAACTTCCTTCATAGATAGCACTTTTGGATCACCCTTTGTCTCCATGATCTGATTATTAACTCCTATTTTGTAATTAGGAAACCGAAGAGAAGCAAATATTACATCCGCCGACACTGCAGGAACTGCATCTTTCTGCATAGTATCCCCAAAATCACGTGTCATCCTCGTCATTTTCACGATCTATCACCTCTGCCAGTCACAAAAAAAATGCAATCTTTAGCAGCAACAGTTGAGCAGATTATGCTCCACTTAAAGCAATCCAATAAATTTTCACAAACAAGCCAAAAGAAAAGGAGCATCACTCACAGAATAAAATAATAACAAAAAAGACATACCCCAAATCAGAAACTAATAAATTGAGATACCATTAATCCACTCTACCCACTAAACTTATTGAAATCAAAATAAAAATCTGACACAGCCCATCTAACAATGAAACTAAACCCTAATCCACCTGCTTATCACATTTTTTTATCCTTTTTTCTAGTTGTAAGCTATGAGGGAAAAGCAAGCTAACCAAAAAGAGACAAAAACAAAACTTGAACTTACAGATCATGAAATGACAAAAAATTGGTACTTGAGTTGGGATTCTTAGATCAGATGCAAAGGGGTTGCTGAAGTTTTGCTATCCACCAACAGGGTAGCAATGAGAGAGAGAGAGAGAGAGAGAGAGAGAGAGAGAGAGAGAGAGAGAGAGAGAGAGAGAGAGAATTGGAAGGAAAGATGGTAGCTTTGCTTTTTGAAAGGAAAAAGAGAATGGCGCCCCAAAGGGTGGCCCCGAAACAAGTTTGTGTTTTAAGTGTTAACGTTTTTGGTTGTATTGTTACATGTCGGATACTCTCTCTCTCTTCTCATGCCTTATGCTTTAAACTCAAAACTCTTTGGCGGGTCCCAACATTTTCCTCACACTTCTTTCCAACTTGTAACTAACAGTAGAAAATTCTGAGTATCATTTGAAAATGAACTTAACATAAGGATTAATCTATTACAAAATAAGCTAGTTTTCAAAATAAAGTCAACATAAATTGTCGTTTTTAAGAATAAATTATTTTCATAGTGTCACTTTTTTGTTCAAAATAACACTGTAACTGTAAGCATAGTGGCTATTTTTATGCTTTATATGCAATTATTATATAACTAACCACTTAGCTATTTGACTTGGGTTTGTTTAAAGAAAAAAAAAAAGGTGATTTGATTATTTTGTTAAAATGCATGATTGTAATGTCTGGGAAAACTACTCCAAATCATGAGTTGTTATATTCTTCTGGAAGGGTTGTTTTCATTGTGTATTCAAATTTCTTTGCAATTCCTTCCCATCAATCATCATCTATCATCATAAATTATCTAACTTCCTATGTACCCGGATACTCATGAACCTTTCACATAATATATATATATATATATATATATATATATATATATATATATATATAATGTCCAACTTACATGAACATTTTCAATTCATGTTCAATTTGCTCAAATTTAAGCTTTTCTAACAGTTTAAACGGTGAAATGATTGGATGATAAAATAATATCATTTCATAAACAATATGTAGGTATTATAAAAAAAAATGAATTGATATGCAATTTCTTATAAAATATAAGGACAATTTCAATATTTGAAAAGTTTTTTAAACTATTTTGTGGATATAGTATAATCTTTTATTATTTTTGTAAAAAACTCTGCACAAAATTTATCTAGTTTGCTATAAACCAAACATAAAATCTCTACGTATAGCATTTAGTATTTCATAATACAACTTCGACACAATATAAATATATATATATATATATATAGATTTGGGAAAAATACAAAAGGGTATACATAAAATACAAGAAAAAAAATTAATCTTGTTAACATTAACTCTATAAATTAGAATTGGATTATTTCTATAGTGAATAGTGAAGCTCACAAAACATGAACGATGAATATCTTGAGTGACTAAAAAAACTTTAACCATTATATCAAATAAGTTCTTTTGTCATCTTATAATTTTTATTATACTTATTATGTTTATTATTATTAATATTAATATTACTAATATTATAATTATTATTAATAATATGAATAATATTAATAATATGAATAATATTTATATATTATTAATAATATGAATAATATTTATACTTGTTCCGTCCGGTTGACCGGGACGTCTTCGTGCACGACCTCAACAGTCAGCTGGGGACTCCTTCCCGCTGGTTGCCCGTGAATTCCTGCAAAAAAGAGGACAAAGAGGCGCCCTAGCGGCCG
>Ga0123342_1005851_pt1 | contig 17486 bp, 9 predicted proteins | sample Turbeawhitnodule_FD_89960 | JGI IMG/M metagenome (GOLD analysis project Ga0123342, IMG submission 89960) | Root nodule microbial communities of legume samples collected from Mexico - Turtle bean Mexico white nodule | ecosystem: Host-associated > Plants > Roots > Nodule | place: Mexico: Nepantla... | reverse complement strand
TGAGTGGTGCATTGATATGTTAAATGATGTATGTAATGAGGTTAAAGTGTGATCAAGACATAGTATTTTCAGGAAAGGAAATACCGTGTTGAGATTGTTATTAGGGTGTATTGATTTGTGAGTCTCATGTGAATGAGACGATCCTGACTCTACTGATATAATGGAATCAGATAGATGAAGTTATTCAGTTGGTGAGAGTCGAAGGAGGTTCATTTGGCTGAGTCTGAGGTTTGAAAGAACTTATCAGAGCAGATCAAATGGATTTACCTGTCATATGAAGATGATGAGATGATGAGATATTGAAATAATTATGTGCATGACTGTGTGGACTTCACAGCAGTAGTATGACAGGTGCATGTCTCTGGATGCTAATTTCAATACACGAGTCTTTCGGAAGTAGAGTCAAGTCTGAGTATGAGTCAGTAGAAATCTGATAGGAGTAATGTGGATGATGAACGTGATAGACACTTAATGGTTATGTGAAATGTTTGAGAGATTGTATGAGAATTTATGAATTTTGTGTATCAATTTGAAATTTAAATTATATAGAAAATTTTGTTATAGCTAGCTTACCCTGTTATTCGTTTTGTATTTGTTTCTTTATCTGTGATGATCGTGTGGTACACGGGAGCAGACGAGATTGTAGGTAATAGAGCTCCTAAGTGAGCAACTGGAGGATGTGAAAATTTTAATTTGAATGCTCTGTTTGTTTTTAAAACTTTTGATGTATATATTCATATGTTAAGTAGATAATGTTTATTTTACTTTTATTTTATTATATATGGGTAAAAAATTAGGAATGTTACAGTGAACACCAATAGAATGCAATTAAATATCCTTTTTTCTTCTTCAATTCTAATAAAAAATATTTTCCAGAAACTTTAGCATGAAAAAAAATCACAAAAAGAATTAAAAGAAGAGAAATTATATTTTGCTGCAAGTTTACTTTCTAGGTTTATGAGTAAATAAAGTAGGCGTAAAGGTTAAAAAGGGAAAAAACTATCTTCACAACTCTCGTTTTACTTTACAACCTTTTAATAAATCTAAATAATAATAATAATAATAATAATAATAATAATAATAATAATAATAATACATTAGATCAAGTTATTTAAATAAAATATAAATTAAATTATTAAATAAAAAGTTAATAAAACCAGTTGTAAGGAAAAAAATATAAATTTATGCGATTGTTAATGTATTATCTTGTATACACTTTAAAAATTTAATACATTATTATTATTTACGGTTGTAATAAGGATTTCAGTGTCAAAACATATTTTCTTCAAATGATGAAATAAGCCATATTCTATTTTGAAGTAAAGTCTTATGTTTAAATTTTGTTAATAAAAAAATATAAAAAAAAATTAATAAAATACTCGTTAAAAAAATTATCATTTTTATTTTATAACAAAACTTTGATAAGATACTTTAGTATATTTACATATATAGGAAAAATAGATGCAAAACAAAACATTAATTATTTTAATTAAACTTTCTAACAACACTCATACTTGAATTCATATATTTATCTTAATTGAATGAATTGAAATAGGAATAAAATAAACCATACCCCCGCTCACAAATTATTGTTGTCTAATTTTTATTTAAAAAAGTTAAATTTAATGTACTAAAAAAATGAATGTATTTTAATCATCTAAAGGGGTTAATATTAAGAGTTAAAATGAATTTAGTTTTAAGTAAAGTCTTATATTTAAAATTTGTTAACAAAAAATATAAAAAAAAAGAAAATTCAATAAAATACTCGTTAAAAAAATGTCATCTTTATTAAAATATTTTATAACAAAACTTTGATAAGATACTCTAATATATTTCCATACATATATAGGAAAACTAGATGCAAAACAAAACATTAATTATTTTTAATCAAACCTTCTAACAACACTCATACTTGAATTTATATATTTATCTTAATTGAATGAATTGAAATAGGGATCAAATAAACCATACCCCGCTCACAAATTATTGCAGTGTGACTTTTATTTTATTTTATTTAAAAAATTAATTTTAATATACTAAAAAATGAATGTTTTATTTTAATAATCTAAAGGAGTTAATATTAAGAGTGACAATGAATTTAGTTTTAAGTAAAATCTTATGTTTAAAATTTGTTAATAAAAATATAAAAAAGAGATTTCAATAAAATACTCGTTAAAAAAATTGTCATCTTTATTAAAATATTTTATAGCAAAAATTTGATAAGATACTCTAATATATTTACATACATATATAGAAAAAATAGATGCAAAACAAAACATTAATTATTTTTAATCAAACCTTCTAACAATACTCATACTTGAATTCATATATTTATCTTAATTGAATGAATTGAAAGAGGGATAAAATAAACCATACCCCGCTCACTCATTATTGCAATGTGACTTTTATTTTATTTTATTTAAAAATTTGTATTTAATGTACTAAAAAAATAAATGTTTTATTTTAATCATCTAAAGGGGTTAATATTAAGAGTGACAATGAATTTAGTTTTAAGTAAAGTCTTATATTCAAAATTTATAAATAAAAAGAATATAAAAAAGAGATTTCAATAAAATACTTGTTAAAAAATTGTCATCTTTATTAAAATATTTTATAGCAAAATTTTGATAAGATACTCTAGTCTATTTACATACACTTATAGGAAAAATAGATGCAAAACAAAACATTAATTATTTTTAATCAAACCTTCTAACAACACTCATACTTGAATTCATATATTTATTTTAATTGAATGAATTAAAACAGGGATAAGATAAACCATACCCCACTCACTCATTATTGTAGTGTGACTTTTATTTTATTTTATTTTAAAAATTGCATTTAATGTACTAAAAAATGAATGTTTTATTTTAATCATCGAAAAGAGTTAATATTAAGAGTGACAATGAATTTAGTTTTAAGTAAAATCTTTTATTTAAAATTTGTTAATAAAAAAATATAAAAAAGAAATTTCAATAAAATACTCGTTAAAAGAATTGTCATCTTTATTAAAATATTTTATAGCAAAACTTTGATAAGATACTCTAGTATATTTACATACATATATAGAAAAAATATATGCAAAACAAAACTTTAATTATTTTTAATCAAACCTTCTAACAACACTCATACATGAATTCATATTTTTATCTTAATTGAAACATGTATAAAATTTTAAGTTTTCAACAACAAAAATAAGTTTTTTTAGAACTAATAATTTTTTTTTCAATTATTTTTTCTTATAATGCGGATTGGCCTGCGAACTACCTCTTATACGGGGCAGATCACGAAAATAAGCTCACACTCCTTATGCGGAACGAGAGTCTTTATGAGACAAACCAGTCCGCATTGACACCCCTAAATTTAAAAGTATACTTTTTTAAACAATAATAGATTGACGTATTTAGATGACATCTAAGTTCACTTGATAATTAAATATATTATTTTTTATTTTAAAATTTTCTTTATATTAATTTTTTTTGAAAAATATAATATTTTATAGTATTAGAAGAGGTTGTAAAGTCAAAGTAAAAGAAAAAAAATTAGTGTAAGAAACCTTTTCTTATTTTGTGAGAAAAAAAGTTTCTAATTTTTTCTTTCACTTCCACTTTACAATCTCTTTTAATACTAAAATATTTTTCTAATAAAAATGAATATAAATAAAATTTTAAAATAAAATAACAATATATTTAATTGTCAAAAATATGAAAGTAGATCTCACTTAATCGTGTAACCATTGCTGCAAAACGAAAAAAAAAAATGTTAACTTGTGAGAAAAAAGAGTTACATGCCGAACGATCTAATTCAAAACAGGTCATAGTTATTACCAGAATTAAAACCAAAGAAAAGGTTTCCATGGCTCTAATCTAGAATATAATCAAAGTTATACGCTTCCACAGGGAAAAAACTAGTCGATAGTTTTGGAGCAAAACAAATTATTATAAAGTTCAAAGCATCTTATGAGCAACAACCAAATAGTTATCATCCGTTGGAGCTTGGAATGACTTTGTCCAATATCATCCCAACTCCAAGTACCATAAAAACTTCAATTAAAAGAAAAGAAAAGAAAGTCTTGCATGAGTTCAAGTTCGTTAATTCTCATAAAGAATCAAGTACGCGCTCACTGCATCCATAAGTTTGCTCCATGAAGGGAAAAAGAAAGTTGCAATACCGGAACTATTCTCTGCCACCTTCACCGTTAACTACAGCTCCAGCTCCAGCTCCAGCTCTACCACCTGCATTTTGGTCATTCTGCGTTTCCAACGCAGTTCTTCTGCACACGGGGCAAAGGTTCTTGCGGTTGAGCCAAGTTTTGATGCAATCAAGGTGAAACTTGTGCACGCATGAATGCAGCTTCCCGATTTCCTCTCCGTTCTTAAATTCTTCCTATAGATGGAAACAAATTTTGTAAAACTTAGACGTGAACATGATAAAAAGATGGAAAAAAGTACTGTTTATATCCGAGAAAATAATAGCCTAACTGGTAATTAATAGAAAATTGGAAATGAGATACAGAAATATGTATTTTCACAACTATTATTAAAGAGTTTGATGTGTTGAGTTAACGTCTGAAAATAACTATGAATGAAAATTAGAACTCACCAGACAGATGGGGCATTTTTCTTTGTTTTCTTCTGAATCATCTCCATCATCAACCAAGAAAGTCTCATTATCCATGTACTGTGCTATCGTTTCCAGACTCAGTCCCGAGGATGGCGATGTCCCAAACAGTTCAGGGTGCTCTATCTGCCTCAAATAATTCTGTTTAGAGAAATAAGCAATAGGAAAACAAGTGCAAACGCCTTGCTTCCTTTCACATCAGAATTTAAGAAATTCGTAGGAACTTAACAAATTTTATCCTCGGAATAGAAGGAATAGAAGTTTCAGAGATGGACAGTGAAATGCTGTTTGCTTGATAGATTTGCAAAGGCAATTTGCAGATGTAAAAGTTCCAAAGTCAAGGCCTAATTCAATTTCGAAGCTTATCGAAAGTTTTGGAAGATTTTAAAGGAATTATGGAAGAAGAAAGAAAAAATGGAGAGAGAGAGTAGAAACTATGATGAATAATGAATAGAGAGCTAGATAAAAGAAAAGGTGACAATGAAATAGACGTGGAAAATGAATGCATGAATCTATATCATACCTCAAACGCACGTAACACAAGTGAGTAGTCAAGGATCATCAATTCCTATAAGATAGAGACATAAGACATTTTTAATTACAACGATTAATAGTGACGCCAAATTAAAAGCAGAATTACCTCATCAGGTACTGACATATACGCACTCGAGGAGTAAATTAGTAGAAAGAGAAAGTAGTTGACGAGAAAAATATGTCATTAAAAAATAAGAAAAAGGATACAGAACATACTTTAGAATTGAAAAAAAAAGTATATAAATTTTGTTATCAGTTTATTTATTTTGATAGCAAGTTGTGTTTACAACAATAATTTAAATTATATTTGAAAGGATGTCTGGGTTAAATCTTTATAAGATGGTCTAAACACAATATATACCGAAGGTTTAATTTGTGCCATCGTATATAGAATTTGATTATAAGAGAATGAAGATATAATTTTGCGAAAATCTACCTCGAACCTTAGAGCCTGACCATAGCGTAAAGAATCAAGGATAGATCGAACCTGTATGAAAAAAACAATATATGAAAAAAAGTTTACTAGGTGAAAGCTAAATTTAGTTACCAAATAAATTAAGGTGGTAAATAATATTATGTAATAATATGCATCTCAAAACTTTAATGCACCAAAGTTTGTAGGATGGTAGTATAAATTTTAATGGATGTTAATATATCAGGTTTCAAAGAGTCATGATATTGTGAGACTTCCATTTTTTTTACATTCAAATATAAATTATTATGCAAGTCAGGGTGTAAATTGAGCCGAAAATTTAGGGCTAGCAAGAAAAATAGCAGATTTTTGTTATTATAAGGTAAAAGCATTGAGCGTACACATACCTCATTTGGAAGCCTTCTTCTCGTTTCCTCAGAAGGAAATTGTGGTAGCGGAAAAGCGGGTTCATGAATGACAGTGGGTGGAATAGCAGGCGATATAAAACCATGGTGGTTCCAAGAGACAGGACTACTTTCTGCAGCAGGATAGTGCATTCCTCGTGAGCCCAGTGGAGGAACCCAAGTTGAAGAGCTAGCATGATTACTCAGAGGGTAATATGTATTTGCTCCAGCATTACTAACTATGGCACCATTTCCCACAATTCCAGGTAGTAATTGCATTGGTGCAGATACCGGGGATTGGAAGGGGAGAACAAAAGAAAGAGCCGTTCTAGCAGTATCTCGACCACTATCAATGTAAGACCAGTTTGGTCGATAAGTTGGAAAATTACCCAATGATGTTACGACAGGACCAAACATGTTGTTTCCATGTTGATAAAATGGAAGCATAATGTCGACTCCAGGGTGTGGAAAGGGGGAGGATACTGAGTGAGCAGCATTCATGGTGGTCATGGTGTTTCCATTGAAGGTAGTACTAGACATGAAGGAAGTACTGTGAAAAGATAGAGGCTGAACGGAATGTGAGGGTTGGAGAGGAGAGTGAAGGGAATGTGTTGGAATAAAAGGTTGAGCACCATAACCTCTTCTATGATTGGTATCATTCATCCAGTCAGCTCTAGTGTTGGTTGGTGGAATAGTTGGTCCTGCATTCTGTGGAATCACATTGGGGGTAGCTCTCACCTGAGACCCAGAATCTGGTGTTTTAGGTTCTTCTATATGTGGAGAGGCATTTCCAGGGAGGCTTCTTTTTCTTGTTAAGTTGACGCTGTTTGAGTTGCTTCCATGCACGCTACCTGCAGCATTCGAACTTGGAATCGTAGCAGGAGATATTGTTGCACCCTGACTGCTTATGCCAAAGTTCTGACACAAGTTTACATCTTCTGTAGGATTTGTAAGAGTTCCAGCAAGGGGACTAAAAGAGGAAATGTTTGATTCCGGTGCTACAGCATTAGGGGTTTCCTGAAGTGGAGGATCAGTTCTGGCACCATTGTTGTTGGCACCTTGCTGAGGGAGATTCACTTCTGGCTGAGGAAACCCTTCCTGATCAGTAGCAAAGAGGGGAAATAAGGGAAGCAGCCTCTCCTGTGTTTCACTGGAAGGGAGAGGCCTCCAATAATTTTGGTTGTTTGGATTAGCATCTCCAGCTGAGCCACCTTCAACAAAATGGACATGAAATAGTTAAAGAGTGTTCACAAATAAATGTTGGAGAGAGGAATGATCTCACACCATGAGGGTTCATCGTTGCCAAATTCACTTCTGAAGGCTGAAGATTCAAAGGAAAGACAATGATGAAGACTAGGTAATGTGTTTTCTACTGAGTCACTAAACCTGCTTTAGAGCCATAAGAAAATATTATTTCGAGTTATTTGCACAACAATGTAAACTGCGTCAATGAAATGATATAATTTATCCTATAGGAAATGAAAAGACATGTTAATTCATGACTGAGATATTTTAATTATATAATTCTTTGCCGATAAAAAAAAAATACACTGAAATTTTTTTATCAGCAAACTGAGAATAATATATGAAAGGAAAGAATTAATACGTTTTAATTCCTGTAAATATATGAATAATTTTGGTATTTAATTGCTAAAAATGGAAGTCAATGTTTAATTATTATCAATGTATATATATAGTATCAAACTACAAAATATGATTGAACAAAGAATGGCTATTTATTTTTCTCCTGAGCTTGTAATAAATGATTGAGTTTTATAAATTAATATGCAGCCTGTAATGAATTGAATTACCTTTCGTAGCCTTCATGCAATAAACATAAGAACAGAGACAGGTGATTTCTATTAGTTGTCCACATGATAAATTAATTATATCTCAATACTTACAATGTTATAAACATTATGAATGTTACAAGTATATTTATGAATGAGTGAAAAGCTATAAGCTAGAATATTCTTTTGAAAGATTATATTTTGAATCTCCCTAAAACCTCTTTGTGCTATTTTGAATGATATTATGGACTAATTATATATAATCTCACAAATGCACTGTAAAAATGTGAAGGGTACTATAATGACTACAAAAATCATTTGTAGTATGAGAGAATCGACATGCATATTTATGTTAGAACATAAATAGAAAAAGACTTGACTATTACTTAAAAGAACATGCAAGGGGGAATTAGTACACAAACATGATCATAATAAAAATTGCATTGCAGATAACTAAAAAGCTCTACTTTAAAAATTTACCATTAAAACTCAAATCATACATGTATAAACAATAAAATTGGGTGTACCTTTCTCCGACCGCAGAAAATCCTTCCTCAGATTGTGCCAATTCCTAATGTACAATTAGACTCAGTTTTCCTTGATTTTAACATTTAAACAAAAAAAAAAAATATCATTTATAAGAAAACATATATGGTAACACAGAAAAAAAAATTGGGAATTTCTCTTAAGGAATAGATGAGTAAAAAACAACTTAAAAAAAACAAAATTAATGGGAATAGTTTCATATTAATTTTTTTTAGAAATACAATTTTGATCTATAAGAATTAGAGTACCCTTTGGACTCTAAAGCCATAAAAAAACAATTTGCTTCAAAAAATCAAATTTTCAAAAGAAAACCCTAAGTACCAAATCGCTTAGGGCAAATCGGTTAATAAAATAGAAATGGGTTTCTTAAAACACAATGAAGGGTCAGATAAGGGAAAATAAAGCATGCATAAGTGATCTGAAATAACACATCCACCCACATACCAAAAACCCATTTTTTTAAGAAAATGAACAATCAAAAGGGAAAAAAGGGATAAAAGTGACATGTATACAAAGAGGATATATAGAGAAATGAAGAGGATACCCAAGGGCATTAGATCTGCAGAAATAAGTGCCCTGAGCAGCAAAAGTTGATAACTTTGCTGAGTTATCTGTGAAGCAAGTTCTTTGCTCTGTATCTCAAGTGTGTGTAGCTTGAAAATTGAAGTGAATAGTGAAGGGTGAGGGTGTTTCATTTATAAGCATAACTAGTGAGGTTTGTGTTGCAAACGCATATTTTGGGTTATTATAGAAATTCTCTTTCTTACGTTGATTTTTACATGAAGGGAAATGGAACTTGTTAATTTCAGAAACGCATATGAAAAATGCTGGCATAGGGAACTACAGACAAAAAGTCCAGATGCCATCCTCGTGTTTTCTCCCTCTTTTTCCACTCTCTCCTCCCCTACTTCATAACTTTACAGCCTTTGCTGGTTTCTCAACATTTTTCTCAAATCCTTCACTTTTTTTCAAGAAAATATATGCAATCAATTAATAAACACATGGAAAAAATTAAGTATACTCTTTATGTATTTTGTTAAACAGATTTCAATGTGTTCTTCCCATTACTCTTTTAAATGTCGTGTTTTATTTTTTTTTTAATTTAAATTTTATTTTTAAAGTTTAAGAATTACTTTTTTATTTATATGTTTATCCTTATTTATTATTTAATTAATGTAAATTCAAAAAAAACAAATTTTTATAAATATTTTATTAAATTTTAAAATTAATTACATTTATTAATGCACAGTTTATAATGAATGTTGTATTATTTTTCCTCAGTTTAATTATAACTGCCCACAAGCATTAAATAGTTTCTTTATTTCTACTCTTTTTATATTCATTTAAAACTGTTTTCTATTTTTAATTTCATTTATTTCTTTAACGTTGAGTATTATTTACATCTGGTGAACTCATTTCTCTTTATTTAAACTTTGAGGGTATTTGTAAAAGAAAATCAGTGATCGTTTCCATATATTTATAAATCTTACAAGTCTCACACGTCTTAAGTCTCACACGTTTTAGAAGTTAATATAAAAAATAATTTATATACATATTCTTATCTTAATCTACTGAAATTTCTTTGAGTGACAAAATTATGATTAAAAATTAGATTTTAAAAATTGTCAAATATTTTGAATGTAGATTGATTTAAAAATGTAAATTTTATTATTACAAAAAATATTTTTAGTGATTACCAAAATTAGCCACTAAAGTTAAAAAATTAGTCAATAAATTTATTTGCGACTAAAATAGGAACAAACATAGGTGATAGCCAAGTTGCATTTCAATTGTATATTTTAGACTTATTATATATGGCCAGGTTTGTAAAGTAGGTAGTGGGGGTTTTATACTTTTTTTTTTATAACTAATGAATAAATAAATAAATTGGGAGTATTTAAGAGATGCTACCACACTTAGAAAAAGACTTAACTACTAATTGTAGCATATCTTTACTTAAAAATTATATTTCACTAGTGAACACCTTATATTGGACCACATCCACTTTTTAGGTATGTGTAGGGTAAATTACACTTTTTTTTGTGTGCTTTAAGAGAGCTTTGGCTCGGATATAGATTTTTTTTATCGATAATAAACAATTAAATTAAATCGGTTCACTTAAGGGGTGATTCAACTCTCATACAAAGAATAAAAGATAAAAGTTCCTTTCCACCTTCGTATTTAAAATTCACAGATTAATCATCTAATTCCTTAATAACTAAAGAAAAAACCAGCATTAAATCGAGTACATACATACCAAGGGTTCAAGACATCATTCAGTGAATGAGAAACTCACTGACGGTATCTTTGAGTTGATCCAAGACCAAAAACCTTGACCTATGCCAGAGAAAATACTTCAGTATGATCAACCACTCCTTCTTTAAACAAACAATTATTCCCATGTCTATATGTTTGGGTATAGATCAGATGTTGATGGGGTTAACTTAAAAATTAAAATAAAATCATTTTCTGTGACTAATTTAGAATTGTTATTAATAGTATTTATTAATGCTATTATTATTTATTATTGGTGTTATTATTATTATTAATGTTACTAATCTCTCAATGATTATGATTATTGTGATATTAATTATATTAATTTTATTGTTATTAATAATTTTATTCTTATTATTATTAATGTTAATAATAATTATAATAATAAAATTATTATAATTTGGTTGCTAAATGTGATCATTAATTTGTAGTGATTTAGCTATTAAAATGAAATTCATCACTAATTTGTAGTGATTTAATAATCAAAATTAGAATTGATCGTTAATGTATAGTTATTTAACAAATGAAATCCAATTGGTCACTAATTTGAAGTGATTTACTTGTATTTTACAATAAAAATCAAAATTGGTCAATAATTTATAATTATTTAGCTACCAAAACTAAATCAATAGTTATTTCAATCATTTTTTTTATCAGTAATAAAAAAATCAATAAATGGGAACCACTTCAGGATGATCCAACCCTTTTACAAGCTCACATAAAATTTAACTCCTAACTCGACACCCAAAACCGTCAGACAAATGACCAACCAAACCAAGCGCTAATTAGCTTTACCGAATCAGCCGTATACAGGCCAAAGGATCCAGAACCCAACATGAGTAGGAAAAATAAACTTCGCGGTACTTTGCAGCAATCTAAGACCATGCCTTTACTTGCGGCTTCATAATTTTCCTTCAATTTATTTTGATTGCTAAACTTGATAAGTAAATTGCATTTTGAGGTGGATAAAAAATGATAAATAAAAAGGAGCACTAGTGCTCCAATCCATTTCCAGAAGAAGTCCTAAACAATCTACAACTTACTAAAATAAAAAGAGTGTGTAGCCACTAAATAAGTAAAAAATAAAGATGGGTTATAAAACCCAACCGTACAACATACACTAATTCCTAAAATAAATAAGACATTATATTTACATCAATCTAATGAAGGGCAGCAGATACAAAGGTGGCATTCCACAAAGTGTACTTCCAAAAAGCTTAATATATAAACTTGGTCAGACATGTGAGGGGTTAAGACACCTAGGAAAAGTTTACTTTTTTGTTTTGTTTTTATGGATTATCCAAGTCAACGTCTTTACTTGCAAGAGATTAAAAATTTCCTTCACATCTACTTTATCCTTCGTATATAACATATACCTATAAATATTGAATTCGTATGTAACATATAACTATGACACTTTTACAAGGTGTTGTACAAATGGAAGAACATTTAGTTTCCTGAATTAGTCAAATAACTTATGGTCCTCCTCATTGCTTAAAAGTTGATACTTCTTGTATGCCAACTTAATGGTGTACTCTTGTGACTTGTTATTCCATACCCACATATCCTCTCTACTTCTATCTAATTATATATTTTCTAATTCTTGCATTAGATTTGGGACTTGTGATCTTTCCCACTCAGACCACTTTCTTCTCCTAGATAACTTTCATTCCCATGATTTCCCATTCCACGTGCCAACCTCCCCTAAGTAGCTTCCTTGTGTAGAGAGTTTGTGTACATTCTAGGTAACATTGCTCTTATTTGTAGCCATCTATCATCTCATAATTTTATTTGGTTTCTTGCTTCTATTTTTTAATGTATATTACTATCCAATTAGTTTTTATGTCTCTCCCACATTTTTTTTAAATCCGTCTACCACCACGAATTAGACCTATTATTATTTCTTTGGTTGATATTTCTCCAAAATCAATATTTTAATTCTAGAACACCATTTCACATTCCATTTTTTATCATCAACAAATAATTAATTAATTAATTAAAGAAGAATTTTAAGAATGTTTCCATCCTTATACAAATTTCAAACCATCTTACTTACAAAATCATAAATATATATATATATATATATATATATATATATTATTATTTTTTTTATCAGCAAGAAAGATTAAATAATATGAACCACTTAAGGGGTGGTCCAACCCATATACAAACCAAAACACAATAAAATCCCACACCTCTTCCAAACAACCTAATCCTCACTAACTTAGGACTACAAACAACCCAGCTAAAGGAGCAAACCTTACAAAAGCTCACTTAATTGAAATCATACAAGCAACATGATCCAAACACCATTCAAAGTAAAAAAAACTAGCAGAAACAGACTTTGAAGTTATCCAATACCAATCCCTTAATTGTGACAAGGTGAATACTTCCGAAAGGTACAACGCTCCACCTTAACATAATTTAACAAAGGCCAAAGTTTTTGAATGCCCCTTCATCCCACATTCCTTGATTTTCCATGTCGTAATCCATTTTCACTTTCCTAATAGGGCTATATACTGAATAATTCTACATCTCTAACACCTAGACAGTCTTTGTCCCTTGGTTTGCATGTGTTTTTGCTAAATTGGGTGCAATTTATTGATACTTCATTTATCTCCCATGAATCCTAGTCTAATAGTCATCCGATCGAGGCAACCTGACTCGAAATTATAATAACTTGCTAGCTTCCAATCACTAAGAAGGAATTGACTACTAATCATTTTGATTAAAACAACACGATACAATAACAAAATATAAAGAATTAAATTTGAAATCAAAACTATTAAGTAATTAAAATTATGTATCCTATATAACAATAATATAAAATTTATTAATAAAAATAAGTATTTCTTCAGTTTTAAAAGTTCATACATTATATATATATTGGAATAGGATAACTATTATTTAAGGTGTCTCATACTCTCCATTTCTCTCTTTTCAATTTATTCAAATACGTATACTACACTTTGGTCATTACGCCTTTCCAACGCAGTTCTTCTGCAGACGGGGCAAAGATTCCTGTGCATGAGCCACTGTTTAATGCAATCAAAGTGAAACTTGTGCTCACATGAATGCAGCTTCCCAATATACTCTCCGCTGCAAAATTCTTCCTATAGATGGAAAAAAATGTTGTAAAAGAAAAATTAATACAACACAAAGATGTGAACATGCACACAAATTCCATACAATGAGAGTTATGGAAACATGATTAAGAAGTAGCTAAAAGTACTATTTATATATGAGAAAATAATAGCCTGATTAACAGGTAATTAATAGAATATTGGAAATGAGGTACATAAATATTTGTTTTCACATCTATTAAAGAGTTTGAGGTGTTCGTTACCGTCTGAAAATACTATGAATGAAAATGTAGGACTCACCAGACAGACGGGGCATTTTTCTTTATTTTCTTTTGGATCATTTCCATCAACAACCAAGAAAACTTCACGCTCCATGATCTGCATTATCGTTTCCAGACTCAGTCCCCTGGATGCTTGCGGCGTTATCTGCCTCAAATAATACTTTTCAGAGCAATGAACAAGCCAAATATTTTATTCTGAACTAGATTGAAAATCTACTCTTTTCACTAGGAAAACAAGTGAAAATGCATTGCTTCCTTTCAAACTAGACTTTAAAAAAATGCTAAACATAAGTTGTAGGAACTTTTCAAATTTTATTCTCAGATAATAAATGGAAAAGACCAATTTGGAATGAATAAAACTTTCATAGATGGACAATAAAAAGCTAATTGCTTGATAGATTTCAGGAGGCAATTTGTAGTTGTAATGGTTCCATAAGTCAGGCTTAATTCAATGTCGAAGTTTATCAAATTTTTTGGAACAACATAGAAAATTAGTCAAAAGTGACCCCGCCTTGTTTATTTGGGGCTAAAGAAAGGAGAATTCAATCAGAATTGAATAGCGTATACCAAATTCCATCTTAGAACACATTTTTTTATTAGTAAAAAATAATATCTTTTTACTTACTTTGTTTGAGTGGTGCATTGATCATTTGACTTTCAATTAAGTGAGCTTTTACAAGAGTTATTTCTTCGGTTGGGTTGGGTTGTTTGTTGTTCTAAGTTTTAGAAGGTTAGGTTGTTTAGAAGAAATGGGGGAATTTATTGTGCTCTGTATAAGAGTTGGATCACCCTAAAGTAGTTTTTATTTATTTATTTTTTTCTTACTGATAAAAAAAAGGTAATCAAATTCATATAAAAAAAGTTCATAGAATACTGTATAAGATTTATTGACTAGTTGGGAAGTAATATTGGAGAAAGGTATTTTTTGAATAATTAAACTCTATTTATTAAAAATTGACAAATTAAGGATGACTAGTTATACTAAATGAAGTACTTGATCAAACAGGACAAAAAAAAAAGGAAAAAAATGGAATTTAAAGACACGTTACTCTATTTCTATTTTTGAGATTTCTTTGACTACCTGGGATGAAAAGGATTCCCTAGTGAAAAATGGAGGGGATGGAGAAGGTAATGTGTGTCAAGTGATTAATTCGGTTGTTACAAAAATTAATTTGGAAAGGTGTGGGGTTTCGATTGATAGCAACCTCGGTAGCTTTTGCAGGATGGAAGTGGAGTCAACAAATCATTTGTTTTTTTATTGCAGGATCGCTGGACTTGTCTGGAAACAGTGTTTTACATGGTTGGGGATTATGTCCAATGATCATGTTGATCCAATTTCCCACTTCTTGCAGTTTAATTTGTTAAATACATCTGCCCAGGTTAAAGCTTTTTGGAGTAGCATTTGGATTGCAGTAGTAAATGAAATCTCAAAGCACAGGAATAAGCATATTTTTCAAGGTGGAGTGATTGACCATTCAGAAATGTTTACTCTAGCTCAATTAAAGGTTTGGTATTGAGTAACATCTAAATCTGTTTCTGCACGTTTTACTTATTCTGAGTGGTGCATTTATCCTATGACTTGTATGTTTTCAATTAAGTGAGCTTATGCAAGGTTTATTTCTTTGACTGGGGTGTTTATTGTTTTAAGGATATAAGGATTAGATAGGTAGAAGGAGTTTTGAGAGACTGTTGTGTTATGATTATGTAGAAGAGTTGAGTCACTCCTAAAGTCGTTCATATTAATTTATTTTTTCATGCTGATAAAAAAAATTGTATGTCAAGTGTAGCACTGGAAACTTTAGGTGGAGCAGCAGCTAAAGAGGGTGAGATGAGGACTGGAGAGTGTGCTCTTGAATTAATTTAATATTAAATGGACACTTGAGGGTGTCCCTAAACCCTTAATCAACATAAGCATTCACTGGGGCATAGCACATCAGGAAGAAAAGGTTATCAAAGGGACATAAAAAGCCCACTTTACAAGGCAACTCACCACACCAACCACTTATAAATAAGTAAAAAAATTGTGTTTCAACTTTAAAAGGGATATATAATTTATTTTAAACGAACAATATTAGTTCAAATATGAGAATTAAGTGTTTAAAATATAAAGGGCAGAAATAATTGTTTGTAAAAAAATTAATGTTTAAAAATATATTTTAACATAAAAAGAAGATAAGATGGAAAGTAATCATAAATAAAGACCAGTTATGCCAAGCATACAAGAAAAATATACAAATAGGAAGAAAAGTAAAATCTAACCTCGATCATTAGACCACGACCACCTCTAAGAGAAGAATGCAGGAGAGATCGAAACTGTATGGAACAAAAATGCAAGACAGTTCACTAGGTGAGAGCTAAATTAGTTACCAAATAAATTATGATGGTAAACAAACAAAAATTTGTGCATCAAACCTCGAAAGAAAGAGTGATAAAATTTGCAACTTAAACATACGTTCAAAATGTCTATTAAAACATGTATACCACACTCAAAAAAAACTTTGATGCATCATATGGTTCACTTATACAAGAATTTTTCTTAACCGAAGGAACTCGATCTTGTTGTTCTTTTGTGGTTTATTAAGGGAAGAGGAAGCAGAGGATTGTTTAAGGATGTACAATTTTTTCTGAAGGATTAAGGTTCTTCCTTTAACTTATGTCACTGTTAGGAGAGTGATTGAAAATAAGATTGCTACCAAGGTTAACCTAAAGAGACAATGAGTTCATGTTGAGAGCAATCTGTGTTGTTTGTATAGGGTGTTAGAGGAGTCGACACGTCATCTATTCTTCGTTTGCATAGTCGCTTGACTAACTTGAAATCTTTGTTACCCTTAGTTAGGAGTGAGTTCTGTAAATCTTCTCCCTCATGGGTCACATTTCGAGTAGTTTAAAATTCTTGATGCAACCACTTCAGTTAATCTTATTTTGGGTAATGTTTGGATTGTGTTGGTAAGCGAGATTTGGAGGCATATGAATAATTGTTTATTCAACAGATGAGTGGTAAACTATTCTGAAGCCTTCTCCTTGGCACAGGTTAAGGGTATGTCTATTTTGATTTGTATGAGGGTTAGACCACTCTTAAAGTAGACCACATTTATTATATCTTCTTGCTGATAAAGAAGATGGAGGGGGTATAAAAAATGAAAGAAATGACACTAGTTAATGGTGAATGTTCCATGGCTTTTCTATTTAAAAAGAACAAGAGATCCAAGTAAAGAAGAGGATCAAAACGTGGCGCAGGGGCTAAGATTATGCAGGTGCCTAAATGTGAAGATTGAATGTTCAAAATTGGGTTGGAAGGTCAACATGATCGCCGGTCGATGAAGCGACAATCTCTATGCGTGCGTAGTCGGTGGTCGCCGAAGATATGCAAAGGTCAACATCATCGCCGGTCGATGAAGCGGTGATCTCCTTATGTGTGTAATCGGAGGTAGCCGAAGATATGCAAAGGTCAACATGATCGCCGATCGTTGAAGTGGTGATCCCTATGTGAGCGTAGTTGGTGGTCGTCGAAGTTATACAAAGGTCAACATGATCGCCGGTCG
>Ga0123342_1005850_pt1 | contig 17487 bp, 18 predicted proteins | sample Turbeawhitnodule_FD_89960 | JGI IMG/M metagenome (GOLD analysis project Ga0123342, IMG submission 89960) | Root nodule microbial communities of legume samples collected from Mexico - Turtle bean Mexico white nodule | ecosystem: Host-associated > Plants > Roots > Nodule | place: Mexico: Nepantla... | reverse complement strand
GAAAAGGTCGACGCTCGCGAAGCAATTCATTCACTCGTCGACGAGATGAACAAGCAGGGCGACGGCTTCAAGTTTACCAAGGATCTGGTCCTGAAAGCCGGTTTGATGCTGTCCGATATCGGAAGCGTCGGTTTCAAAGTCGAAAACTTCAACAAGACGAATATGGCCGTTCTGGAGGCCAACTGGCCAAGGATCCATGATGCGATGTTGCTCGCCGTGCAACTTCTTGCAGCCTATGGATTCAACAGTCAGAACCTACGGGCCGAGAGTTCAATCCTGCCAATCGCCTATTATCTCTACGCTCGGAAATTCGATGGCGCCTTTCTGCTCCGAGCCGAGTTCGCTTCGGATCGCGAGGCCATTCGCCTTTGGTTGATCCGCAGCGTCCTTAAAGCCTCGGGTATCTGGGGTAGCGGCCTCGACACATTGCTAACTGCACTTCGCGAGCGCATCTCCATCAACGCCGAACAAGGCTTCCCTGTCGCGGAATTGGATGCCGTGATGGCATTGCGCGGCAAATCGCTGGCGTTTACCGAGGTCGAGCTCGATGAACTTTGCGACTTGCCTTATGGCGATGCCAGAACCTTCGCGTTGCTGTCGATGATCTTCCCCGGCTTCGACCTCTCCCGTCATTTCCACGTGGACCACATCTACCCACAGGGCCGCTTCACCGATGCGCAGTTGCGGAAAGCGGGGGTCCATGAAACCTTGTGGATCACCCTTCAGGAGAGGCACAATCGTCTGCCAAACCTCCAACTCCTGGAAGGTGCCATCAACAATCAAAAACGGCAGAAGATGCCACATGAATGGTATGCCTGGACCAAGCCGGATCAGGTTGCGCGAGACCAATATCTTGCCGGCCTCGAGATCACCGTGCTTCCAGAAAAGCTGGAAGATTTTCCGGACTTCTACGATCATCGGCGAAATGCGTTGAAAGCCCGTATCGTTCAGGTTTTGGCCGGGGCTTAGCCTGGTGTCGTTTTGCATTTAAACGGGTTCATCCTCAATTTCTGTGATTCAGCGGCAGCATTCTCGCCCTCATCAGTTCTGGCCCGGCGCGACCGTACATTGCTCGCTTCAGCATCTTGAGGCGGCTGATCTGACCTTCGGCTTGACCGTTGCTCCAAGGGAGTTCGATTGCATTTCTTACGGCATCAATATCCCGGCGCAGAACGCTGGCGAAACGCATGATTGCCGTGAGCTCGGTGTCTAGGGCATCGTCGATCCATTCATCCAGTGCTTGCGAGCGCCCGCTGCGCAAGATGCCGTTGAAGCGCATGGCCAAGCCACGCATGATAGCGAACGCTCGAGAACCCTGCTTCAATGCGTTGACCTTTCTAGCCTGACGATCTGTCAGCAGGCCGCGCGGTTTCATGCACAAAGCTGCGGCCACCACGGACGAGATCATATGGCCGGTGTCAGGATCTCGGACGGGTTCTGAAACATCCATCTCCGGAGGCGACTCGGGTTGAATGTTTTCGACTTCACGCCACACCTTCAACAGCCGCTCCAGATTGGAGCGGCTGCCCGTGTAACCGCGGTTCTTGATATCGTAAAACAAATGGCGCCCGACCCGGTTTCCATTTTTCCAGCATTCAGCCAGGAAAGCTTCAAAATACAGTGGCGATGTTGGATTCAGCGTTGCCCGGTTTCTGTCTCGAGGTGCATTGGAAATAAGCCAATTCGCGATGCTGCGGCGATCGTATCCGGTCCGCCTTGCAATCTCGCTGTAGGTGAGGCCCTGCTGCCGCAACGCTTGAAGCGTGTCGAATATTTCCTGACGAGATTGCCTGTGCGCCAAGCGGGCACGGCGCTGTTGTGACATGGTGCTGGCGATAGCATCTTCGGAGAGAATGGGTCTAACATTGGCGTGACCGTAAACGCTCATCTGTTCCTTGATTGCCTCCCTGAGATTTTGAACCAGGTGAAAGCGGTCAGCCACCTGACGGGCCTGAGGCGCGCCCTCTCGGGCTGCCTGAGCATACAAACCACAGCGATCTTGGCTCACGACCTCGATCGTCGGACGCTCTTGCAACCATGCTTTTGCGCTTTCGACGCTGCGGTCCTCCAAAACATCGACGACCGAATGACGCTCAAGATCGACCATGATCGTCCCGCACCGCGAGGAATGCCGCCAGCTCCAATCATCAATGCCCACAACCCGAATCGTGTCTTTTTGTATGGACGCCGGATTATCTAGCGCTTCAATTGCCGCAAGATCGTGTCGTCGCTGACCGGCATGCCGAGCCGATGCATCAAGTGCTCTCCCGGACGACCGCCCATCCTGTGGCCAACCAAGCCCACAATCTCAGCCATCCGTTCAGTTCGTCGCATATAGGGTGAAGCAATCTCAGGCAATCTGTCGGTGAAGGTTCGTCGCCCGCATTTCCGGTGTCTACACTGCCACCGGTTCAGTGCGAGCTTGATTTTCACAACTCGACCTTGAACAGGCAAGTCCAGGAGGCGGCGGTTGTGCCAGCCGTGCCGATGCCGGCTTCGCGTTCCACAATCCGGGCAGATACCGACAGGTTTCGCAGCAGCGGAAACAACCCAGTTTGCTTCATCTTGAAGGGTGATATCCAGAATTTTGACCCCTGGGCCGGGTGACCATTTCAATTGCGCTCGCATCCTCGCAGATAGCAGTCGAGGCACTAACATCCTGTTAACCACAGAAATTGAGGATGAACCCAATTAAAAGGACTTCTTCGCGCGCTTCAGGCGTCGGGAAATTCGACACCAGTTCTCGGCCGCTCGAATTGTACCACCAGAGGAGTACGTGAAAGGGCAGATCATAGTTGAGGCGCCAGCGGGCCACCGGATTGTCTCGTTTCGATGCCATGCCGGCCTCCTAAAGCGTCGCGTTTTCCCAGACGGGCACCTTGACCGTTTCGACCTTGACCAGGCGGCGGACGACAAGCTTGCCGAAATCCTCGCCATAGGGGTGATGCACCTCCAGATGCATATAATCGCGGCGGTTACAGCGCTCGCAGCGAAACTTGCGCACCAGGCGGTCAAGGCTCAGATTGTCGCGGAACTGCAGGATATCGCGCGGTCGATAGCGGCGCGTCGTATTGCAGTACTGGCAGGTGACCACCAGAAGCTGCCCGGCATCTGCAGCATCCTGCAGGGTCCAACGCGACAGCTTTCGCATGTAGTTCATTTCCGGCACGGTATCAGTCTCGCTCGTATTTCGGAGTCCAGCCACGGACCAGGCCACGGCTCACCGCGCTTTCCGTCAATGCAAGCTGCTGCCTCAAATGATGATTGTCGGCCAGCAACGCAGCGATCGTCGCCTTCGCGTCTTCATCGTGAAAGGCAAGGGCGGCTTCAACCTCGTATTCAATGTCTTCCTTCGTGGCGGACAGCATCAGAGGACCCAGCCATCCGTCTGGACGATGCGAAAGACCTTCTCAACAGCAAGCTCCGCATCGTTTTCGCAAGGGAACCACACCGGCTTGCTGGTAAGGTCCTCGTTTTCGAACATCGTCCTGAATACGCCACAGGCCCGCCCATTATCGGGGTCGAGAGCGACTTCAAAATAACCTATGGGACCACAGGAAGCCATGTCGTAGGCGGATGCGGCCATGAGGCGAATGCGCGGGGAGCCCAGTCGCGGCGGCAGTTGAGCTATCAGGTTTGGATGCGCTTCGCTTATCATCATTGGCACAGCCGGTGTCCAATACGTGCCTTGATCATCCTCGTCAGCGTCGATCGCAACCGCTTCGACGACTGGGCGCACTTCATCGTTCGGATGCAGAAGCATAATCCGTTCCTCCGTTTTCCAAATTGTCGTGATGGCGGCCGCCTCGCCGTTTGTTCTTATTATGTTCCCATTAAGGAGCGAGTCAATAGGCGTCAGTTTCAGTAATTGCTGTTAGACTGGCGTGATGACAAAGACGCCGAGAGCAAAGCCACTCCTTTCCGAAACCGATGCGCCGATCCGATCCCGGCCGCGCCAGCCGCGTGATCCGGCGCAGCCGAATCTTCCTCTCGATCCCATGCCGGCGCGTATCGCGCCATGCCTGGCGCTATCGAAGCATCGGCCGCCGAATGGTTCGCAATGGGTCTATGAGATCAAATGGGACGGATATCGCCTTGCGGTGCATATCGAGCCGAAGGGCGTTCGGATCATCACGCGCGGCGGGCATGACTGGACGCATCGTTTTCCTCAGATCGCCGAGGCGGCAATGCAGCTCGGCGGGGCAACGGCCATTCTCGACGGCGAGGCGGTCGTCCTCGACGAGCAGGGCCGGTCGAATTTCGGGATGCTGCAGCAATCGCTCGGCGGCCGCGGTGGCAAGCGCACGTCCGGCGAAGCGATCTTCATGGCGTTCGACATTCTCTATTTCGACGGGCACGATCTGACGCAGCTGGAGCTTTCGTCGCGGCGGCATCTGCTCGACGGCCTGGTGACCGATCGGGAAGGCATCATTCGCCTATCGGAGGAGATCGAGGCGAACGGCGACCAGCACCTGGCGCTCGCCTGCGATCATGGCCTTGAGGGCATCATCGCCAAGGATCGAAACAGCACCTACCGCTCCGGCCGGCTCGGCGACTGGCTGAAGATCAAGTGCCTGCAGAGCGAAAGCTTCGTGATCGTCGGCTACGAGCCTTCGACGGTCGCGCGTGCCGGCATCGGCTCGCTGTTGCTTGCTGCACGCAAGGGCGACGGGCTGGTCTATGTCGGAAACGTCGGTACGGGCTTTAAGGAGAGCGTGGCATGGCAGCTGCGCGGCATGATGGACAGGATCAGGCGGAAGACCGGCGCCCGTCGACTACGATGGAAAGCGCAAGGCCGTCTGGCTGCAGCCGACGCTCATTGCCGAGATCGAGTACCGCGCATGGACGCATGACGGAATGCTCCGGCACGCATCCTACAAAGGGCTGCGAGAGGTGCAGGACAATGCGGCGATTTATGATCTTGGCGCAGGCTGAGATTTTCCGGCCAGGGCTATTTCCACGTTACCCTGGCCGAGGATCGCAAGACCCTGCGCCGCTGTAATCAGCAGTGCTCGACGCAGGTTGATCATGCCGGAGTTGAGGGCCGCAAGATATTCGTAGATTGTCGTATTTTTTGTTTTCTGTGGGCAGATGCGCCGAAGCCCGGACGGCGGTATCAGCATCAAATCAGCCGTAGCTGTCTTTGGTTGATAAAGGCCGCGTTGTTTGGCGTACTTTCAATGCCCTCACATGCGTACAGGACACTGCTGAATCGGCCGGTAGGCGCAAACAGCCATGTCCGCAGAAAGCGGCCGATCGCGCGAAGGTTGACATAGGTGCGCGGCAAGAAGCGACGCCACATCGTGACGAACAGGCTCGGCAAGCGGACACGCCCCACGTCTCCCCGACGCTCAATTTCTACGCATTGCACGATAGACCTTGCTTCTCTCGCGCTCAGAGTATTCGAAAGTTGCCGAGATGAAAGCCGAATAGTCCGAAGCGACTCGCGGCGTAATGTTTCCCTCATATGCGATGGCGCCCGCTGATACGATCGCTGACGAAAGCGCGTTGGCCAGCCCCTGGGAAGCGATTGGATCGAAGGCGACAGCAGCATCTCCGATAGCAATCCAGCCATTGCCTGCCGCGCGCATCAGGCATGCCGCCGATGCGTTGACGACGTGATCTCGATCTCTCCGCCGGCTTTCGCCGCGATGGACAGACCAGCGTTCGCGACGCCCGTCGGGCCCGAGGGTAGAATAGTTCCACATTCCTCCGCGGCCCTCCACATCGAGCCAGACCGCCTCCTGCGATGCCGCGCCGGACTGGTCGAGCACTTCGCGTGTCGCGATGAGCCGCTCGCTAAGGATGCGCTCCGCGCCCAGTCGGCAGGCCGCCACCGCCGGCCGGCCGCTTGCGTCAACGACGAGCGATGCCGTTAACCGGGTCGTCGCGGCAGCGGACCTGATGGTGAGTTCGAAGCCATCTTGATCGTGGCGAACATCGAGAAGCCGTCCATCGACGGCGACTGCGCCCGCAGCGAGCGCCATTTCACGGAGGCGCGCGTCGAACGATGCGCGATCAACTACGAATCCTTGACCACCTGGTCGGCATAGAAAATCGTCGAACTCCTGATCCTGCGAGACCCACCTGCGGCGAATTCCGGCACATGGCCTTGCAATGGCAGGATCGAGCAAAGTCTGCTCGAGTTGAAGCGCGTGCACGACACCCATGGCCGATGGTGAGAGAACTTCAAGCCGAGCCATCGTCGTCTCGCCCGGATCGATCAGGACGACCGGCCGGCGCGCGTGGGCAAGCAGGCGTGCAGCGGTAGCGCCAGCCGGCCCGGAACCCACGATAGCGATGTGGAAGCGGTCGGACTGTGCCAGAGCGTCAAACCTCGCCTTGGCGGAAGCCCGGTCGACCCGGTACGCGTGTTTCCCGCGCGGCCTCCTCGGGAGCAATCCCCGCGGTAACCGCTTTTTCGTCGAGCGACTCGACCGCAGCCACAAGGACGTATTTCAGGTCGCTTCCGGCGGCCGCTTCCTTCCGGCCCTGTTCGGAGCGGGTATCGGCCGGCAGATGAGAGGGCGGGCTTTTCTCAGGCAACACCATTCCGAGCTCAGCCCATTTCGTGATCGCTTCGGCAATCCGGTAATAGTAGTCGGGGCCGCGGATGTCGCGCAGCCAATCAGACCGGTACGTGAAGTGTTTCTGGAATTGCGCGTTGGCCGTTGCCGGGTCGAGCGCAGCGGCGCGCTGATAGCTTGCTTGCGCGAGCACCTGATCGGGAACGCGCGCTCCCCAGAATGTCGGCATCGAAAGGAAGGTCGATGGGAAATAGTCGGCGGCGGAATTGCACGACACACCATCGGTCTGCCACGGCACGCCCATAAAGCGCGTCAAGGCGCCGGCTGCGACGCCGTCATACGGACCGCCCGGGCCGATGCAGACTTCGGGCGTCAGAGTTTCCCCATAGTCCTGCTTGGCCGAATCCATTCCCGGCAAAACGTTAAGGCGATAGGCTTCCTTCCAGAGCAGCGGGATCCGCATCACCCAGGTGATTTCGATGCCGGGATGGAAGGGCCCACCCAGACAGTCATGAAGCGCGGCGCGGTTGAGGTTTTCCACCTGATCTGCAGCAGCGAAAGTGTCGAAGGCCGGGGGGCTCGGCAAGCCATTCCAGTCGTCGGTAAAGGATCCGTCGGCCCAGCGCTTCAAATGATTGAACTGCGTCGGCGTCACCGACATCAACGCTTGCGCGGCTGGTTGGTCAGGTTGCTCGAAAAGTGTGTCGATGGCATCGCCATAAATCTGCGGTATCTGCGCTTCGACGAAGGGGTCGACATAACCGGGACGACGAAAGAGCGCAAAAACCTTCCGACGCCAGGTAGCATTCGCAGTCGAAGCATCCCTCAATCTTGCGATGACATCCGGATTCCGGGCATCGATGGGCGAACCTTGTCCGTGAACGATGAAGAGACCGTGGTCGACCCACTGCAGGCCGGTCAGCCGGTCGAAGATGGGCCAGACGTCTCCCATCAACGATGTTGCGGTTGGCGCCTTGATCCAACCCTGCTCCTGAAACACCTCCCTGACGGTGTCGTCCATCGTCACGAGCCCGATCAAGCCGGGGGCGTAGTTCGGCGGCGTGACCGCGACATAGCCGGCCTCGGCTTCGATCGGTTGCTGCCCCGGGAACGTCACCATCGCACGAACCGGTCCGTCCGATATGTCGTCATGCCAGCCAACGTTATTGGCGAAGGTGAGCGGTGTAATACCTCGACGAAAGGGAGCGGAAAGGCCCCGCCCGCCAAGGAAGAGCAAACGCCCGGCCGTATCGGTTCGCAACTCGCCGAGATAGACGGTCTTGTTCCAGAAGCGTCCATCAACGAATGAAACGCCGGAAACGCTTCGGCCTTCGATGGTAAGCGGGGTTGGGACGATCTCGAGTTTTCGCCGGCTGCCAAACAGCTGAATCTGATCTGCCCGATTGCGCCGCGCCGCAGGCTTGCTCAAGCCATCCGGCAGGTCCATCGCCTGATTAAACTCGTACCAGCCAGCCTTTAGGTTAGCGACTGCTACCGACCACTGGATCTTCGCATGGTCGGCTGTAATTTCTGTGACGGAGCCGTCCTTCAGGTGAGCGTAGACACGAAACCGGGCTGCTTGTCGTTTGATGGTTCCGTCCGTTGCGCGAAAGTCATCGAGATACCGGGCTGGCGCTCCATCCGGCAGAGTTGCGGGACCGCCGATGACCTCCGGTCCGATAACGAAATCATCAACGCCTTTCGCGTTGCCGACCCGCGCGATACCGAGCGGTGGGTAAACCTTGATGCTATTGATCTGCTTCGGATCCAATGCTCCCCCCATTCTTGCCCCCCTCTTTGACATTCAGGATTTAACGCGGCGCGTGAGGTTCGGCCTCTGGCGTGCCGTTCACGTGATGACGCAGCGACGACGACGACGGATAGGCACGTCGGCGCGATTCAGCGATCGAGCCCAACGGTCGGTTGGCCTCCGGCGCGCGCCATGGCGAAAATGCTAGCGTATCGCCGTAGACTTCCTGGCCTTCGCGGTGCACATCCTGCTGTGGGATTTCAACGGTTGCGACGGTTACGAACGGAGCGTCCGCCTCATTCCAACGGAATGTCGCCTGGTCGATCGGAAGACTCTTTCCTGCTGCCGGACTCTGAATCTCGAATGCGAATGCTGCAGGACCGGCACCAAGCCTAGCTGCAAAATCGGTGGAGAGGCGATTGCGGTCCGCAACTGGCGCCTCACTTGGACCTCCTTGAAGCGGTCGAAGTCGGTACTTCACCGCGCGTCCAGCCCCACAAGCATAGGGAAGAACGCTCCAGTAGGTTGCGGCGAGCACACTCTCCTCCCGCTTGGCCATGTCGGCGAGAATCTGGCGAGTGTCCGGATGGTCCCGGAACCACTCCTCGATCCTGCCCTTAATAGCAAGATCGGTGAAGGCGCACATGTCGTAGCCGGTGTCGACGAAGAAGACGTCATGGTTTTGCAGGATGAGATCGGCCGTTGGCGCGGCGGGATCAATTTCGGCCAGCGTCGGGGACGTGACGCCGAAGAGCTTGATGGCAACGCCTATCGTGCCGTTGTCGGCATCGTCCGCGTCAGGAGCTACGTCGCCCGAGAATCGCAGCCAAAGGGTGTAGCGATCACCGGCAAAGATGCCCGCGCGCAGTTCCGTTGGCCGGTTTGGATCCAAGACGATCGTCCCCCCCGCCACTCCGTATGTTTTCCGGAACACAGCTCGCCTTACCGGCCGTTGTCCCGTCGCGATTGCACGTTGTTGTGCCACGTCAACAAAGAGGTGTCGGGTATGTTCGACATAGTCCGTGCGACAGGGATCGTCGTCGTTCTCATCCATAGGCCCCTCCCCGTGCGAATGACGAGCGCCGTGTGAAACCAAAATGACTAAAAGGTGCCACGCCACTGTAAACCTCACGCAGTATAGCACTCCGGCTAATCCGAAATATATACTAATCCACCTCTGTTTGTGTTTATTTTTGATTTGCACGAAAGAGTAGTTTTGCTATAGTGCAAAATCTGAGGGTTTCGCATTAATCGAACAGGCGACAGCTGCTTGCGCATTAGGTTGCGACGGGTAGGCTATTTGAGTGCATCGCATTGATTGCTGCAAATCGCGACAGTAGCTCATTTCCAGAGTCGCGTAGCGTCGATGTATTTCACATGTGGAAGGTTCGGGGGAGCTGGAAATGACGAGCAAGCGTAACAAGAGCGGAATGGCGCGAGCTCAAATCCAGCCTCCAGAATCGAATCCCTACGTTGCTCCGTCGCGACGCCGCGTCGATAGCGAACTAACAGGCCCGGCTCCTTCGCAGGTCGCAATTCAGGCGATCGAGGTTTGCCAGGCGATCCAAAGCATCGACGGTTCGGTGACGCTCGTTGCCGATAAGGCAACTCTGGTGCGGGTCCATATTGATCAATCCAGCTTAGCGTCCGGTGTGCGACTAACCGGCGAGCTGAAAGTTAGGACCAGCATTGGAGCACCGGCAACCTATGTGCCCGCTTTAGGAGACCTGACAGTCGATTCTCAAGCCCCCTCGACACGGCTCGACCAGCGCAACGCGATCCAGTCGAGCCTCAATTTCAGGCTCCCAAGCGGCGCGACGAAGACAGGAGAGCTTTTGGTCGAAGTCAACCGGATCTGGCTGGCGGGTGGTGACGACGTGAAGTTCACCGGCACCAAAGAGGTCTCTGCCACATTCGTGTCGGCGCCGCCGCTTCGGCTCCGGTGCATCGGTTTGCGATATCGCGACAATTCAACAGGGCAAACGCACGCGCCCGATGCGGTGCATTTTGCATATCTGCGTTCGTTCCTTGAGCGTGCTTATCCAGTGCCTTCAGTTGAGTGGACGCAGATCGTGGTGGATGCAGATTTCACAGCCCCTTTCAACGACCAGACAGTCCTCAAAGCGAACGCGCAGATCGCGGCAATACGCAGCTCAGAGGTCAATAACGGCATGGATCCGCGCACCCATTACCTGGCGCTTGTCGACGACGCCCGCGGGAAAAACTTCATGCGAGGCAGAGCCATGGGCATTCCTGCGGCGGCCGCGCCGGACACGGTCGCGTCATCCCCTTGCGGAGTGCCGAACGGATTCGCCGGCGACAACGATCTTTCCTATTCGGACTGGTACGGCGCACACGAGCTCGGCCACACGTTCGGGCGCTATCATCCGGGGTTTCCGCCCGGCGCGCAGGACGCGTCAGATAAGGACTTTCCATATCAGAACGGGCAGTTGTCGAACGCCGATCAAAAATTCGTCGGCTATGATCTCGGCGATTCCACGCTTGGAATTCCACTTCAGGCGCTTTCCGGGACGCATCATCATGACCTGATGACCTATGCGGAGCGGCAGTGGATCTGCGCGCACACATTTGAGGCTATCCGGTCTCGGCTGATTGAAGAAGACCAGCAATTCGCGCCGTCGATTGCCTAGGAAATCTAGAGACCGCAGAGGAAGGATTCTAAGGATGGTCGAAGCCCCTACCAATGCTTACGCCCATGTCATTGCCAACATCGATGTCTCGAGCGGTCAAGGGGGCATCGACTACGTGCTGCCTTCTCGAAAGCGCACGGGGTCGGACAGACTTGCCGGCGCGGCGCCCGGAGATCCCCAGGTACGATTGGTGTTGAAGGATGCAGCGGGTAAGGAAATTGGCGGCGTGCATCCAGAGCTGCGGTTCGAGGCGTGTGATGACGGCGAGAAACCCCATCGTGCGCTCATTCAACAGGACGTCGAGTTATCGGAGGGGCTGGCCCAGGTCGATCTCGAGTTCGACGGCAAGACCGTCGACACTTTCCGTCCCGAACAGGCGGGGCCGATCGACGAGCAGTTCCGGGAGACGGCTAGTTGGGGTCTTCCTCTGCCCGGCGATCCGGACAAGCTCGCATTGGGCACGGGAAAGGTAACAACGCATTCCGGTGTCAGTTACATGGTGCAAGCCAAGCCGGATAATTCGGATCAATGGCAGACCTTGTCCATCGGCAAATCGACGCCGGAATTCGTCGTCGACAAAAACCAGTTTCCAGGTGCTTCCTCGCTTGATGTTCGGGTCACACAAAATGCCGGCTTTGAGAGCCGTACTGTCGACGAGCGAACTATCAAGCTCGAGTGAAGGTGGAACAGTACGAGCGTCAGCGCGAATTCTAGACCCCGCGCCGCTGTAATCATCAGTGCTCGACGCAGGTTGATCATGCCGGAGTTGAGGGCCATATTCGCAGATTGTCGTAGTTTTTTTGGTTTTTTGTTTTTCCGTGGGTGTCGTTTGGCACTTAAACGGGGTCTTCCTCAATTTGCGTGATTAACAGACCGTTAGTTAAGCAATGACGCGGCTATGGACTGGCATGCGAACAAAATCGAAATGGTCGCCCAGTCCGGGTACTAAAACGCAGAGCGGTGTATTTAGCGATGAAGGCAAATGGGGCGTGTCTGCTTGCGGGCCAACGGCTGGCATATGCCCTGATTGCCGATACCGGAGTAGAAATCGGCACGGCTGGTCGTACCGCAGTCTTCAGGACCTGCCTATCCAAGGTAATGCCGTGACGGTGCAGTTCCAACTGAGCCGCTGGCGTTGCACACATTGGTAGTGCAAACGGCAAACGTTCACTGATATGTTTCACCAGTTCCTGGCGCGGCGTGTCCGAACCGTCGTGAACCGGTCATTTCCTTGAGATTATGGGGCGCGACAACCGTATGCTCTCGGCAGGGTCTCGTCATTCGGCTGCTAGTAGTTCCCGAATATTGATTGTAGGCGAGCCGACATCGGTCAAGGGGATCCACCTGTCTTTGACCCGAGTGAGCACCTCGATGCCCACCGACAGGGTCTTGCCGGCAATGGCAGAGCGATTGACCCGCAAATCGACGCTAACCGCTTTGCGTCGTACGCAGCTTGGGCACCGGCCTGGCTCCGTACCCTGGAAAAAGGCTTGCCGCGCGACCGATTTCCCATCCGCCATGAGATGGACATTGAAGGTCCCGGGTATGGCCAGACGCTGAATGTCCTTGACCCGGACGGACAGTTGCGATCGGCGGAGCACCCGGAACGCTTGATCCGCCGAAATACTGCCGGACTCGACCCGGGCCATGGCCGAAAATAGCGGTAGAGGAGGCTCCTCATAGGCGTAATTCGTGGCATCGATCGCATCGCTCGCGGTCTCTGCAAAAGGTAGCAATTCATTGAACGGCGCCGTGTCCAGCCAGTCCAGATCGCTCCCTTCGAGCGTCTGGCGAAAGGTCTCCAGCGTCACAGCGTTGTGGCGGTGCTGCCATGACCACCACATACGCTCCCAATTGCAATGGAAGAACCAGAAGATCGGGTCGAAGGCGGCAATATCGGGCGTACTCATCGCCGGGCCGCAGGAGGGGTGCCCGTTGTCGTGCGCCTGCTCGATCGAAGCCGTGAAACTCGCGAACTTCGGCGCATTGAGGGCATCCTTGATGAGGTCGGCAACCTTGTAGGCCTTCATGCTCTCGTGGATCTCTTGAGCAGAGAAGCGCTCGGTCTTCATGCCGGCCTGATATTGGCTGGCTGCGTCGCGCTGGAGCGTGTAACCGTCGAAGGGCGGTTGAAACAGCCAAGATGGAGGCACCTTGACCACGTCCCAATAGGGCAACTTGATGTCCTCGCATCCGGGAACGGACTGGAGAGCCTCCTCGAAACGGTCAATGAAAATGCGGTGCCAGGGATTGTAGCGCTCCTCGTGATGAAGACAGTTCACCGGGGCGGGAAACCAGTGGATGTCGGCCAGCGCAAAGTAGCTTTGGGGGTGAGCCGGGTCACGCTCCATGATCGTCCTGAAGGCGAGTGCCAGCCGCTCGATTTCTGCGGCCGAAAGACTATCGACGTTGCGCCGGGCAGCCGGATCATGGGTTGCAAGTCCCGCTAGTGCCTTCAACGCCTTGGGCGACGCCACCCCCACTGGGTATTGGTCGACGATCCAGTTCTTGAACGTTTTCACCCGATTGGCCGACCAGCGGCCCTCCGGCTCAGGCGGCATCGAACCGGACTTCGTCTGCGAATAGATCGAGGTGGCGTTCTTCTTGACCCCCTCGTAGGTGGCAAGATCGATGCCCCTCGCTCTCATGTGTTCGATGTCGATCGGCTCGAAGAAGAACCGGATATGCTGCAAGAATGTCGGATGCTCGATCAGTTGGTTGTTATCCGCCATGGTTTCCCCCTCGCCATTGGGCCGGCGCACCGCCGCTATCGCGGCCGGTGCCGATCCTTGAATTGATCAGGCACCAGCAACTGGGTCGCCGTTCGGACAGCCGGCGTTGATCCACGCGGCAATCTCTGCAATCTGGTCGTCACTGAAGAAGGGACCGCCGGCCGGCATGCGACGGAAAACAGCGCCGGTAAATATGCCTTCGCCCTTCAACGCCTGAATGAATGCTGACCCTGCCGCATCGCCCGGGGTCACGATCCGCACTGCCCGGGCGATCCCTGGAACGTTGTCTTGCAAGAACGCGTCGTAGCTCAGCGTCGACCAGAACGCCTCGTGCGGCGCAAATTCCGCGTCGGCACCGAGCTTCGCCATGGTTTCGGACATGAACGCCTGAAAGTCTGCATAGTTTGAAATGGCCATGGCACCCTCACTCTTCTGATTGGGCAGATTCCATGAGTTCCTTAAGGGCCTGAAACTCCGAAAGCTGCTTGGGCGGCAGTTGAAACGCTTCACTCGCTGGCTGGACCTGCGCCCAGTTTTTCAGGCGGACGTTTGGCAGGGAGAGCTTTGTCACAGACTTGTCCGACATGGCGGCCCGCGCAATGATAGCCTGGATCGGCGGGAACGCCCGGGTATTGAGCGACCACAGAAAGTCGGTCGTCTCGCGGGTGACATTGTGACAGTTCATGCACCCGGTGATGATCTTCTTCTGATCGAAGGTCTCCATGGTCAGATTGGCGAAGGCGGTCCGGTCGGAGCCACTTCCCGGAAACGTCTTGTTGGGCTTGCCTTCAGCGGAGGGATCGGCTCTCGGGATCGGCCATTGTGTAACGACGAGCTTGTAGAACTGCCAGGGGACCCCAGCATCGACCAGCATCTTTCGATAGATCTCGTTGGTCTTGGCGGTGCTCTCGTGGATGGGTTTCAGCCGGTCGACGTTGAACGCCGCTGGAACCTGAACCGGCGGAGGAAACGCATAGGGGTTCTCGTCCGGCATCGGCGCGGCATCGCCGGCATGAAAGGTGGCGGGCGCCAGGCTCCCGTCTTCCAGGATGTTGTCGACCTGCTCGAAAGATGACCAGATCCATTGTGGCCGGCTGGGTGTCTTCTGGACGATATGGAGGCCGACGAGACCCACCTTCGTCTTCGAGCATGTCTCCGTCTCAAGGTCGAGCAGATACGCCTCGCGGGCATAGAAGCGCTCGGGATGAGCAATGTCTTTCATGTCGATCCAGGCAGCCTTGACGTCGATTGCGCCTGGTTGGAACGTCATCGTGCCCTTGAGGTTGTCGCGCAGATAGAGCTTGCCCTGGTCGATCTGGTCGAACTCGATCTTGTTGAAGGCGGTCTGGAACCGAACATAGGTGCGGTTTTGGGCAACGAGTGGTCCGACGAGCTGGTGCCCGAAGCCCGCCTGGCCGAGATTGTTGAACTTGGAGAAGGCTGCGAGGACTAGGTCAGCGCTGGTAAGATTGGCAAGCTTGCAAGGGTTCTGCCCCCCGACCGCCTCCCAGGCGCTCGGGGCAGCTCCTTGCGGCTGAAATATCTCCCAGTCTGACTTGAAGGTTTCGAAGACGAGCGGCCGCCCTTTTTCGGAGAGTTTCGCGGCCGCGTCCGGCATGCCGCGCTCGCCAGCTTTCGCCGGCCAGACGAGCCCGATGAACGCGCGCCAGGAGTAATCGTCGAAGAACTCGATGGGCAGGCCTCCAAACCCGTCCGGGATGCAGACGTCATCCAGCGCCTTTTCACTGATCACCGCTTCCGGTGGCATTTGCACGGTGCTTGGACAGTGCTCGAATGCCTGCGCTCGTGCTTGGGAAGCAGTCAACGCCATCGCAAGCGTAAACAAGATAGACAGAAATAACAGGAATGACATTTTCCGGGCAATACTTATCGTCATAACGAATCCCTCGGAGATCTCATTTACTCGACTGTATAGATGGCTCAATGTCGTGCCGACATGGGGTTTGATTGGAGAGACAACCAATTGTCGCACGACTTATATACTTGCACTTCTAAGAAGGGTTGTGAATAGTCCAGCTGCACGCTCGGAAAAATAATTTCGCAACTGGGTGACGGCAGAATTGTGGTGTCCTTCAGGCCAGAACGCATCGAACCGCGCCCGGTTCGTGCCTCATCCATGCATAATTCAAAATCAACTTGACGTTTTGTAGAACTGCTTCACCCTCGGCTGAGGGGAGGACAGATCATGATTTACGCAAGCCGTAATTGGAAAGCGACCGAGACAACCGATTTCGTGGGCTCCAAGTACCAGTTGACCGTCAACGGCGAGGTTGAAGTTCGCCGTTCCAACCAGACACCGAAGCTGTCCGAGGCGGATCCGCAGGGCTTCAACCCGAAGACGCTTATCCTCGACCTGAACGTCGAGACAAACGGTGACGTCGGGGGAGATGTCCTCGAATGGAGGACGGTCAATTTCACCAAAGAGATTTCGCCGCGGCAGTATGACCATGTAACGGTCACGGGGGAAACGGACGAACAAACCATCGAAGTCGAGGTAATCCTGTCCTGATCTGAACAGCATGAGGGGCTGCTAAGATGGATGACGGAATAACACATAGCGGGCGCATTGCTACTTACGGTGATGCAAACGAAATCGAAATGGTCACCTGGCCCAGGGGTCAAAGTTCTGCGTATCACCCTTCAAGATGAAGAAAATTGGATTGTTTGCGCCGCTGTGAAACCAATCGGAATTTGCCCGGTTTGCGGAACGCGAAGCCGTTATCGGCACGGCTCGCACAACCGCGGTCTCCAAGACTTGCCAGTTCAGGGGCGTGCTGTGAAAGTCAATCTCACACTGAACCGATGGCAGTGTAGACACCGGAAATGCCAGCGCCGAACCTTTACAGACCGGTTGCCCAAGATTGCGTTACCCTACACGCGCCGAACAGAAAGAACGGCGGAGATTGTAAGCCTGATTGGTCACAGTATGGGCGGTCGCCGGGTGAACACTTGATGCATCGGCTCGGAATGCCGGTCAGCGACGACACGATTCTGCGGCAGATCAAGCGAAATGCTCCTATTTCAAGTCAAGACACCAAAATAAGAGTGGTTGGCATTGACGATTGGAGCTGGCGGCACTCCACCCGGTACGGCACCATCGGTTGTCGATATTCTGGACGACCGCAGTGCCGAGAGCGCAAAGCTATGGTTGCAAGCGCGCCCATCTATGGAAATCGTCAGTCGTGATCGCTGCGGCCTGTATGCCCAGGCTGCCCGTGAAGGCGCACCGCAGGCCCGACAGGTGGCGGATCGTTTTCATCTGGTCCAAAATCTCCGGGCGGCGATCAAGGAACAGATGAGCCTTTATGGTCACGCTCATGTCAGGCCGATTTTATCAGAGGACGCTATTGCCAGCACCACGGCGCAACACCGCCGCGCACGCTTGGCTCACAGACAGTCACGTCAGAACATCTTCAATATGCTTCATGCCATGCGCCAACAGGGCCTCACCTACAGTGAGATTGCAAGGCGGACCGGATACGAGCGCCGCAGCGTCGCGAATTGGCTTACTTCCAACGCGCCCCGAGACAGGAACCGGGCAGCATTGAATCCGACATCGCCATTGTATTTTGAAGCTTTCCTGGCTGAATGCTGGAAGAATGGAAACCGCATCGGACGCCATCTGTTTTACGACATCAAGAACCGCGGCTACACAGCCGTTCCAATCTGGAGCGCCTGTTGAAGGTGTGTAAGCGCTTCGCCGCGACCCTATAAAATTTGGCTTGATATCTTGCGGAATTGCCAGGGCATGAGTTCTTCAATGCGGCTCTTGGGATGGCCGTTGATGATGGCTGTCAGGGTTTCGT
>Ga0123342_1005849_pt1 | contig 17487 bp, 6 predicted proteins | sample Turbeawhitnodule_FD_89960 | JGI IMG/M metagenome (GOLD analysis project Ga0123342, IMG submission 89960) | Root nodule microbial communities of legume samples collected from Mexico - Turtle bean Mexico white nodule | ecosystem: Host-associated > Plants > Roots > Nodule | place: Mexico: Nepantla... | reverse complement strand
TTATTAGTCTTGATTTCTTAATTTTCTTACATGTTAATTTTTTATTATATAGACAACATCTATGTTCAGAACTGTATTGATTGCACAAGAGTGGAATATAATGTACTGACTGAAGAAGCATTATTGTTGAAAAAGAGGTACTTTAGAAATATCATTATTTGATATTGGCCAAAAGCTTTTTTTAATGTATTATAATTTGTTTTTAATGGTAAAGGATGTTAGAAACAATGGAGTCTCCATCTCAGGGGCTCAGCCAACTGTGTGAATCTTCAAAGCAAACTCCTGAAGATGAGTTTCTTCAGACCACCACTAGGAACACCATAGCAGGGTTGAAGGATTGTAGAGAACTAAACGTCATTATATATTTTAAATTCTTATCTGTCTTTTGTTTCCACTTATTTTTACATTTTATTGAAATAGGTCAACCCATTCATAGTTCTTGCAACTATAAAACATGTTGTGGATGATAATGATTGGTGGTATACTGCATGCATCTGTAACAAGGCAGTTTACCCCGACTCCAAAATGTTTTTTTGTTAAAAATGCAATAAACACGTAATGAAGGTCACCCTTAGGTACGCGTTTTGAAGTACGTGTTATTGATATCTACTGGAATATTGATTATAGTACAATACTAATGTGTTGTGTTGAGCATATTGTATTTGTATGGCAGGTATAAAGTGCAACTTCGTGTGATAAATGACACTGATTTTACAACCTTCATGCTTTTTGACAGTGAAGCAAGTTCACTGCTGAGTAAATCATGTACTGAAATGTTTGAAAGCCATGATAAGGTTATTGTTGCACACCTTTAAATGTTAATTATATATGTATTGATTAATTTGAATTTCATTTTTATTTTAGAACGGAAATCTTCCAAATGAATTTGCACAAATATTGGAGAAAAATGTTTTGTTTAAGGTTGATTCAAAAATGGATAAAGGCTTCAGGTTTGAGCAAACTAGAGTTAAAAAAATTTGTGTGGATGAAGACATCATTCAACGTTTCATCAGTGACAATAATAGTTCATTGGTAAGTTATGTTTTACTGTACAATGTCTGTAATATAAAATGTCTATTAAGTACTTATTTGTTTAAATCCTCATTTGTTTGATAAGGAGATATATGATCAAGATGGAAAAAAAGGAAAAGGAAAGCTACCATTAACTAATGCTTCCTGTGAGAACATCACAGAGGTATAAATAAATTCTAATAGAAAATAACATTATTTGAAAACATTTGTTCTGAAAGTGTGTGTATTGAAACATGATTTGTTAACAAAGTTTGGGAGTGAATGTAATGAGTCGCAATCTCAAACTGTGGATTTGAGCAATGACAATGTTATAGTGACTCCACTCAAGAGACAATCTCCACCATTGTTGCAAGTTGGAAAGGACAATCTGCCACTCAAGACATTCAAAAGAACTGTTAAAATTGAGAAGTGAAATGTTATTTAAAATTTATGTGTGACATTTGATCTTTTGAGTATATGAGAGTAATTTGCTTACTTATGTAATATTGTAGTGGATTCGATATATTATGCAAAACAATGTCGTAACTATTTTATGTTTTGAGGATATTATGATTATTATTATATATGACATGTTATGTATTTCATTGTATAGTTGTGTATTGCTATTTTGTAGGTTTGTATGTTTTGATCCTCATTGGATGAAGATTGTTAGAGTATGCTGAAAGTTCTGTGATAACAAAGTTGCAGAGGAGAACCAAAATGTTCCACGACATTGTTATAAGATTGAAGATTGTTCATACAATATTTCAAATATGTATAAATCATTTGAGATTTGATTATTAATGTGAATAATCAAATATGTTGTTTGTATCTTTCAAGTGTGTTATGCAGTGCATGACTTTAACCCATGTAATGGATTTATTAATAGGTTGTAATAAATGAAATTTCAAGTGTAGTATTGGATTTAAGCTCAAACATTCTTTCTTTGGTGACATTATAATGAATAGTCTGTCCAGCTATTGCTAAACTTTATTGAAATATACTATATAAGTTACCAAACTTATATGCCATTTTTTTTTTGAAATATAGAATTGAAGTTTGTTATTGATGACTTTATTTCTTAAGGTACTCCAGATAAAAATTGCAGCAAAAAAAAGTCCTTAGACAACCACAATTTCTTATGGAGAAACAAATTCTTTTTTAACAACAGGTAAATGAGGTTCTCATTGTTGGTTATTATTTACTGTTAATGTATTAAAATCAAAACTACATTGCAGATGTTCGTGAAAAATCAGGCCCCAATCCAAAAGAAATTGAAGATGGTTTTCAACCAAGAATCCACAAGCCAAAGGAATAAGTTAACAACATTTTCATATGGATTAAACTACACACATGATGCGGTTTCTGACATAAAGAGTACAAAAGTTCATTTGAGAATGCAATTGAGAAAACTGTCATGGTTGTTACCCCACAATATACAACCCAAAAGAAAAACTTAACATATACAAACCATAGAGAAGAGTGTAATTTTTCACATAATGCAATATCAAACTTAGAGAATAAGCAACCCTCATGTCCTTTAAATACAGGTAAGTCTTAAAGCTTTTCATATGTATAAATATGATTCTTCTTATTTATCTCATGATATACACAACAATTTTAGAAGCGAACTATATTTAAAATATGAATTGCAAGGTTAGAACATTATTATTACTTGGTCAAAGTACATCTTAATATAACTAATGATTCAGTATAACGTTTTAGCATGTGTATTCTAGAAAGATAATTTTATGATTCTTTTTTAAATTTTCAGATTTTTTCTATGTTGGTCAATGTGTTCATTGTGGAGTTGTTCTCTGGTATGATAAATCAAAGCATTCAGGAGAATATAAAATGTAATTAAATTAAAAATTAATTAAATTAAAATTGTAATTATAAAATGTATTTTTTGTTAAATTGGAATTAAAAAAATGATATATTAAAATGAATTTATAATGTGCACATGTATGTTCAAATATGCACAAATATTCTTTTTATGGTTTTCTGTACTTCTTATTCATAATGGAAAATAGCAATTTATTTACTATAACTGTCATTTCCCAAAATTTAGAAAAACGTATTCATATTTCATACTAAATGTATATGCTAATTAATTAAAATTAAATTAAATTAAAATTCTAATTATAAAATATAATTTTTGTTAATTTAGAATTAAAAATATCATATATTAAAATGAATTTATAATGTGCACACATATGTTCAAATATGCATCAATATTATTTTTATGATTTTCTGTACTTTTCATTCATAATGCAAAATATCAATTTATTTAGTATCATTGTCATTTTCAAAAATTAAGACAAATGTATTCCCACTTCATACTAAATGTATACGCTAACTAATTAAAAATAAATTAAATTAAAATTTTAATTATAAAATGTAATATTTGCTAATTTAGAATTTAAAATATGATATATTAAAATAAATTTATGATGTGCATTCAAATATGCACCCTCTTTATTTGGAATTCTGTTAATTTTTTTAGATAGGGATATGTGTGAAGGGAAATTTAACCATAAAAATGCTTATTTATTCAAGAGGGTGCATTTTTTTGGCATCCACTCTGCTCTGCTGGATTGGATTGATTTGTTGCCTCATAAAAGTTTCTTAATTCAACGTATACCTAACTCTTGAAGTCTTTTTTACATTTTAAATTCATTGTTTACCCAATCTTCTTTCTATGGTTTTTTTTGTACTTCTCATTCATAATGGAAAATAACAATTTATTTACTATCACTGTCATTTCCCAAAATTTAGAAAAACGTATTCCTTCCTCCTTCATAAGAAATGTATATGCTAACTATACAGGTTGAACTTAATATGGACAACCATGTTGTTCAAACATTATTAATATTTATAACTATTATATTTCTATTTTTTAATTTATGTTTTTTTTTTTGATTTGATATATTATATAAATTTCTTTACTTACAAATTGTATGAGTTGGTTGTATTAGGTGAAAATATATATCGTAAAATTTATTATTAAAATATTTCAATTTAAGGTTGTATAAAATTATTTATATAAGACATCTATGCATCTTTATTGAAAAAAAAATTTAAAATATATACCTAGATAAATTAAAATTATTTAATTATTTATTAATATATTAATAATATTTTATAAATATAATCTTTCCCATTTTATTGATAAAATTTTCAGTGTAGTGAATTTCTGGTTCCATCGTCTCCATTGACGAATCACCCTAAGAACTAATAAGCGCACGCCATGGTTGACACAGAGTGACGTATAATAATTGGTGCCACGTGTCTGAATTATTAATTTATACTATCTTAAACCCTTCCTTTCATAGCTTCAGCTGCCATTTGTTGAATCGCGTCGATTTAGGTGTGTTTCGTGCTTTCTCTTTTCAACATCTTTCTATTATTCCCATTGGATTTCTTCATAAATCAAGTTTGCTTTTTAGTTGTTTGCTGAATCCGAAACTCGTCTTTTCCAAAGTGAAGTGGTCCTTGTTTATTTGAATTTCGAGAGGAACTAGGTTGTTATCTTATGAAGCAAACTTGTTTTGGTCTTGCTGCGAATTATATTGCTTTTTATTATTATGTATTGGACTTAATTTTAGTTTTCTCTTTGAGGGTATTCTTTGATGCTCTAATTTCCTTTTGTTGACCTTTTTTAAATTTATTTTGCAGGTTCTGAAATATTCTATTAGGCTTTCATCTCAGACAGAGTGTTGTGAGAAATGATAGATCTAAGCACACTCAATCCCGCACAGATTACTGTGATGGGATCTGCGTTTTGTGTTATGCTTTCCATGCATTTCACATCGCAGTTATTGTCTCAGCATCTCTTCTATTGGAAGAATCCAAAAGAGCAAAAGGCTATACTCATCATCATTCTTATGGCTCCCCTTTATGCAACTGTCTCCTTTGTGGGTCTCTTGGATATTAGAGGAAGCAAGGAGTTTTTCACCTTTTTGGAGTCAGTTAAAGAATGTTATGAAGCTTTGGTCATTGCCAAGTTTCTGGCTTTGATGTATAGTTACTTGAACATATCAATCAGTGGAAACGTTGTGCCCGATGAAATTAAAGGCAGGGAAATTCATCACTCTTTTCCCATGACACTTTTTCAGGTGTGACTACTTAGAACTGTGCTAAACTTTTGAGGAGAATGGATTTGTTCTTCTCACAAGAAATTTACTTATTGTATATGTCGTTAATGATGTCATTGTATTCATAATTGTGTAAATTGAACTTTTGCAGCCTCATACTGTTCACCTGAACTACCGCAATTTGAAGCTTCTAAAATATTGGACATGGCAATTTGTTGTTATCCGTCCAGTATGTTCCATTCTGATGATTTCATTACAGTTACTTGGGCTGTATCCAACTTGGTTGAGCTGGACATTCACCATCATCCTCAACATATCTGTGTCGTTAGCCTTGTATTCTCTGGTGGTCTTTTACCATGTGTTTGCTAAAGAACTGGCACCACACACACCTCTAGCGAAATTCTTGTGTATCAAAGGGATTGTTTTCTTCTGCTTTTGGCAGGTAAACTCCATATCCTTTATATAGTCATCAGATAATCTGAGTTAATGGCAGCAGAGAGCCGCAGACCCCTCCCTGTTAGAGGAATATAGAAACTGCAATTTTTGAACCACAAAACGATACAAATAATTAGACTATATTATGATTTTACTTATTATTTACTTATTTTGGTGTAGCCATCAAGAGAAAAACTCAATGTAGCTCAAATGAGTGTCTTGTGTTTGATGACTGAACACACTAGGCAAAACAGGTTTAGGGATACATGGAAAATATGGAGGTAGCACCTATTGTAGAAAAGATGGTACAACCTTTGGTAGTTCAGGCATGAGAAAACTTATAGAAGCCCAAGTAAGGAGAGTAGACCAAATGGAAAAGTAACCCAGTCACTAGAAGAAGGCTAAGGAAAACTATAGGCGTGATTTACAACAGAACGATATGGTGGGTTTTGATCCATGCAACTGATCTCACTGAGTGCTTGTCAGTTTTATTGTTGTTACTATAAAACACTTGATCAGGTTGGATTTTATTTTTTGGACAGCTTAAATTCCTATTGTGTTGTAGTTTGGGGAGTGTTTATGTAAATACTTTGCCGGTGAAGTAGCTAAATCATTCACTGATAGAGTCAATTTGCATGGTCATGGCCCGGGATCTAATTACTAAATATCTTTAATAAATCTTCAAGACCTTCCGAGTATTAGCCCAGGAATCGTCCTTGTTCAAGTACAGTTGTGTGTTAAACTAAGAATTGTATCCAGTCTAAAATGTGCAAATTAGGAATTAGAGAAAATCAACATTGATTTTTTGTTATAAATGGGAAAATCATCCCATATTCTTCCCTGTACTGTGTCTATTTATTGGGAAAGAATACAAATCAGAAATGAATCAGACAATTTGATATTGAGATTCTTTGCTACTCATGTCAAATCTAAACTAAAGACTAACATCTTTCTGAATTATTTAAAAATTGAAACTTCGTTAGAAATTAATTTCCCTTAACTTTTGTCCCAAATTTTGAATGATGAATTAGTTTGGATTTTGTTGTTCATTCCTCAGTATCCTAGCAGTTCCATCAAGAAGAATTCCCCAACTGATGGGCCATTCCATTCCATTTACAACTTTTTGTTCTTCAATTTGCTTGATCCATCCATTTGTCTCTTACATTTAACTTCATTCTTTTCCTAGCCGTATATTTTTGTATAATCCTTCATATATAATTGCATCATCATCTAGGGCTGTTTTGATAATAACGAACTCTCTTTGCCACGTGCAGGGAATGTTGCTGGAGGTTTTAGCAAAATTTGGCGTCATTCAATCTCGTCATTTGCGGTTAGATGTGGAACACATTGAGGAAGCAATGCAGAATATTTTGGTATGTGTAGAGATGGTTGTCTTTTCTGTTCTTCAACAGTATGCTTATCATCCTGCACCATATAGTGGAGAAGTTGAGAAAATGCTTAGACAAAACAAGAAAAATGACTAACTATGATAGCTAAAAACATCAGGCTACAGATATGTATTTAAGAGTTCTCTATTGTGGCGCTTGAAACATGAAACATTGATGCCAAGTGTATTTGTTCCTTTTTTAAGGTTATTTTACTGTACAAGGCTGCCCATCCACTAGCTGTGTATTGTTTTCTTTTTAGTTGTAATTTCCCAACCATACTAAAAGAGATTAGTTTTTATTAATTTGCTATCTACCATGATGGCCATTTGCTCGGGATGATGTTTGTTTCTGATTACTGTGTTACAGTCAGAGATACTTTCATGGTCTGGATAGAGGGAATAGCTTATCAATACATTAATTGAAACTTGAATTCTTTTGCCCTAGCTACATTGATTAGGATTCCTCGGTGTTTCATGCTAAGTTTTGCTTTTAGCACAAGTTCCAGTTTTCCATCAGGTCCACTTAGATATCAATCTGGAAACAAATTAAATAGTTAATGACCTTTTGGATACGCATCCCACTAACCCGAAATTCAGCATTTATTGATGCAGACACTGATCTCATATGTGTGGAGGACCCACCCATTTTAAATGCCTGTTCTCTAAATTTTTTTTTGACACGCTCTGTTATAGTTACTGTCCTCTCTTAAGCACATCAGTATGAAGTTACACCAATAGTGGCATACTTTGCACCTATAATGAAAAGGAGATACCCTGATGGTGCAACAGCATCTGGAGTTCTTTAAAATGATAATTTTCATTTTGATCATTCGGATGGGATGCTATTAGTGAAACTTAGTTACTTTCTGTTCGGCTACTTTAATGAAAGCTCCCTACCCTACAGTATAAAGGGAAGTAAAAATGCCTGTCTGGGCTTAAAATGAAGCTGTCTTCTTTTATCTCATTTAATTTTACAAGACTGTATCTTCCTGCACCTACATGTCTTCTTCTGGCACCTCCATACACAAAATGAAAATACATTTTTATCCTTCTTGTGTCACTCCCATAGAATAACTTCCGGATTATGTAATCCGAAAACGCATTTGAAAAAAGAATTCCGGATTACATAATCCGGAAGTTAAAAAAGACTTCTAGATTATGTAATCCGAAAAGTAATCATGCATTCGAATGGCTTCCGGATTATGTAATCCGGTAGCTAATTACAAATTTAAAAAATGACTTCCAGATTACATAATCCGGAATATTATAAAAGGGTATTTTTGGAAACTTATGGAGGTGAGAGAAGAAGGTATGGAGGTGCAGAAGCAGCCATTTTACAATCAAAGTTCTCCCACTATTTGAAAAGATGCAATTTTTGGTGAAGGTGAGTGATGCAACTGTCTCACAATACGGTCATGCTCAATCAGAACCCATATCTTGAAAAAGATAAACTGATTCTACGTTTACATTCTATCTAAAAGTTTTTCGAAATTATTATTGTCTCTCATTAATAATGCGCGTATAGTCTTTCATATCTTTGATATTATGATTTTAATTTGAATAATGATAAATTGATAATCTATAATTTTTATATAATTACATTACAACTCTTAATATTATTATTTTAATATTTTTTTATATCATTTAATTCTAAATTTACTCTTTAATATATATATATATATATTTATTTATAAACTCATATATAACTTTAAGAATTATTAAACTATCATTTTTCTTTTAATTTATCTAAAAACAATAAAATTTATATCGAAATACTATTTAACTGTGTATGAAAAGAATAAAATAGTAGGAATGGCATATTCAGTTTTATAATTAATTGAGAAATGGATTTTTTGTTAAGAAAAAAAACGTAGAATTTAATTAAACCTGAGCTGTGGCATTCTAAGCCAAACATTTGGGCCATTGCTGAGAAATGGACGGTGCAGAAGCATAATAATACTACAAAAAAAGCGTAACCATTTTCTACGCTCTTGACTTCAAAAGGTTTAAGCTAACTCCCTCAGTTACTCTCATTATTCCTTAACTTGTTCTTCACCAACACATGCTTCTCATCACCACAATTAATCTTTCTCTTTCAACCAAACACTCTTTATTTAATGATCTTCGTGTTACACTTCACACTTTCTGAATGAGGCTGTGATGTAATTTGTAACGTTATCAACTGCCATTAATCTAAGAGAGTTAAATAATGATAAGGGCCCTACACATTATCCAAATTCATGATACGTTTCCTTATTGACTAATCTCAATTTCAAAACTGCACTTTCTTCTCTCTTTTCTTTATCTTTATCCATTTGGTCTGGTCTATGTTGTTCACTCAGAAATTATCCACCATTTGCTACACAAACTGATGAAAATCCCAGGTTGTTTGCCGACACATAATATATTCATAAACTTCACCAATTTCACACCAAATAACTTCTGCTTTGCCAAATCATGACACGTACCTTCTCAAATATTTCTAATACTTTCAATATTCTTATATGAAAACCTCATGGTTTGCGTATATAATCTAAAGAAGACCTAAACTAAACCTGCTCTGCTCTTATTAAATATTACCCAAAAAAGAATGATTATTACGTTGGGATCTTCCATTTTGTGTAGTCAATATCAGCTCTCTGTGTGTTTAGTTCTTATGAAACCAAAATATGAAGAAAAAATATCACAATTTCAATATTAAATAGTAGTATATTATCACATCAACCATGAAAATATAATAACTTTTTTTTATATTTTGGATATCTTTCTGAAAACTTCCTTTAACCTAGCTTCTGAGCATCACACATAAGTTTTTGTCTGGACTTTGACGGAATTGCAAGGATGTTTCGTTCTTGAAACCAACAAGAGGAGAAGTCAATTTTATGGATGAATTAAAGAAAAGTTGTGTAAGTTGATATTGGATGTGGTAATTTTATTGAACCGACCATTTTATCTGTTGGAGAGATAAAGTGGCTAATTCGCGTGACTCTACCAAAACAACAGGATGAGGATCCCAATCCAGAAACTCCTAAAATTATGGTTTTAAATGTCCAAATAAACAACAACTTTCATTGTCGTTATCAATCGGTTAAATTGTCTTTTTCTCCCAGATATTATAGTTAACTAACCTTAAAAGCAACATCATTTTTTAATCCTCTTTGTTGGGAATTTATAGCCTCACTACACCTTTCTTTCTCTTCCTCATTTTCTGCTTTATTTTTAAGATGCACCTATTAAGAAGTAAGAAATGCACTTTTTTCTACCCTGCCACATTTCATTTGCATGAAAACTATAATCACAGTCACCTACGACAATTTTCTTAAACAAATTATACTTAGTATATATCCTTAAGATTTTAGTTCAAAATTTTAAAAATATCATTAGTGCTTATAATTTTCAAATCGATGTAATCATATACTTTTACATTATAAAACAAATTAATCTTCTTAAAAAGATAATTAGTCAGTTATAAAACGAGTATTATTAATATTGGCTATTATGGCAACGTCTGTGTTGACGCGGTTTCTGTTGACCATGCACTTGTTTCGCTTGCAACTATATATTAATTTTAAAACAATGGGAAGAACATTATTAATTATATATTTATTTTAATAATATAAAAACATTTAGTTTCTAAAACATATAATATTCATTACTTTTTTCGTTAAGTTGAGATTTTTTTCTTTTTGATCACTTTTTTAAATTATTAAAGAGATACATTACTACAAATAAATAAATAATTTTCATAAAACAATGCTATGATATAGGTTTCTGAAATATAAAATATGGTTTTATGATGGTTAGTAAATAATATCTTAACTATAAAAAATAAAATAAATACGGTAACATCTAAATTAAATCATATATACGACATTCTATAAGTTATATTTTCAAAACTATTTAATAAATTAATTTTATTAAAATAGAAATTTATATATGTTACATTTGTATCATTATTTATATTTGTATAAAATAGTTAATAATAAAGTATACTAATTTTAAAATTAGTCGGACCACATGCAAGGGAAGTCCTTGAACCACACACAAATTATCTGCATATATATATATATATATATATATATATATATATATATATATATATTTTTTTATTTTTATATATATATCTTATATTTTTTAGAAAAATATACAGAACACATACAAGAGAAGACCTTAAAACACACACAAATTATATATATATATATATATATATATATATATATATATATATATATATATATATTATTTTATTATTATATATACCTCATATAAGTTGGAGGAAAATATCCAGACTCGTTAATTCATGTGAAATATACCAAGCTGTAAAAAATATGTTATTATTTGCTTAAAAAATGTAAATTATTTGTTCTAAAAAAATCTCAAACAGAAATTTTTTTTGATAAAATAAATTTGTAGCTTTAAAAAACATTTTATAGTTTTCATAAATAAAAAAATTCGTTTGTTTACTGATATTAAATATTATACATACATGTCTTTTTTTTATTAATAAATAACTTTTAAAAAAAATATTAATAACATTGATAGATTTGATAGCATTGTCTTAAAAATTCAAATAAAAAATTATTTTAATTAATATATGAATTTTTTGTTAAAAGTGTTTTATATTAAGAATAAAGTGCTTTATATTAAGGACGAGGGGAAGTAATTAAATTAAAAAAATTGTACTTTTAATTATTCTGAAAAATCGTAATAAAAATTAGAAACCTTTTTTAAGATAATTGTTGTTGAATAATTAAAAAAAATCCAAAAAGGGACCAAAATATTGATTTGATTGTTTTCTAAATTCTAATCATTGTTATTAGTTGAAGATAGATTGATTTATAAAGAAAAGGGTGAGAATAGAATATAAAGAACTTACCTTTACCATTCAAGTTTTTGGACATCAATTAGTTTGGCAAACCATCATTAAGAAATGGCTCCACCACTCTCATCATTTACTTCATATCTATTATATATTTTCTCATACACTAATCTACCTCAGCTCATCATATATTTCAAAACTCTTAATTAATCATCTTACAATTATCTTTATAGCAGGTTTATTAAGCAATTTTCATTTGTAATTATCATAGTATCATCAAGGTATACAAAATTTAATTATGTGATAGGATAATTTTTTTAAAGAGATCATTTATTTTTATAAAGAATTTAAAATACTTTATTATTAAAATATGTTATTTGGATAATGAATTTCTAATTTTATAAATAATTATATATAATTAGATTATTTAAAATTCTACCTAAAAAGTAATAGTTTAAAAAAATTATACTTTATTTTTTTTCTTTAATTCAGTTTTAGTTCAAATATAATGAACTTAATTAATTAAGATCGAGACATTATTGATTTAACTGAGGTTTGTGTGTTGTATTTTCTATTTTATCTTTTTTGCAAATATTTTCTTTAAGAGTAAAATTATCCGTGTTTATTTTTAGTAGTATTATATTTCAGATAACTATTTTTTATTGATGTTTACTAGAGATCATTAGTTAAAAAAATATTGATAAAATTTAAGAAAAAATAATATCTATCAAAATCCAATAAGAAAATGGAGGGGTGGGTTACCATTAAAAGAAAAGAGATGAAATATGTTTGAGTTACCATTTTTACCATTATAAACCATAAATAAATAAATGGAAATTAAAAAATGGTAGAAGAAGGAATAGAGGCATAATGAATTGAAGGGCTGAGATTGAATGATGAGTGTGGGCCCACAGTCCTCCCCATGTCTATAAATTGATTCCCATTCCGACATACCTCACTCTCATCTCTTTCATTCAAAACCTTCCAAATATGCGTTCTCTGAAAGTTCTGCTGCTCTGGTTCGCCTTCATGTTCGCGGCCTTGGGAGTGAAAGTGTCTCTTCCGATCGCAGCCACACACCTCCCTCTCCTCTGGACCTTCTTCCTCCTCTGCTTCAAGCCTCCTTACCTCTTCCTCCTTCTCAACACCATCATCATCTCCATCGTCGCATCCTCCAAATTCCACTCCTCCAATCCTCAACCAAATTCAAATCCTCCTCCTCCTTCACCCGTTCTCCAAGAACAAGAAGCGGAAAAGAAAGTAATCCACCAAGGAATCGAAGTCAAGAGAACAGACTCAACGGAGATTCCATCGCCGTCGGAGAAGCCTCTCGTGTCCGCTAGGTTCATTCACCGGAAATTCACTAAATCCACTTCTGAAGGTATATATTTTAACCTACTAATTATTATTCAGTTTAATAATGACTAAAAGATAAATAAATAAATGATGATTTATGTATATTCTATGATCATTTATTCTGTCATTACTGTTTCCATACGTTAAAAACGTGTCTAGCAGTTAATTTTGAAAACGCGGAAGCGATTGTCGTTTAGCAAGTTGTTGCATGTAGCGGCTGTTGATTGGACCAATGAATGTGCAGGTGGGAGAGCGTTGAGAGTGGTGGCCAAGGCGAAACGGCACGAAACGTTGGAGACCACGTGGAAGACCATAACGGAGGGTCGATCCATGCCGTTGAGCAGACACATGAAGAAGTGTGACACGTGGCAGAGCCGCGGCAACTTCGCCCAATCGCAGGAAAACCAGTCCGACGAGACCTTCTTCGACGTTTCCGCCGCCGGGAGGCTGCGGAAAGAGCCGTCGCTGAGTCAAGAGGATTTGAATCGGCGCGTGGAAGCGTTCATACGGAAGTTCAACGACGAGATGAGGTTGCAGAGGCAACAATCCTTAGAACAGTACATGCAGATGATTAACCGCGGTGCCGCTTAATCTGAATGAATTAACATGTTATTAGTTACATTTTACAGAAAAAGGAAGAAACAGTGTAAATATTTGAATAGGAGGAGACAGACAGTGATACTTTTGCAGTAGGAGTTTATGATTGGGTTAGGGTGATGATGATGATTGTTATTTTTTGTTTGTTTTTTGGCATATGTAGGTGCTTGATCCATATCCCAAATATGTGGTTCATGTTAAAGATGAACCAGATAGGATATAAAACAGGAAAAACAGATGGGGAACTTAATTAGGTTTAGATATCTTCCTCTTTGTAATTTTTTGGGGGTCAATACTTTTTAAACCTTTTTCTCTTATGTAATATTAGGTTTCACATTTCTATTGGATACTTGCTTAGTTCTTTATGATAAACAAGTGTCTATTCATACAATCTTTATCCACAACCACTTTTAATCAATCACCTTAATTCACAAGTTAAAAATAAGAATTTAAATATATATATATATATATATATATATAAATTATTATAAATTTGTGAGTAATTTAAACATTAAATCTGGAGTTTCAGTAATTAAGTGAAGATGAGTGAAGTAAACAATATATAAAAGAAAAGAAAAGACCCACAAATTTAATATTTTAAAATTTTGGATTAATATTGGTGTTAAAGTCTCTTTTATACATACATGCATAAAAGCCTTTTTTTTGGGCCTTTCCTCTTAGTTACTCTTTTTGTGTTTCTCATTTTTTCCACTTAGGTACGCTTGCCACCTAAATCTTCTTGTTTCTTCAGTGAACAGTACAAAAGAATTACTACGTTATGTATCCTTGAGAAAAGATTATATATAATTAATAAACACATGTGTATACAAAATAATTAAACTCTTGGTAGAATTTGGCATGAAAGATATGTTGTTATACATGAAGAGAAAGAAAAATGGTTATACATATAATAAAGAAATGTGTTGCACAAGAGATTAAGTAGTAGGGAATACTGAAATGAGAAATATTAAAAGAGGTACTTTTTATATATATAAAAAAATCATAATTAAAACTCTCTTTCATATCCTTAAAATTAGTTTATATTTTAGTAAACTATTTTTAGCTTTCTTTTTAACTTTTTTTAATAAAACTTATACAATACTTTATATAAATATCTATTTTTCTTTTCACTTAATTTCTCTTCTATTGTTTCTCTTACTTATATCCTTTTACTCCTCTATTTCTTTCCCCCCTAGTACCAGTACTAACCATAAAAACAATTATTAAATCAATTAAAACTTTATCAAACACGTGTTTGGGATCAATCTGCATAAATTTATTATGTGCAAATTCAAACTATTGATTGATTTTCGGAACAAAGCTTAAGGTTTTGCATTACATGTATTAACTTGAAATGATCAAGTGGCATGAATTGTGCTTTTTGGGTGTGTGTGGAAGTTTTACACATTTTAAATTTGAAAATTATTATTTTGCAACTGTATATTTAAAAGACATTAATTTACAAATGTGATTTAACAAATGTAATTTTAAAAATTGATCAAATTTTTTTTTCTTTTTGCTACAAGAGATACAAATTATACATTCTTTTTTTCTTTTTTTCTTTCTAATTTACAGTCCACCAGAAACAAAATTAAAAGGATATAAAATACTTTTGATAAATCTTTCTCATCCATAAAAAAAGTAACACGTGGCTCCTCGTTAAACTAACCATTCCAACTAAAAGATAAATATGTGAAAGAACACAAAATAATTATTTGCAAAAATATAAAAAAAGAATGTGAAAAGAAGAAACTAAGTTTGAAACTTTGAATATAAGCCCACCGACTTTGGTCTTGTGAACGTCCACACAGTTTAAACGGACAAAAGTCAACCCACAAACGGAACAAATTAAAAAAAAAGGAAAAAAAAAAGAGTACAAACCAAACATTATGTGATTAATGGAGAAACAATGAGCCACGTTACTGAAACAGTTAAGAATGAAACCCTCTGATCCAACAAAATCCCAGAACCAAAACAAAAATGAAAATGATGTAAATTTGACTTTTTTTCTCTTTCTTTCTTTTCCTTTTAAACATTTTGAATTTGGCCTAATTTATACATCACTCGTTTTTATTCTTTAAATTAGACATTATTAATATATACCATGCTTACAAAAAAACATATATCCTTTCCAACTTGGCAACTTACTTTTTTAAATCCTTAATGTTTTAATTATAAAGATTAATTAATAATAAAAATAAAAGTACATTTTGTGTCTAGAAAAAGTGGTATAATTAAAATTGAAAAGAATTTTAAAGTTTTTATTTTCATAATTATTATTTTTATTAAATATTGATGCGTGTGACAGTGAAATCTTAATTTCTTTTTTCAAAAACATATTATTCATATTTTCCTAATTATATTATTTAACTATAATTATTCTTAATGCATGAAACTCAAAAAAATGCACATGTGAAATTTCCTACTGTATGTGCTTGTTTTTTGAGTGTGTCCATATATTGTAACAATTAATTATAAAATTTACAATTTATACTATTTTGTTAATTTTCTAAGTCAATAAATTTTATCATATTTCGTATATCGTTTTGTTTTATATGTTGATACAAAAATTTATTTCATCATATTAAATTTTTTATGAATTTTAATCTTTTAATTTTTAGTACTTTTTTTTTTATAGTTGTAAAATAGATTAGTAATGTAAGACATTTTTAACAAAATGGCATAATAAATTACCTGAGATATTTTGCTATTTTAGTTTAGGACACATAGGATGTAGTAAGATTTATGTTTTTGTAACCGTGGTATATCATTTACAGTCAGTTATATGTTATTATATGTATCATATAACTGGGTTCTGTACAATTTTTTATTTTTCCTTTATCGATTCACACTATAACTGTCAATTTTCTTGTTATAATTTTAGTGGATATGTTCTCAAATATCATTTGATTATTGAATAGTGGAATAGTTTTTGCATGTGACTTTAAAGATGATTTTTTCTCCCTTTAATTATTAACCAACAAAGTTCATTTTAACGAATATTTAAATTTATCACATTTTTAACTGGGTTGAGGTTCCTCTGATGTTGACATACTCCTGTTCTACTTCCTGATAAGATGTAGAATAATGTTTCCATGAAGTCATCATATTTTCTACATAAAACTGGTCATCGATCAACATCCTATCATGCCAGAATTTCCTCATTTAAGCATGTCCAAATAAATTATTAACAGAATAAGATTGCAAGGCATCATTTTTTCCAAGTAACAATCCAATATACATCATGGAAAAAGAGTTTAACAAAAAGTTTAGGGATATGGATAGGATCCAAATTTAAAGAACATAATAGTACTGTGCAACTGGATTCAACAGACCTGATCAATGACAAACTTAATTTTTTCATTCCAGATTTGACTCATGGATGTTAAATGCTGCCATGTGCAGTAAGAACCCAGTTACACAGTATTAACCCAGTATCAGCCATGCATTTGACTTAAAGGTACAAATCATGGCTGCAAAATTAAATTGTGACAATTTTTTTTCTATTTTTGACAAATCTACATCAGCAACCATGTACTTGTTTTGTACTTCAACCGAATAGTTAATTTCGTTTTAGCCTCTTTATTCTCTCAAGAGCACCAAGCCGATTCTCGTTATCTTTATCTTTTGCAGCATCTATCTCTCCATTCTTGTCATCCTCATCTCTCTTTCTAATCAAACCACCAAACACAGCAGAAGGAACATCTTTTTGTGCAATTTCAATCTTATCATCACCGTCATCAGAATCACTGTCTTCTGGTAACTCGATATCCTCGTTATTTGCA
>Ga0123342_1005848_pt1 | contig 17488 bp, 10 predicted proteins | sample Turbeawhitnodule_FD_89960 | JGI IMG/M metagenome (GOLD analysis project Ga0123342, IMG submission 89960) | Root nodule microbial communities of legume samples collected from Mexico - Turtle bean Mexico white nodule | ecosystem: Host-associated > Plants > Roots > Nodule | place: Mexico: Nepantla... | reverse complement strand
TAGTGGCACCTTTTCTTATATACAATCTGAGCTAACTAATATGTATATATACACGTGAACTAAGGAGGACGGCTCAGCCCAAAAGGGTTCGGCCCAATCCAGTACAAAACAAAAACGCTAAAAATATATGCTCTGAAATTGTCAAGAAAATCATCACAAACCTTTTTCAAATACAGTATATACATTCTACACTTATATACATTCTACACCATCTACTATATCTAAATGTTTCATTTCAATCTCAAACAATTTCCAATCTACACAAAAACAAGAGATCCTGCAAGAAAATTTGAAACTGGTGACCACGTCACCCCCACGTCCGCATCCAGATCTTCTAGCTTAGGGTTCTATTTGACAATTTAAAACTAGCTTCCCTTACCTGAACTTTAGCTGATGCTCACTAGGAGCTCCAAATCTATCAAAAGCCTAAAGGTAATTTAACCTGCACCACAGAATCCTGATAAAAATCTAACTATATAACTAGCATCTTTTGTTAACAAAATTAAAGCTAAAAGAATCATATGCAAAGCATAAATCTAATAAGATCAAAATTAACTCAAAATAAAAAGGGTCAAGAATGAACTTACTCTATCTGAGATTTTGATCGGACAATCTTATAGGTTCACTACTAGGAGTCCAATGGCAGACTCCGATCAGATAAGCGAGGAGGTTGGAATCTTAGAGAGAAGGAAAAGAAAAAAAAAAGAGGAACAAAACTGAACTTAGAGATTCTGATCGGACAGTCTTGTACTCTTTGCTGGCAGGAGTCCAATGACAGACTCCGATTGCCAAAGTGATAAGTGAGGAAATTAGAATCTTAGAGAGAAGGGAGAGAAAGGAAAATGGAAACTTGTAGAGAGATGATGGTTATTTTAAAATGAAACTGAATAACTGAATTTTCTATTTATATGTCATTTTCATTTTAATAATAAAATATTCCGATATTATTTAAAATATACCACTTCTATTATACTCTAAGGTTATTTTCTATATCCTTACATTTTCAATTACAGAACTAATGTTAAATGTTGTGAATTGTTTTTTCTAAATATATTAACATATAGCTACAAGATGGATAGTTTTCAAATTATAAATCCATTATTAAGTAAGGTACCAAACAACTTTTGAGAGAATAAAAAGTTTAAGTTCATATGTATGTACTTATAAGTTAAAATTTTAATGTGTATGTTATTTATAAGAAAATTTGCAATTGCAATTACTTCTTTTGAAGTTATGTTTAACATTCTAAATAATTATTTACTTCTTTGAATTTTTTAAAAACGATGCTTATTTCTTCTTTATATTTAAAGTGATTCTCGCCTCTTTTTTTTTCTTTTTTTTTTAAAAGCTTTCATGTTAAGCATGCAACTTGACATGTTAACTAGACTAACAACACTCATCTGTCATCACATGGAAAAAAATATTACTAAAAAAATACAAAAATATGGAAAGACTAGACCGAAACTCATATATTAACAAAAACAATACATAGATATACTTATTCATTCTAAGAACAGACTAGATGAAAGTCTATTATACCAAAAAAATGATTATCTATGAATAATCATAAATTAGCCGACTTATCAACACACTTTTTTTTTCACGAAAAATATGAGTAATCATAAATCTGATTTTCCTATTGGAATTAAGAAAAAAAATGGAAATAAAACTTCAATTAAAAATATAAAATAAAAATAAATAATTTAAATATTTAAAATATAATACTAATAAATTATTTTATTATATATTTACAAATTATAACAATTATTTTTTTCATTTAATTGTCTTATAAAAATTGTAACTTTGAGAGAATAATAGTTTAATATAAAAGTAAATAAACAATTATAAAATAAGTAATTAAAATTTATTATTATATTTACATATGATTTTAATACATATATAACTACAAATAAAAAAAAATGATTATTACTTTACTATAATATAAGGGATAGATATCTTAATTTAAAATCATAAGTCAAATATGTTATTTTTAAAAGTATGATAAATATTCTTTTTAACTTGGGAAAATATGAAAGATGCTTGTAACCCCCCTTAACTTAATCTAAGAGTAATTACTTTCCCCTTAATTATTATTTGTATGGATATTGACATAGAATACGCTCAATTTTTTTATATCTAATTGATTACGAAAATCTTTACAATTTTTAAGCTATGACATAAAGAATTATATAATTTCTAATAGTATTGCCAACAAAGATAGATAAAAGTATAAAATAATATGTTATATCAATAAATTAAATAAAACATTTTAATTTTAAAATATATTTTTTAATTTTATAAATATTTTAGAAGTATATACATAACCAGTATTTGGAAAATCAATCGTAAAAAAATTATTTAAGAAAAAATAGTCAGAACAATATATTAATAAACTAAAATAAAAAAACTTCACATATGTTAAATTTCGTAATATATAGTTAAGTGTAAATTTTATTCTATAAATTTAGGTTATAAAATTAAGTTAAGTTTAAAATCTAATTTTTAATATCAATTAGAAATTCATTTTCCATCTTTTCACATAATTTTAAAAATTATTTTATATTTTAAAATAAAAATGTTTTAGTAGTGAAGAGCCTAAATGGACAGAAGTAGATTGCAAGAAAGAAAGAGTGAAGGCAATAAATAGAGGATTTATTAGCCCACAAATCAATCAATAATTTCATCATCTTAATATGAAATCCAACTAATTTTATTCACTTTTAATTACAAATCCTTTTTGTGATTAATGGAAGCACACAATACAGTTCTCTGTTATTATTGTTGGGAATAACATAAAGTCCCAACTACAATATAAGATGCATCACCTTCCCTCACACTTTCACCTTCACTCCTGTCGCTATTCCTTCTCTTCTCTGCTTCGTTAGTTATCTCAACTTCAAAACTTTCTCTTATTCACAATCAAAATCACGCACTGTTAGGGTTTTCTCATTTCAATTTTCAGTTCATAATTGTTTCATTATAGTGTTTATTTAATTTCACTCAATTTAAGATTTTTGGATGATGGGGAATGTCTAATAAAATATAATCCCTTCTTCGGATAGGTTTGCGCGCAATTGATGATGCCACGTGTTTCTTATAAGTGACTTGTGAATGTAGGAAATTTTGATTTTGATGGATGCAGCAAAGGGATTGGAAGTTCCAAGTGAGACCCTTGAAGCAGAAGTGAAAGCCTTTTTTGATTCTGCTCCTCCTTTGCAGAACAGTGATGGAATAACTCAACAGTTGGATCAGTTCATTCAACGCAATTCTTCTCCCTCAGGTGTGTTGGTTGTTACTACATTCGATGTTGTGTTTCTCTCTTTGTGTGCTTCCCATTAATGATGTGTGGTGGATTTTGGTTCTCCAGCAAATGGGAAAGCGAGAAGAATTGTTTGTGTGACTTCTGGTGGCACCACTGCTCCGTTGGAACAACGTTGTGTTCGTTACGTTGACAATTTCAGTTCGGGTCACAGAGGGGCCACATCCACTGAGTACGTTGCAGTTTGCATTGCCTTGTTCTTGTTCTGTAAATATTTCTTTTAATTCTCTTGAGAAGAACAGGTTGGTGGTTGTGTTGTAGGTATTTTCTGAAGGCTGGATATGCTGTTATCTTTCTGTGCCGGAAGTGAGTTTCTGGACCTGCAAAGTTGTATTTTCTTATGTTTTATCTATGTGGTGATCAACAATAGATAATTTGTGCAGGGGAAGTTTCCAGCCATTTTGTAGATCCCTTCCTGATGATCCTTTACTTGAATGCTTCAAGCCCATCGATGAGTCGAACATTCAAGGTTACGAGTTTCTGTTTTATTCTCTTCTCGCACCATAAGAAAAGATAAAATTATTATGATTCAATGAAGGCTAGAAAATATCTAATTACCTATAAAACGTGCATCGTCTTTTTTTTTCCTTCAATTTCTCAGACAAAGTCCACTCAGATTAATTTCATTTGCTATCTTGTGACATTGTCAATTAGCAGTTCTACTTCAATTTTTTTCCTTGGATTGCTATTTTCTACAAACTCCTGGAGTTGTCCTGACTTTGACAAATTCTGTTTTATACTTCAGTTTGCGAGGCTTATTCGGAAGCAGTGAAGAGGGCTGTCGTGGATCATCACACTGTATGACGCGGAGTTTGGATTTTGTGCTCTTCATTTATCTTATTTTCCGTGATTTCATGTCATTTTTTTAATTTATGGTGCGTCAGATTCAAATTATTTGGATATAGCTATAGCCTCATTGGGGTTTTTCATTCTAATGCAGGCAGTGACAGGTGGTCTCTTGTTGAAACTGCATTTCAACACCATATTTGAGTATCTCCAGGTTAGCTCTAGTCAATGTTTGTAAATTGTAAGTGTTCATTTGATGTGATGCAAGAAATGCTGACATCTCCTATATTGTACTTGTTCTCATTCAGTCAGTCTGGGTGTTTACTGACAATTGACTGTGGAGGTGGATATAATAATTATTGTGTCTTTGATTATCATGTGTTGGTCTGATTGCAAGATAGCGAGCCACTTGTTTTATTATAACTTTTAGTAGGTGTTTAATCAGTACATTTGTCAGTGCTGATTTTTCATTGTTAATTTTCTTTTGTTTTTGCAGATGTTACAAATTATTGCAGTGTCAATGAGGTGTATTGGCCCGCGTGCAATGTTCTATCTTGCTGCTGCAGCGTCGGACTATTATGTTCCTTGGAAGGAAATGGTATAAATATGCTATGTTGGTTCATCATTCCGTGAAAGTTTTATTGCAGTGTATTGACTTTAATCTTGGTTTAAATGATTGTGTAGTTGGTTACAAACAAGAATTTATCTCTATGAAGAGATTCCAGCGCTGCTTGAATCAAATATAAAATTTGTACAGGAGACATTATATTAGAGAACTTGCATGTAGCTTCATGAGTAAACTTAAGGAATGTCACATACTTCCTAGCCTTACTTCTGTGTCAGTAAGACATGGACTTTATGGTGGCATTTTCTTCACTAGTAGTATAACTCTTAAGGCAATAGTTTGTAACGCCCAAGAAATGGTAGCATTTTCTAGATGCTACTGGGTTCTTTCACATGTATCAAAAGTGTGTGGAACTTTAAAACTCCTGTGCCTTTAGATAAATTACAGTCGAGAGATGTTAAAATGGGAAGATACATATTTGAAAATCAAAGTAGTTTTGTGTGGTTGATTATGAAAATAAAAGTTGCACTATAATGCTGGGTTGGAGTTATAGCATTTCAATGAAAAAGTTTACTTTGCTTGGTAATGTTTATCTTGATGTATATTAATCCTGCAGGTAGAGCACAAAATTCAGTCAGGATCTCACCTCTTGGATGTGAAACTAGTTAATGTGCCAAAAATGTTGTCAGTGCTCAGGAAAGATTGGGCTCCTCTTGCTTTCTGCATATCTTTCAAGGTATTGATGGTATTCGGAAAAAAAATAATGATAAAAAACCTTTTGTTTTTCTTTTGAAAAACGGTTTTGCTAATCATTGCCCTGAATGATAAAGGAATCAAGAAATGAGAAGTTTCAAGTACAAAGTACATCATCTGATAGGAAACTTGAAAAGCTTTGCTTTTGACTTGTAACTTTCCATTTTTTATTCCTCAGGCACTGGTTAGCAAAACAGTAACAAAAAAATGTATACGAACCTATGCCGTTTTGACAAATATTAAATTGCAATCACTGGTATGACAATAACGTAGATGTCTTATTGGAAGTTGACAGTTGGCGCAAAAGCGTGGGTATAAGTTAGTTAAGTCTAACTCTGCATGTGATGATACCTCTGCATATCAACTACTGTCCTTTCCAAAGTTATAGAAAAGTATAACTTTCTACAGGAACTTCATTGTCTATGCTTTTCTCTAAGAATTTGAAGAAATAAAAATGGATGGCCTTTCTTTTGAGAGTATCAAAATAATTCTTTCACTAATTAGATACCAAATTTAGAAATTATTTAACAATAATATAAACTAATTTAGAGATCAAATTTTTTTTAGTCTCTAAAATAGTCTCTAATTTAGTTACTATATCAACTAAAATTTATTTCTATTTCATCATTTTTGTAACGAGTATAATGATAAGGTATTCAAGTTAGTGATGTTATTTTGCTGCTGTTTTGCCAACAGACGTCCAAACACAGAATGAAATGACGTTATGAGAAAAAGCATTCATTCGGGTTGACTAAGATTTACCTTTCTTCGTTGTCTGACAGTTAGAGACAGATGCAAACATTCTTCTAAAGAAGGCTGGTGCAGCTCTTGAAAAGTACAAGATGGATGCGGTAGTTGCAAATGAACTCTCATCTCGCAAGGAGCAAGTGGTGGTTGTCACTAGTGCTGAGAAGGTTCTCGTTATGCGTAATAAGAGTGATGCTGATAATGATGTAGAGAATCCCCTGATTAAACTTCTGTCAGACAAACATGGCACTTACATTGAGCATCCCGGTAGATGAATCTAAGCAATGACTTTGGCTCCTCGTCGTTGCAGTTCCGGACACTAAAAAAATTGCATCAATAAGTCATCAACATGAATAAAAGGGATGGATACAGAGCAGGGCTATAGAAGAAAGGAAATATAACAGAAGACGACAGTTCTAACCATACTTTTGACGTACTTCAGTGATTTATAAATTTTGTATTTTACTTCTTGTGCTTCTTCTTATTGTTAATTGGGCTACCCTTTTAGTCATATTAATCGATAACATTCAATTAAAAATATTTGTATCGTGATACTTGGTACAGCTTTTGTGGTTTAGGGCCATTAGTTTAATAGTTAAGATGAACAGGTACCATTAAGAAACAGCAAAAGGATTATGTATAGTGAAATATTAACCCATGGTCTGACAAATCTTGAACTTACCGTGACGTATGAACTTTAGTAATGAAGACAAAACCACTAAAGTAAATTAACCAGAAAAACAAAAATATATTGCATTTATTTTGTAGGTTGGTGATTAAGAATGTGCAGTCACAGAATACACTATCCCAGTTAAATGGCGGACTTTTTATTCTTAAATAGAAAAGAATTAATATTTTAGAAATGTTCTCCATAGAATTTATTTAAATAAATTAAACAACAATTCGTAAAAATACTAATCACTCACTTATGATGTAATGATAAATGAACTATTCTCTGCAGACAAAAAAATAAAATAAAATTCCAAAAACGTCTCATTAATCCTTCACCGTTTCATTTTCTTCCCCCAAGATCAACGAACAAAATAAATTAAACTTTCAACTTGCATAATAGTATTCAACAAGAAATTGTCCTGTAGGTTTCGCTTACATAGAAATCTAAAGTCGACGTTACTAGATATTTCTCCTAGGCCTCTCCAAACTTCTGGAGCCTTTTTTTTCGTGTATCCCCTTAATTTCTAAATGCACTCTCAAAAATTTTAAAATAGACATTTTGCCTTTTATAGAACTTTTATATTAGTGACTTCTGAATTATTTGTTTTGGAAATCTTTCGGAATAAGCTTCCCAAAATTTTCAAAATATGATGTTTAAAACAATTTTTAGAACAAAATTTTTTAAATAGAAATTTTAGAATACATTCTTGAACAATCTTTCTAGAACAGAATCTCGAGAACAAATTGTTTAAAACATATACAATACTTTTCTGGAACAAACTTATAAAATTTTCAGAACATATTAAATACATTCCAAAATAAACTAACCTAGATGATATTTTCTTCCTTTCCTATTTTCTTCCTTTCCAAGAGTATAGCTTCCTTTCCAAGAGTATAGCATGCGATGGAGAGTTCCTTAATTTCTTATTTTAAGAAATCAATAGGAAGAGAGAAAAAAAAAATATATTCTCCCATGTGTCCACATCAAATCTCACATATCAAATAAAATAATCTTCATTTCTAATCACCTTCTTCACTCCATTTTCAATCACCTTCTTCACTCCATTTCAAGTAACTATATTCTTTAGTAAAACCATTATTCCTTTGTATCTACTATCAAGTCAATTCTAACTTTGATGTGAACATTATCACACCCTCCGATCCCAAAACTACCAATGGAATGGAAGAAAAAAAAACTTGAAGAAGAAAAAAGACTCAAACCAGAAAAAAAAAATTATTTAATCAATTCATCATTTTTCTTTTACATGTTATTTTTTGTTTTTCAATTTCAAGTCATCCAAAATTATTTTTGTATGTATGTAATATTATTTTTGTATGCATATTAAATTTCTATCGTTATAAAAGTTGAGTAAAAAGAGAAAAATACAGATACACAGGACCTGCGCTTGAGTTTTCACAACTGAAAAACCAACTTCTCAATTGAGATTGAAAATAACAAAATATATGTACATATATTTGTTGTGAATAATAATTACAAAAATAATTAGATTCGCTGAGGCAGACATCATGGTATTGGTTTGTGGAAACAAAGTCCCTATGTTGATTAGAGTGCCTCGTCACTGTCTGAATCATCAAGTTCAAGACCTTCTGCTGCCAAGAGCCTGCTGATAGTGGTCTTCTTTTCTTCCTCGGCCTTTCTTCGCATCAAATCTCTCTTCTTCAGTACAAGCGTGTGCCTTTTAAGGGTGTTCGAGTAATAATCGGCCGAGGCCTTCTTTTCTCTTGCAAGAATCTTCCTGGCTTCCTCTGGATCAGTCTGCGATTATGTGATATAATTCCAATCAGATGCACAGAAAAAATTGGAACATTGCTCAGAGAACACATGAAATATATGATACTGATTCTTTCCAACACCCATTATGGAGAGAAAAACAAATGTGCAATGTTATATATGAAGCGAGGATCATGTTAAGTTCACTCAAACAGGGAAGTGACAGACTTACTCAAGTAAGAAAACCAGGTCCTCATGTTGATTATGGTTGGAAGAAAATTTAACAAAACTATGACCACTCAAGCTTACATTAAGCTGGCCACGTTTTCAAGCATAGCACTATACCTTTGAATGAGAAAGTTGACGCACGCGAAGATTTAACTCGCGCTGTTGCTGTTCAGCCCAAGCAACAATGGCCATGTCACCTCGCTGATCGAAAGCTTTTCGCTTTTTTATAAGCCAGTCCATCCATGCCTGAGATGCCTGAAGGAAACAAAGCAGCAGCACAATGGTCAAGATAAGCAAAGTAAACATATTCTACAGCAGAAGTACACTTCCATTATTATCCATTTTAAAAGTTAGTAAAAACAATGCTTAGAGAGTTAGAGGCTCTTCTGATTTAGATGTTACACTGTCGAGAAATTAGAAAGCAGAACATGACAAATATATTCTCTGTACACAAAGATGAAACAGAAGTTATTTGATGAAGTCCAGCAGTTTGATATGCTAATACAATGGATATAAAATCTTAGTATTTGTTTCCTTCCTAAAGGATTAAAAAATGAAGTGGTTTGACTGTTCATTAACATCTAAAGACTATGCTTGACAAACTGTTCATATAGTAGATACAACTTAACATTATTTTTCTGTCCATCTAGTACATACTAGTTTTACTGACCACCTTAAAAATAGAAGCAATTGAAAGTCTTCAACACTATTGCTGAAAAGAATTTGTTCACGCTTGATACTAGGAACAACAGCATATTATAATCCACTTAAAATTCCTTATAACAAGATCCATACTGGTCCAAAAGTACAAAAAGTGTAAATTAGAATTCTAAAGGAACAAATGTGGCCAGTCAACGGCTGATAATCAAACAGCCCAAAAATATTACCTTCATAGGGTTGACCCTGTTATCAACATCATACTGTCTTCGCCTCTCTCCATCTATAAGTAATTCATAAGCAGCTTGAATCTTGATGAATCTAGCTTCTGCTGTTTCACCTTCTTCAAGGTTTCCTCTGCCATCATAGACTTGAAGAGTAAAGTAAACAAGTTACTATGTATTGAGAGATTATACTCTGCTTTTATAAACAATACCAGCACAGAAGAGCTGTTTCACAACTAAGGTGTGTGGCACACAGTTGAAGAAACACTCACTAGCCATAACTGCTTCATAGGGACATTCTTGTAAAGAAAAAACAAAATATCTCCCACGTTCCAGCAGACTAGCATTTAAAACAAGATGTAAAAACTCAAAATCAAAACTGATCAGTTGTTGCAATTGCCTGGCTTCATCTTGAATGAGCATAATCATATATTGCTGCTAGATATAGCATCAGGCCACCACAACCAGCAAAGTTAAATATCAAATTGATAGATACATTTCAAATGACACTTCAAGAAAGCAAGTAGCTAAGATGGAGATACACACCATCTGGATGATAAAATTTGGCCAAGCGTCTGTAAGCATTTTTTATCTGCTCCTCATCAGCATCTCCTTCCAATTCTGTTGTTCACACAGACAATTGGAGAAGGAACTGTCAAACAAGTGTGCAGAGGAATTTCCCATCTCTATTCTCTTTCTACAGAAAAAGGACATTCGTTTCCACTCCTAAAGCTTAGATTTTCCCTAAACACTTGTTGCAGAAAAAAATAAGTTCAGCTTATGAAAAAGTTAAAATAATTTGATATTTTTTTTCTTCTTCAATAAGTTCTTTTTAAAAAGTTGATTTGCTTAGGGCTTAAGCAATTTTTTTTTAATTTCAGCGTTACCCATAATTTCTTGTCTTTCTAAGATTCCTTTTTTTTTTTTACCTTAAAGCCGGTTGTTCTTTTCCCATTTTCTCAGTAACGCCAATTGTCAACAAACTTGAAAGTAAAAATTACCAAGAGTTTCATATGGGGATTTTTGTTCAGCCCAATTCGACGCCTTGGCTACGGTTCTCCTCTGATTCACGCGAAACCATGGATTCGAACCCCAAGAACCGATTGTAGAGTACAGAAACGGCGAGGTTAGACGAGACTTGCAATTAGGGTTTGGAAACAAAACCCTAGATCGAAATTGATGTCTGCAACTAATGAAAGAGAACACCGTCTGAGGTCTACACAGGGTTCTCAGATTGCTCATAGTTTCCCTCTGATTTTTTAAGCTCTTCACTCTGTGTCAATTCGAGTACCAATTACAAAACCCTTTCTTCTTGTTAGAGGAAGACGTGAACGAAGAGAAGAGGTTCTGGGCCCCTCAACGATAACTAACACCCATGAATCTCACAGAATCTTTAAAGTTGCCAAATTTTTTGCTGCAATTTTTTTTAGAGATGAAATGATGATTTTCTTTTCTCAATTTTTGGTGAATGAGAGCCGCGAATATTTTTCCCGGGAAACTTGTGGAGGATGGTTATTGATTGCGAGTTTTTATCAATTAAGTTTTAATTTTTTTTATGTGTTGTGGTAGTAAAATAAACATTAATAAAAAAATCATAAATAAACATGACTTTAAGTGATTATATGAAAAATACTAAACTTATTATACAATTACTATTACATGCGTAAATTATTTTTTTTTAAAAAAACACCTTTTTCTTATCAATTTATATTGTGATCCATGTATATTTTTAAATTTCAAAATGTCTGTATGGCCATAGAATTGAAATGATTTTTTCTTCTCTTTTCACATACAATAAACTAAAGAGATAAATTCAAAGTAAGTAAAAGAATACGGTTTCTTTTAATATAGCAGAAAGTTTTTCATAAAGATGTAGTACTTAAGATGATACACTGTTTATGTACAATCATACTCTCTAGAGCAGCAAATCACAGAATTTGCTTCATGGTAGGACACTAACTTTCTTAATCATATATTCATATCCAAAACTCACTAACAGTTTCTGCAAAGCACATAACAGATCATCCAGTTGAAGTTAAGCAGTATGAGGCACATGTATCTTCCTTCATGGAGCAATCTTTAGATGATTTGTAGAGTCCCGAAGAGCCTAAGTTAGGGAAACTAGGGAAGTTCACATGGACGAGAAGCCCAAAGAGAGCAAAGAGTGCGAAGACGGTGAAAGTATTCCCCAAGAGCCAGCAAGCCACGAGCAGCTTGGTGAGTTGAGAGGATGCGTGACATGTGAAGCAGAGTTTGTAGTCTAAGGTGATCTGCCTGTGGAGAATATAATGCATTTGACTTCTTCATGGCAGTGTTACAAATCAGCAAATATTGCTTTCATAAAGTTGTAAGAATATCCAATGTACCAAAGTAAATAAAGTGTGTAAAGACATCCTGATATCAGATTTAGTCTGGTTAAAAATTCAAAGGATTTCTAATGAACAAATTTTAGATGCTATTCCTTTATGTTTTTCAGTTTTTCTTTCATCAAAAATAGAGTTTTATCTCAATAACATACTAATTTTCAATGTAGGATTGGTGCAATGAAACTCAAATTCTGGTTTGAGAACAATACTGAAAGTATTTAGAGAACTTCATATAAGTTTTATCTGTAACTAGTAGGTTTTTCAAATGAGGATATATTAGCCTGTACTATCTCAAAAAGAATTAGAAAAAAAAGGGCATGCAGTTACCTGGATTACAAAACCTTCTAGTGCATCAAATTTTTCCATAGCAGCCATCTGAAGTTCGAAGTTTCCTACACCGAACGGATCAACTGCCATGTCATGGACCAAACTCTGCTGAAGTTTTTCCAATCCCTGTGAAAGAGCATCTTCAGCTTGTTGAGAATTTAGGCGGAGGTTGTTAATACCAACAATTTGTTGATCAGTCAAAGGCTCAAGTTGTGGTACGATGATCTGCAAAAAGCGGCTAAGTGATCGGTTTTATTGAGTTTTAATATATCTAAACTGCACCATGAACATGTAAAGTACCACTCCTTGTACAAAAACATTATCAGATAAAATATTTTTGTTCTAGACATTGTGAATACATAGCGATTAAACTCTTGTTAAGGAAATTTTTTCACTGAAATTCAAATACATGGTGAATACATTCTTGACAATCTGTGTAGAGAAAGCGTAAGCAGTTATCAAAATGAGATTTAGTGTGCGGTATGTACGTTTAGAATTTGAGATGGACGGGATCCTCCAATCCAAAGGAAGATTCGCTCCACTGATGCTTTCCACACACCAGAGAGTAAATAGAGAACATCAGCCTTTGCAGCATCTGCTTTCATTCTGACGAGATTTGAGTAATGGTTCAAGACACTCTGAACCACTACATTCAGCTGAACATCAGGTGCTTGAGTTTGAAATGCATGTCTAAGCTCTTCATTCCGCCTGTGTTGCTCTTCAACCCATTGTCCATATTCAATTTCAAAAGCAACAATAACTGTTTCATATAACCGAAGAACTACTAAGAACAATATAACAAGCTATAAGCACAGTGCTGCATACACAAAAGGAAAAAGTACAATAGTGGGACAAAAAATTAACATCAAAACCAACATTGATAATTATGGTAGCATGGGGTCATTAAAATTGTCCGCATCATATTCTCCTATTTGAAGCATGGGAAATTGGATATAGCATAATACATATTGCAATATTAGATGCAGGGATTTTTACTTAGCAGTTCATGGAACAAAGTTGTAAATAATCTGTTGCTCTTAGAGATGTGAACATATATTAATCAACAAATTGTGACTTGTAAAAGATAAAACATAACGAAATAAAAAAGGATTAATGAAGGTGCATTATGCAGAAGGGGGTATCAGATGAAGTCCATGGAAGGGTCATCATACTCACCCTCCACCTTTAGTCTATCATGTCAGGAAAAAGGGGATACCATATGCACATGAAACCAAAAGGACTTGTAAGAGAAGAACTGATATGTATATAAATTGATATAAGAACACATTTTAGAAAGAACCTGGATTTATTGTTTCTGATGTTGATCCTATATAGCTGGCATCTAGTGCAGTACCCATGTACAGACCCTGCAAGTAGATATTTTGGTATGAACTTAAACATGAAAAAAGAAGGAAGGAATATAAAAAAAAAAATCACAATAATAAGAAAGGAAGATTAAAGGTGGTGGTGATTTTAGAGTTTTGGTTCACCTGTTTTCTTGCTTTCCCAATTTCCAGCTCCAACTGCATGAGCTTCATGCGGCTTGATTCTAACTGTTTAACATACGCCTACGCATAACAAAAAGGTACAATCAGAAGACAGATACTGGCTACCTTCTTGTAACTTCATTTATTCTACCTTTTTCCTTAGCCGACTTTTCCGAGCAGCCTCTCTATTTTGAGCTAGACGTCTTCTCATCTAAACATTCATATTAGGCGGTTATCAGACACAGACAAGTAGACAACAACAAAAACATTCATGTTTTAGAAAATTCTTCAGTCACTGACAAAACTTCGTAGTACTATAAAAATTGAAACAGGAGATAAGGAAACACTTCAATGGCTATGCATACGATAGAAGAGATATGTATTGAAGAAATTCCATCACCTTATTAACATCTTTATCAGTGGTCTCTTGATCGGCTCCAGAAAGCTCTCTTGATTCTTGAGGAATATATTCAGACTGGAGAATTCAAATTCAAAAAACTGTTTAAGACTTATATATAGTCTAGTTTTCACATAAAATAAAGTTAACCCCCCAAAAAACAAAACCTCACCTTGCCCTCGACATTAGTGTCTACCATTAATATTGGGGAAGCAATTGAATTCAGGCCACCATCAACTTTAAAGCCGTCACCCCACATGCCAACTTGCTGAAATGGCTCGTATATGTCCATTTTCATTTATCTCTTGTAGCAAAATGATAAAAGAAGAGCTCTCTGCAAAAACATTAGTTTGATGCCACTTATCACCAAACAAGAGACTTGACGATATTGCTACAGTACTAATTCTGATTCCAATAGCTCAAAAACTTCCCTCTGTCCCAAAAAATAATAGAGTAACAGTATCAGCAGTTTGCAGCAACAAAAACAGCATCTATGTTGCCATCTGCAGGACAGATTGCAAGGCCTCCCTTGGCAGAAATGGTGCTAAAATCTTGCTAGTAAAATAAAGCTCTCAACCTCTAACCAGATTCACACTAGAATTTTTGTTTCAGCAGGTCAAAATAGAAAAAAGATCAGCAGAAAACTCCCATCAAAAGGTAATAAAAATAAAGTAAGTTTAACTCAAATAATCAAAAGCGTCATATTCATTCTGTCATAGTAAATTCAACGTCATCCATGACATGAAATTTTTTTCTAGAACCAAACAGCAATCGGCCAAAGTGGTACTAGTGTTTGACCCAGTTAAGTCCAAGGTGTTGCTCAAAACGACAAGGAATCCAAATTGGAACCAAACGAAACACTAATACTACTGTTGCAGAGGGAAGAACATAGACCTACCTATATAGATAGCTAGGTAGCTTGATAGAATATGCAACCTTGGAATTTGGTTAGTCGAAGATCTCCCAGATGATGCTCAGAATTGAATATATATAGATATGTACATGTGAAAACTGAGTAGCTCAGTTGGTTGATTAATAGTATCCTTATTATTCTTGCCCCGCATGCAAACAAATTGTAAAAGCAATGCTGGGCCAAAGATAACAAAATGAAATTTAAAAGCTACAGTAAATAAAACTAATCACAACTTTTACTTTTTCCTCTTTGATTAGAAAACTCTCTGAACAGTCAACTTGCTAACTTCGTTACCTTCCCACTCCAACACAAAAATTAGTGAGTGTGACAGCGTTAAAAAATCAATAATGCATTAAAAATAAAGTTATGCTGTTTCAGTTCTCTTCTCACAGACATTTTTTTTGTCACATCACTCGTTTTTATCTCATTTTTTTTGGTTTCTCGTTTCTTTCTTTGTTATAATAATTCTGGTGTGAATATTTAAGGGAAATAACGTTCCTCCACGAAATATGAAAAAGAAGAAAGAAGGAACTTTATTTGCTCGCAACTCCCACTTTCCTTAACACCATTGTCATCCCTTCCTGCTCTTTTCCTGCGACCACTTACGTGTGGAGATATACACACACATATTGTTTATTGTGTTCGAAATACACTTTTGATTCTTAAATTATTGATAAAATTGCGCATCTTCGTTATTTTGCTGTAGATCATATAACAAAAATGCTACTATGAACAATTGAAAATGCTATCTTCGTGAAATTGCTTGCAAATTCTTGGACTATTTGACTGTGTGTTTAGATTTTTATTTTCAATTTTTTTTTGTAAAATAACTTTTAATAAATATTTTTTAAATTAAAAAAAAGTGCTGTTTGGTAACATTGTTAACAAAAAATTAAAACATCAAAAAGTTACTCTGTGGTTTTTCTAAAGAAAACTTTCTTTAATTTTTTAGAATGGTTGGATCAAAAACAAAATCAAGTTATTTTTTTGTTTTAAAATACTTTATAAATAGTTATTATCTATGTAGCACAGAGATACGTATAATCTTTAAAATGTAAGATACAGGGACATAGATCTATATATTATATAATTTTGAAATATATAAATTGAAAATAAATATTTATATGCAAAAGTATGTTTTAGATTCTTTTGGGAGCATAAAGATATTTTTCATGACTGATTCAAAAAAAAATTGTTCCTTATTTGTATAATCATAATAAAAATTTATAAAATAAATTTGAGTTTTTAAAAAATTATTGTATTTATACCTTTTAAAATTATGTTTGAACCATATCTTACGAGTGTCGTGCGAGTGTCGACACCGATACGTGTATTCAACACGATACCTCATTTAAAATAAGTGTTTGAGTCTTATCATACAAACCCATTTCTAGTCATGTTTTGTTATAAGCTTTTTGCAATTAGAAAATAAATAACAGAAAAAAGAGTCAACAGTAACAACAGAGGTCGATTGTTGTACAAATTTAAACTAATTTTTTTTATTAAACAATTTTTAAAATAAGAAGTGGATGGAATTTGTTTATTAAAATAAATAAATAAAATGTCTACTTTTAAAATAAGTAGATTAGCCAAACACATAAAAAAAACTGAAATTTATTTATTTTATGAGAAAATTGTACAAATCTCTCCAAAATTTATGCTAAATAACATTGATCACATCTTATTTAATATTAAAATAGACATCTAATTCTCATCTATATATTTTACTAAAATAAGATTTATCTTCTCTTTAGTTTTCTTTTTAATTAATGTTTTTCATCTTCCTTATAATTTTAATAAAATGATATTCACTTTTCTTATTTGATTTTAAAATATTATATCAAACTAAAAATAGTGATCTTAAAATTGATGAGATCTTAAAATAATTAATAAAACTCCAACTTTAACTTTTTGTACAGAAAAATAAAATAAAATAAAGAATATAGTACACTGAAGCAAAATAGCGAAACAAGGTTAGTTGAATTGGTTAACTTTCCTTTCATGAGATGTGTATAGTAATTTGTACTTAATAACCTTTCACTTAGAATTAATTAAATATTGATTTTCATTATTCCTAATCATATATATTGTAATTACTCCACTATTCATTCAAGGCAGATTCTTCCTCCACCATATCAATTTTAACCTCCATCATATCAATTTTTTAAAAAGTTCTATAACTACCCTTATTTCAAATTAAAAAATCCAAAATAATAATTATAATTGAGAAATAAAAAAATACATGCTGGAAAAAAAATTCTGAACACAAAACTAAAAATACATTCTGGATAAAAAATTTCAGAATTCAAAAATAT
>Ga0123342_1005846_pt1 | contig 17498 bp, 15 predicted proteins | sample Turbeawhitnodule_FD_89960 | JGI IMG/M metagenome (GOLD analysis project Ga0123342, IMG submission 89960) | Root nodule microbial communities of legume samples collected from Mexico - Turtle bean Mexico white nodule | ecosystem: Host-associated > Plants > Roots > Nodule | place: Mexico: Nepantla... | reverse complement strand
GTTTACATCTGGCGACTTCATCTTCAACCCGGTGACCGCCGGTTCTGGAGTGCTGGAGATCGGAGCACGCCAACTTAATAACTGGCGACTACACGAGCCCCCCGACTTCCTTCCCTTCTGCCAACCAGGCGTCCCATCAACACGCCTATACAATAGCCTGATGCCACGTCATCACTCCCGACTACCAGGACGGTACACCAGCCAAAAATGAAGCCACTCTTCAGAGACCAGAAATCTATCTAGTCTGCTCTTTGCTGTGTCATTCTCTTTGAACCAAGTAAACTTTTTCCCTACACCAGGAATGTCCATCCAACCATTTGTCTCAATAAAGTTATTAAACCCTGCAATCTCCTTCTTTTGGCTTGAATGACCTCTAATCCCTTTCCTCTCATCGGGCCTCCTTACAGTATTGAAATCACCGCATACACACCAAGTCAAATTCTGGTAGGATTGCTTGAATGACGTTAAAGCTTCCCACAAAAGAATTTTATCCTGTAAGTTACACACTGCATAAACATTTACCACCACACAATGACATTTTGCTTCGAGGTGATAGCCCACTATAGCAATAAAGCCAGCCCCAACAGCGTGACTTCCGTACTCGAATGCTTCCTTATTCCACATTGTTAGCATACTTCCTGCCCCGTTAATCCCTTCATGATGGACCCAACCAATGTTACAGCTTCTCCACAAAAGAAAGCATCTGGCATATGAGAAAGAAGAAGTTTTCATTTCCTGCAAACATAGAAAATCAGCACCCTCTTTAGACACAAGGTGACTCAAATACCTTGCTTTTGTCCCCCCTCCCATCCCTCTAATGTTGATGCTGATTATAATCATGGTAACTCCTTCCCACTTCCCACCCGAGATACCTCTTTATCGTCCTTGTCCCTTTCCTTTAGTCGATCCAGCTCTCCAACCAGATTCCCCTCACCCCCTGAGCACTCCAATCTGAGATTGCATCCCAATTCCCAAATTTGAACTGATTCCGCATCCTTGACTTCCAGCTTCAACTGATCATTGCAAAGGTGAATGTCTGTACTCGACTCCGCCAAGGCACAGTGGCTAAGCCTAGAGGAAGAGTTTACCCCATGCTGGAGTGTTCCTACTCCTCCGTTCGACCTCCCCTTTGTTTGAGCAGTTTGCGTACTCAGCCCTCGCATAGACCTAAGTCTACGGAATTCCTGTGACGACTTGCAGCCCACTTCTCCATTAGAAACAGCGTCGTGTTCCGCAATTGATTCTACACCGTTGGTCGTCTTGCACCACTTAACACTTCCGCTTGACTGGGGGTCCGAGCTCCCCGTAGATGAGCTCTCTCTTTTACTACTACGGTGAACTGCATGGCATGGATTTACATCAGAATCGCTCACCTGCGTTTTCAACACGACACGGTGATCCCCATCTTCCTTTGTACAATGAGGAATTGATGCAGCCATGGTAGTGAGCCCTTCCTTCTCACAGCGAATAACCGTTTTTCCCCGTTTTCTACCTGACGTTGGGCCCCTTGAAATTCCTTCTTTACTAACCATACCTCTCATTGTAGATTGGGCCTCACCTTGCTTAGGCCCAATAGCTAAGAGGTTGCATCCATAGGCCCCTTCTATTAGGTTGGCCAGTGAACCCTGAAACACCTTACATGCTTCGTTGACTTGGCCAATTGCAGCTAAAGCTGCTCCTCCTTCAAACCCTCCCTTCACACGTTTTGCCATTTTAAGGAAAGAAACCCCACCTTTAGACTGACACCCAGTATTGCTCACAGCCTTATTCTCTAAAAACTTCCAATTTGCTGGTATCGAGGTTTGGGTCATCCCCACCACCTCAGAATCCTCATCCCGCCGCAGGCCGATGCCTCCGCACTCGTCCCCTTCATCGGACGACCTTCCAGAATGGTACGTTTCCTCCACCACGGTATCCGATGACGAGATACTATCAGAAGATGCATAGTGATCATCGTGACATGAACATTCTCCTCTTTCTCTACTGAATATCTCCTCTGTAATGACAATGTTATAAACCTTCCCATTAATCCTGAACTCCTTCACCATATCCACTTTGCAAGCTTTACGTAACCTAACCTGCAAACGAGCGAACACCAGGTTCTCCCACAGTCTAGTAGACTCGTCTATCTTTACCAGAGATGCTACTTCTCCAACCACCTTCGTGAAACATTAATTATTCCACAAGGTTAAAGGGATTCCATAACACCTCACCCAAACTATTTTATGCTCTGCTACATGAGATTCGGACCAGGGTTCAATATCATAAAAAAGGGAGACGAACCATTCATTATTATGCTTAATGATATCCTCCATTCTATCACCATCTTTGGGTGTTAGAAGCACTAGATTATCACCCATAAATCTAAGCTTGATTCTGAAACTCTTCATTCAAGGTATCAAAGGACATGTCAGGGGATATCCATCCAACTGCACTCGAAACCAGCCACGACGGCGCATTGGGCCTTGTTTCAAAAACGGGTCCAATCCATCTACCTTTTGAATGCTTACGCACAATCTGAGCATAGGATTGTTTAGGTTTTTGGGTCTCGTCCTTCCGGACAGTTCTGTAACCACGCCAGACCTCCTTCTCCTTTATCTTACCTTTAGGGCTCCTAGCTTGAGAGATAACATGTCTAAATGTACTTGGCTTTCCTTTCTAAACTTCAACCTCTGCTCTCCTATATTTTGGGAAGTTAACGTGTAATTTCAAGTTGCCAATTAAATCTGGTCCAGTTTCTTTTCCAGTTTGGCCTCATCTGGGACTGGGTAGAATCTCACAAAGCCATATCTTCTTCCCCACCTATTCAGCCGCCTAGAAATAAACACCTATTTCACTTTGGCCCATTTTCTGAAAATCCTAAACATGTCGTACTGTCCATGGCTGTCAGGGAAGTTCGAGAAAAAGAAGGTTGTTGAGCTCCCTTCCCCAGAGTTATTCACCGACGATGTTATCTTGAGGTTTGCCTCTCTTCTCCAGACTTCTTCCCTCTTCCCCCTCCACCTTGCCTCCTTTCCTCTCCCACGATCTCTTGTCGTCCCCATTTTGCACTTGATTAATACATATGTTATAACAATAATCTGCTTATCGTGTACCTGTTACGTTTGGGTACAAATATTCTTAACCGCTTTTACTTGTATTTAATAATATACTTTAACTAATTAAGTTATTCCTGTGTTTAATAATATACCTCAATCAATTCAATTATTTCTTATATTATTTTTAATTATCTTTTCCACGGAAACTTACTAGAAAACCTAGGATGACCTCGTAACACACTTTTGGGCCCACACTCAGCCCAGGTCGAGCTAGACATAACTCACACATTTGAGCTAATCATACCGAACACTCCTAGCCAGTACACAAGTCCCCCAGGATCGAGCTGCGCTAGACTAGGCGAAGAGGAATTCCAACACTAGCGGCTGACATAACGTTTTCCAAAGAGGGTAGGTGGGGCGCGGTTGCCGAAGCGTTTCCTGACAAGACGTATCACCATACTAAATTTGGAACTCCACGTGGTGTTTGCATCAACAACGAGGAAACGCTGCGACTTCATCTCCCTCTTTCAAATAATATACCCATTTCTTCTTCTCTCTCGTCACATATGTAGTGACTCTTCCGCTCGCCAAAACTCTCTTGCTCCCAAATCTTCCTTCAACACTTCTTCTTTCACCATCACGACACCATACAACACCGTCGCTCCACCACAAATCACTATCGCACCAGGTATTACTTTTCCATCAATCTCCATTGAAAATCATTATTTATCTTGTTGATTATATTACTTGAAATGAAATGCATTTCATCTTATTTCAATTTGTTTATTCTTCCTAACGTGAAATGTGCTTGTATTTTGTTTGTTTTTATGCATTAGTTATATCAGCGATGGATCATAGTTCCATGTACCCCTAGCTAAAAAAGATCTCTTAAAAGAAACCTCATATTACACCACCCGCCTACTTATTAAAGGGTTAAGGGAAAATGGGTGTACTCTGAGTGAGAAACATGAGGGGTTCATTGAAACGGTAGAGTGTAGGGAAGGTAAACTCGTTTGTTGTGATGAGTCGTCAAACCCTGACGGTCCATTTTCTTCTTTTATGCCACTTTTTTCAAGAAGGTCCTCCTTCGTTTACCTCTATCTATATTTGAGAAAGAGCTATTAAGTGAGCTCAACCTAGCCCTTACCCACCTACATCCAAATAGTTGGGCATTTAGTCGTGCCTTCATTATCTTGTGTTCACAACTCAACATTTAGCCAAATGTGGAAATTTTCCTGTATTTCTTTAAGGCGAAACATCCAGGTCGTCAACTGTGGGTTTCCCTAAACGGTGTCCTTGGAAGAGATTTGCTTACCCTCTTTCAATCGTCATACAAAAATTTTAAATGTAAATTTATTAAAATTCGAGCTTCAACATGAGATCCAACCCTACTGGAGGAATTTCCCTTGTATTGGACCCCTGAACCTAGATTCCAGAGTGTTCGACGCTTGGAAGATTTGTCAGCAAAAGATCAAGGGATCTGCAAGTTTCTAACGAGCTTGAAAGTAGTTTTTGAAACCTCCTTTCTATTGACCAAAGAATACCTCCCTGATGCCCTGAAAGCATACACCGATACTTTTCGTTACTACCCTTGATAAAGACATCTATATCACTATCATTAATCATTTACTTGTTTTATTTGCAAAAAGAATGTTTTCCAACATAACAAGACCGAGATGGATGAGGGCATAAGAAAAATGAGAGTAGCTACTAGCATGAGCAAAGCCTCATTGGCGTAAAAGAGGACCCTCGTTGAGGTTGCTCCAATCCAATCTGATCAAGAGGAGCAAACCAACTCGAGCCTCGTTTTCAAGAGGAAAAGGCGAGAGACAGCTCCCCCACCGAGAACTCCAACTCAGATGGTCGAGCTCCACATTAGGAAATCATTACTATCCAAGAGTGGGAGGCTGAAAGATCACGGGGAAAAAGCCTATGGGACCCTGTCTTCGACGTCCCGACTCATGGCAAAGCGTTCTTCTTGCCTAGCAAAGACAAAGCTAGGTTAATGGTTCATGATGACGAAGACCACCTTTATCACGACACCTTGAAGTTGCTAGGCCAAGCGTTTGCCTTAGCTTTCCTAGTTAACGTCAAGGCGCATAATCGAAAGGTGTTCGAAGATCAGAAGATTAAGGAAATTATGGAGCTTCGTAAAGGCATGTAACGTCTCCAAGCAGAGGTTAATGGACTGAGTGACCTACACGAAGAGCTTAGCGACTCCATCAAGTAGTCGAATGTATCCGAACAGAGAACACTCAAGAGGCTCTGAGCCTATCCGAAGAGAGGAGCAAGCTCTTGGGCGAGATTGAAGGCTTAAAGAAAACGATTGCTTTCAAGGAAGAAAATTCTGCCAAAATCATAAACTCTCTCACAGAAGATGCTACCAAGTCCTTCCTGGTTGGTTTTGAAATCGCCTTAGAGCAGACAACAGTAGTCCAACACACCATGGACCTCTCTAAATTAGACCCGGGAAAGACCGTGGTAGACGACAGATTGGTCGTTTATGAACTGTAATACTTATTTGCCTGCCAAACTCACTTGACATTTTGACACTTTGAACATTTTGCTTATGTTTATTCCACACTTATAAATCCTCTTATGCATTCGATTTCTAAGACTTCTAAAGAGTTTATTTCATCTCTACAAATGCATGCCCCAACATTTTACCAATTAACTTAACCCATTTAACACAAAAATATAACAATGTTTTGTCAGCTTAGGCGTGGAAAGTAATAACTTATTTCTCTTGATAGAAAAGTCTAACCTTTTGATAAGCAACACCTTCGTGGTTAAGACAACCTTTCACTTCAACTTGATACGTACCCTCTTTCGATTTGGGCATTCACTTCAAAACTTTATTTCGCAAGTTAGCTAAAGAGCATGATACCTTAAGTTCTTTGGATTATTCCAAACTCAGGCATGGTTGAGTCACCATGTCCTTAAAGCTGAGCTGCTTTACAACGTGAATTCAACATTTGTTCCATGATATATTACCTCGCAGGGCGCCTATCTTGATAGCCACATCTACTCTGAGCTTGGTCGTCTCAACATGCACTATCTCAAATGATTTCCATATCAACTTAACTGCATGGCGCCTATACTTGGGTAGTCATACTTATGCCGAAATAGGTCGTCTTACCATGTATAATATCAAATAATTCATCAACAATAATAAATTCATCTTCACAGGGGCCTATACTCGGATGACTCTATTTATCCCGAGCTAGGTCGTCTTACCATGTGCCAAAACAAATAATTCATCCCTAGTAGTTTAACTTGCAGGGTGCCTATACTCGGGTAGTCGTACTTATGCCGGAATAAATTGACTTACCATGTACTTTAAATCAAATAAATTCATCTCACATGACGCCTATACTCAGGTAGTCGTACTTACGCTGAGTTAGGTCATCTTACCATGTACTCAAATCATATAAATCAATCTCACAGGGCGCCTATACTCGAACAGTCATACCTACGCCGAGTTATATCGTCTTACCATGTACTCAAATCAAATAAATTCATTTCACAAGGCGCCTATAATCGGGCAGTCGTACTTACGCTGAATTAGATGGTCTTACCATGAACTTAAATCAAATAAATTCATATCACAGGGCGCCTATACTCGGGCAGTTGTACTTACGCCGAGTTAGGTCGTCTTACAAATACTATATGCATTACTCTATTCGAACTAAACTTATGTTGTAAGAATGTATGGCTTTAAACTAGAGCGGGGTGAATGGTTTAAACAGGGATTTCGAAAACTTTTAAGCCTTGGATGAAATTACCTCGAGAATATCTTGATTAAGAAATCAGTTTCTCAAAACACAAAGCTAAAAGAACAACACCAAAAAAACAATCGGTTGTTTCGCAGAAACAATCGGTTGTTTATACCAGTTTACAAATATAAAAACTGAATTTAAAGAGTTATGGGATAGAGAAAATGCACACAGAGATTTATACTGGTTCACTCTAAACACAGAGCTATATCCAGTCTTCTCAGAAAACCACTAAGGAATACCACTAAGCAATCAAACCTAGATCACTTACAACACAACCAAGATACCTTGATCCCCTCAAGAAACACACTTCTCTTGATCAACACACCAACACTAAGAATGCTGATCTTGATCCCCTCAAGAACACACAACACTTCTCAGCAAACACACAAAGTTCTTTCAATAGATACAATGATTACCCTTGTTACAAAAACATACTGAAATCAAATACAAGAGAAAAATCCTATTTCACACTCTTTGATCAAAGACAATCTCTAAGCAATCTCAACTTTTTCTCTTAATAAAAAATCAGTGAAAAACTCAAATATGTTTTTCTGTATTTATTCAAAGTTGTTGTTTGTTATCAAATCTTAAGAAACTTTTCATTGCATTTAAGGATTGGTCAAAGCATTAAAAACTGGAGCGTAAACAGTTGGAAAAACATTTAATGCTCAGTCAAAGCACAAACCATTTTTCTGTTATGGTACCAAAAAAACAATCGGTTGTTTCCTCGAATCAATCAGTTGTTTTGGTTTTGATAGCTCAATCATTTGAAAAACAGTTTTCAACCTTTTCTAAAAACACCTAAGTATAAAACAATTGGTTGTTTCGACAAAACAACAGGTTCTTTTTCACTTAGTTTGAAAAACACTTTTCTTTTAAAAAGATTGAGAATGCCTATGCTTTGGATTCAATCAAGAGTGGATTACATATTCAATCTACCCCAGACCCTATCTAAGTCAACTCAACAACATCAAGCACAACCTAGCCTTCAACATCCTTCAAAGGGTTTTGGATTCTTCAAAGCTTGAACACCACTTGGTTCAACATATGTCACACATCATTTTCCAAGAATAAATTTATTACTAGGTGACCTCGTTAAAAAACCCCTTTTTGGGGAAAAAGAGTGTCACCTCAAATAGCATAATGTTCAAAGGAAAATAATAAATTTCTGAATGTCTTAACTAAAATAAACTTGAGGTTTTCTGTGTTCTACGTTCGTAGGATGGCTCCTCCCTCCAGGGTTTCCAGCTTATACACATCGTTTCATAGTGCCTGCCCACTTTTCAGACAACTTGTTCTCAATTTGATAGGGGTGGGCCTTCCGCATCACCATCGATAACCTTGAACGGTTGAGGCTTCGTCTTGGTTTTGTGCCTTACCTCCACCCTTCTCTTCAAAGCTTTTGAGTTGATCTGGGCATGATCACGTGCCTCATCAAGCAAATCCAAATTCACCCTTCTTCAACAACAAAACTTTGGAACCTAGGAGAACTCTCTTGTATTTCAACCGGTATCATGGTATCCGACCCATATACCAAACTGAATGTCGTCTCATTTGTCCTTGACTGTGGGGTGGTGGGATAAGACCACAAAATTCTTGGAATTTCCTCTGACCAATTTCCTTTTTCCTTTTCTGATGGAATGTGCTTTCATGACCGAATTGATTTGTTGAATTTTTGGAGGATTTGCAGAAGCTTCAATAGAGAAAATGTGCAAGGATGGCTCTCACGGAGCTATGGATTCCTTGAAGGTGCATGATAGGTTGGGCCATATCACGTGAGCTAGGGGAAGAAGAAGATTAAAATGTTTGTCCTAGAGAGGCAAGACAAGTGAGTGAGATGGCTAACAATCTTGACAACAATTCACTCATTCATTAATCTTAGAAAAATGAGAGCCAAACACCTCAATTTATAGGAGAGAGGGTTGAACATTTTGGAGCCAAATTTGAAAATTCAAAACAAAACTCTCCAATGAGAAAGTGCCATGTGGAGTCATGCTTTCCATGTTTAGCTCACACCTTTCATGCTAAATCCTCTCCACTCCTAGGCTGCCATGTGGACATCCATGTGCTCCATGCCAAGGTAATTTTCGTCCTCCATTATACCCTAGACGTTTTAGGGTTACATTGGAGTCAAATAAGCCTAATTGTTACCCCCTACTAATCACTTTTAACCTTTGCTAGACCTATTTTACTATTGACCCAAATACAAGCCCAAAAACCTATGCTACTTGGCTCAAATATTTGGTCCAATTATTTTATGCTACTAGGCCCAATACATGGCCCATGAAATCCTAAACAACTTTATACAATTTATTTAAGCTAGAACTTGTCCCACAAATAATGTTGACTAGTCAACAAAAACACAGTCTTCTTGTGTTGTTCTGACCAAAGCTCTAGTTTATGTTTTGATGAGTTAGAGGTCTTCTTGGATATGATTGTACATTCTTTCACCCTATAGTTTTCCTCTTGATTGGGCTTAGAAAAATAAACAAAAGCCCAATTAGACCTATATTAGCAAATAAATCAATAAACAACCTCCAAGTCTTCATCTTCCTTATTATGTGGTTGTATGTGGCTGGAGGCTCTGCCATCATCCCCTCCTTCTTGAGACGATTTTTCCTCAGATCTACAGGGTTGATCTCGAACAACAACCTTACTCTTACTTTGAAACTATACTCGTCCTCTAGGATCAAATGTCCATTTGTTGGTGTCATCAAAAGAATCAAATGAGTTAGTTTCAACAGTTGTATAAAAATCAGTCTTATTAAGTTGTCATTCCTTTTGTTTTTTTATTGTTTTTGGCAACTTTTCACAAGATTTCTTTAGAGAGGATTACATAATTTTCTTTTCTAAGTTTTTTCTCCCTTGTTCTATATTTTTATTACTAAACTCTTTTGGCACTACCTTTTGTTCTAGAAGAGCTAGTGATTTTTCAACTTTTATTTTCTGTTTGAATCTTATTTGATCATTTAACACCTAAAAAGGTGTTAAAGGATAAAAAATATATTTATTTTTTCATGGGTGAAGGTAATCTCGTTGGTACGACCATTATGCATGGAGTTTTGGAAAATTGTCATGGTCGTCTCAATAAGACATGATAAGCTTTCATAGGCACTACATCACATAAAATTTTATCTTTATAGATGCTTACAGATAACTCGACCTTCACTTGTTGGTGATATCTTAACATATAATCAAAATAAACTACTACATATTTACCTATGCAATTCCTAAGGACATAATTCATAAGCCTCATGAAAGTGTTAGGTGCATTAGTGAGTCCAAAAGGCATCACTAACCACTCATATAGTCTAAACTTGGTCTTAAAAGCAGTTTTTCACTCATCATCCTCTTTAATTCTTATTTTGTGATATGCGTTTTTGAGATCAATCTTGAAAAATATAGTGAACCCGTGCAATTCATCAAGCATATCATCAAGTCTAGGAATTGAGTGCCTATATTTGATGGTGATGTTGTTGATGGCTTTACAATCACAACACATTCTCCACTTGCCATCTTTCTTGGGCACCAACAAAACGGGCACAACACAAGGACTTAGACTCTTTTGAATCCAACCCTTCTCCAACAGTTCCTAAACTTGTGATTTTATCTCCTTAGTCTCCTCAGGATTAGTTCTGTAAGCCGATCTATTTGGAAGACTAGCTCTCGGAACTAAATCTATTTGGTGTTCTATACCCATAGGTTGAAGTCCAATGGGTCGTTCCTTAAGGAATACATCACCAAATTCTTTAAAAAGATTTTTTACTTGAGGAGGTAGCTCACAAACTTCAGAAAGTGTGGCAGTGCATGCAAGTGCTCCTTTACACAGAAGAAAGCCTGAAGGTTGTTCAGATAGAAGTGTTGATACATCTAAGCCAACAAGGAGATGAGCAAGAACTCAAATTACCATTCACACTATGAGAAAGTCATCTCAACTTTCCAGTGAAGACCCCACCAAGGATCTAGCAGACCTCACCAGAAGGAGAAATGGGCAAAGACCATAACATCAAATGTTCTTCCTTCTGGTCTTCTTAAGAATAAAACAAGTTGTAAATAATTTGGGCTCACTTTAGAGGTCCAAATAGCAAGATATGTTAGAATAGGTGCCTTTAGCATAATAGGGGGTGTAATTATCATTTTAGCTTGTTTTTTACCTAGTTTCTAGAAGAAGTGGCCTAAGGTGTGATTTTGACTTAGTCAAACCCTAAAGGCAACCGCTCACACATTTACCATTCTACCCTTGCTTCTTGTTTTCCAAGGCACGATCTCCAACAAATAGGGTTCCTCCATGTATATCATGTTGAAATTTGATATAGAAGGAAAACTATGCACAATTTGTGTGAGACTTGTGTTCTTTTAGCTTAGGTCTTATCTTGTGAGAGTTGAGAGCTCTTTAAGTGGTGACCCTCCACACTTATCTTGGATAATCCACACTTCAAGTGGCATGTTCTTCTTTTGTCCACCACCATAAGCTTTCTTTCCTTCATCTTTTCTTCCATTTTCCATTACACCTTTGTTTTTTGTGTTTATGCTCTTGTTTCCTTCTTCCAATTTCAATTCGATTTCCTTCACCATATTTATTTCTTTTATGTCTTTCAATTCCGCCATATGCATCATCTTCACCTTATAATGTGTTTTTCCTTTTGCCTTTGGAGTGAAACTTCACACTTACTTAACCACTTGGTTAAGTTCGTGTGCAGTGGGGATCTGCCCTAAGTCTCACCATATATTTTCTAAAATCCAAATCATAAACAAATTGTCACTCTTAAAATGGATAAATCTAAAATCAACTCACATAAAGTGTTTTTTTAACTTTATTTTTTCTCAAATATTTGTTCCATCTGAATGACCTTGTGGGAAGGAGCACTCTTCTCCCACACCTCAACATTGTCCTTAAGGACTTTCGATTGATTTTTATTTCTTTCTTTTTTTCTCATTTTCTTCACTCTTACTAGTTTCTTCTTCTTGGCTACTATATTCATCTTTGTCCCTTAAGATCATAATTGTTCTATTGGGACATTGAGATGCTAAATGACCCCTACCAAGACAATTAAAACACTAAATTTCTCTAGTTCGAGTGTGTGAGATGTGCTCATATTTAGATAGGTTTTGGGAAGGTTTTGAAGATGTTTCTTTTATATGCTTTACCCCCCTTTGGAACTGACCTTTGTCATAAGCTAGAGAGTATGGACTTTGTTTTTAACTTGATTCTTTTCTCAAAATTTGTTTTTCAACTTTAATGAAAAGTTGAATCAAGTCATTTAAATCTCTATAAGGTAAAAGCTTAACTTTGTGTTGGTGTCCACTTTCAGATATCTTATCTTGATATTTCGGCGAATATGTTTGTCTTCACCAAATGTGGTATACAAGTCAATATACCCCCGAGTGTCTACTTGTTCTCGAGAAAAACCGACAATCTGACCATCATATGGTTGGATTTCGGATTCTGAAATCCTTATCTTCTTGAAAGTTTTCCAATAAAGAATGTCCACCGAACTCCCTTGATCTACCAACGTTTTCATGATGGCAAAGTTATCTACCTCTACAGGAATGACCAAAGGGTCATCTTGTGTTAGGTTTATTGCTTTAAAATCGTCATACATGAAGAGTATTGGTGGTATCCTCGGTTGGGCTATGGTCGAGGTTGAATTTACCGACTACATAGCCTGAAGATGTTTCTTCTAAGCAGAGCCCAAACATCCTCCACATGCTAATCCACCAGTTATTGTATTGATCACTTCTTTGCCACTTCTTAGTGAAGGGTCAACCCTTCTCTGGGTTTCACTCCTTCGCGGTTGTTTTTCTGGTCGTTAGTTGTTGTCATGATGATACCGAGGGTAATATTCCTTTCGTTTGTCCCTTTTGGGATATTTTTCTCTCTAAGGAGATCTATGGGAACTTTTTTTATCATTATGGACAAATTTACGTAAGTGTCTGACCTGAATGAATCTTCTACTTTTTCCTTCAATTCCTGGCATTCTTTGGTCGTCTGCCTAAAATTGCTATGATATCAACACTACCGAATGTATCGGTGCCCTTCGGACTATCCATCTTTTGAAGTGCCAGGATGAGGTATGTATTTAATGCTTCATCTATAACTTTTCCCCTGTCAGCATTCGAAGGGGTATACCTGTGGAATCGAGGTCCTCAGTTTTCCCTATACTTATCAGCTCTTCCGAACGTGTGTCAACCACCCCTATCTTTCTCTTTTCCTTTGTCTCCACCATTCTTCCCTTGCACCTAATTGTGATAATCACGCAATTCTTCAAGTTGCATGAACTTTGTCGCTCAAATTTAGCTAATCCCCTGACTGCATTAAACAGCAAACAAAGGCTTTTAGCAGCTTTTCTACGAGAAAAGATGGAGGATTGCTCGGCAGGGAACTTTCCGATAGCTCTCTCTTTTCTTCCCACGCATCACTTTCTCTCATGCCCTTTACCTTAAGCCTGACAAAGATAGAATGTTTCACTTGCCCTACCGGCCCGTAGATCCAGAAGAATGGGTCTAGGCTTTCGAAAAGATGAAGATGCAAAGGGTAAAGAGAAAAGAAATGTCTTTTTCCATCCTCTTGGGAGTTTCCAACCTAGTCCTAAGGGCAGGGTTTGATTAGGGAATGATTAAAATTTCACTCGCTCAAGCTAAATGAGTTCTTTTGCGAAGGATTCAATTGCCTGCTTTATTGTACACATTCCGACGATTGGCCGAGCGGATAAGTCAACTTCAAAGTGGATTTGTTGTGCGAAGAGTGCGTTATGACCCGTGGCCGCCTGCCTGGTCTGGACTCGTCCATTCACTTCCTTCTTCACTCTTCCTCACAAAGGGTTTAAGTAAGTTAGTTCTTCAAACTGTTTAGTTTAGAAGGTGGTCGACCCAAACAACGGCTAACGAGCCCCTGAGAAAGCCCCCTTGGTAGGTAAAGTCAAGCGCGTTACCTGTAGTAGGAGATACCATAGTGACTTGGCTTTGGGGTGGTTTCTCCGTGGACAATGCCACCTTAAATCGCAATGCGGTTTTTGTCTTTTCTTTTTTAAATCCAATCCTCTCTTATTGAATTGTTACCTCAATTCGTCTAAGTAAGCTGCTGGCTTTTTGCATAGACTTTCGGCAAACAATCTTAACCGTAGTGTTGTCACCAAGTGATGCATGGCTACTTCCGAACTAAGATTTTGGATGTTCAAGGATAATTTGTTGAGTCTCTCCAAGAAGACTCGAAGTGACTCACATTTTACTTGTCCTATGTTGACAAGTGCAATGGATGTAAGATGGTTGGTCGATTAGTTGCAAAATGAGTACCAAAGTTGGATAAAAGTGTTCTAAAGCAATCCACCGAGTCAAGGGAACCCCTTGAACCAATTGAGCGTCCCTTCCTTCAGTGAGATGAGGAATACTAGACACAACACCGCGTTGTCTGACGTATAGAGGCTCATTTGAGTCTTATATACGTCGACATGCTTGTCCAGATTTGTGGTACCGTCGTACCAATTGATGTTCAACCCCTTCCAATTAGGAGGGAGTTGTGCTTCTATGATTTCATCAGTAAAGGGGTGTCCCTTTGGTTCGTCCTCTATAATGAGAGTACTCTTTGAATGTTGTCTTGGGGATTGATGAGTCTAAGTTCGGATGATGGTTGTCCTATCCTTATTTTGTGTATGCTTGAATCTTTGGGGGGTGGTTATCTTCCAGCTTCCGGATCCATCCCTTGAGGCTCCGATTCGGGTGGTGGTCTTCTTAATTCAGGATCCGACCTTCTAGGTCCTTGCTCGATTCCAGGTGTGACCCCGACTAGTTGTCGTTTGATCTGGTCATTTTGTTCTCGAATGACTCGTACTTTCTCCCCGCTCTTCTGGCAGACAACTTGTATCTCATCCATGTTCTTCTAGCGCATTTTTTGACATCTTTCTTTGCAAGGTTTGGAGCATAGCTACTTGCTCGACCTCTCTCCTGTTCGTCATTTGTCTTGTCGAAATCATAGCTACTTGCATGGTTTGGAGCATAACTACTAGTATCCAGTTCTATCTCGGTCCCATGGTGGGCGCCAATTGTACTTGTATAAACGGATAGGGCCTAGATAATACCGATCACCAACTGGAACACTTGTCTTTGATCCCTCGGTCGCTCCTCCTTTGTCTTCCTTCTTGTACTCGTTCCTTGGTGCTCGATCGCTCCTTCTCGTACTCGCTCTCTAATACTCGATCAAGAGTTAACCTACAAAATATTCTTCAACGATCAAGTAAGTGTTTTGTATAAGAGTGAATAATATATTAATAAAAATGTACCTTACTCTTGTGTAACAATACTTATTTATAGTGTTAATAGTAGACTATCTCGCTTATGGATCGTATTTGACGCGTATCTTTAATAAAACAATATTAGTTGATTTATCGCATGGTTACTAGATTTATTGGATGTTTCCCAGATTTATAAGATATTATCTAATTTTTCATATATCTCTTTATTTACTATTTAATATAACCAACTCATCCAATCAGTCGATTACCAATGTCAAGTGATATGGCTCATTCGATTCCAACCGATACAAAATCCAAGATCAAATAAAAGATCAACATCAAAATTATCAAAATTATTTATAGTTGCATCATCGTTAACACAATAAAGTATCAAAATATCGAACTTTTAAGTTTTCTTCGAACTTTTTTCTCAACAAAGAAAAGGATAAAGAGTTGGAGAAAGTGAGAAATTCATATTTATTAACTCAAAAGTGTTTCTTTCAATAAACATATGAACCCTTCTTATCAATTCTGTTTTATTTCTATTACCACCCAACCCGAAGAAGAACTGTTTTAACCATACTCGATACATCATAATTACTATTTTCACCCCTCAATCATCATAGCTTTTATCTTATCGATAAAAAATTAAAATTAACACAAAAGCATGTGTAAACACACTTTAAATACATAAACAAATCAAACAAAAGTTAAACATATATTAAACTTAATTACAACTTCAAAAGCCTTACAACACAAATTTAGGATCGTGCAAAATTTTTTTTAATACTAAGATTGTTAATGTGTTACTGAATTTAATTGATGAATTCAATAACCAACCTTACACGTTAATATTAAAGTTTTTTTTCCATTAATGTATAATAATATAAAAAATTTAAGCAACAATGATTCATACACAATTCCACGTGATTGGCTCCGATGGCAAATTTTATTATGTAGTGTTGCTTACCTTGAAGCAATAGTCATAAGCAACTTCATTCAAGATGATGATGACCTTATAAATTTTTAATAGGTTCTTATGTGATTTTAATTTTTTTTTACCAATATTTCAAGACATCGGATATTAAGACTAATCAGTTTGATTAATTTAAAATAAGTATTTATGAAATAAATAACTTTTTTAAAAATTACATATTTAAGAAACATGTATGATTTGTTTCTTAGAAAAAAAATGGAAAAAATATTTATCATTAAAATAAATATATTAGACAAACAGAAATAATAATAATAATAATAATAATAATAATAGTAATAGAAATAATAATAGTAGTAGCTTTTAAAATTTTAGTATTTTCACTAAAAATATCATTAAATAGAAACTAATTCAAGAGAAAATAAATTATTAGTTATTATATTGATTAAATTATATATTATTTTAGAAAAAAATTATTAGTATCTAAATTAGTTTCTATTATTAATAAATAATTTTTAAATTAGTATCTAATTAACTACCAAGGCTTTAGCTACTAATTACTTTAGATTATAAAAATATTGATACTAATTTTATACCAATCTAAAAACTATTTATTAATCATATAAATTAAATAAGATATCTATAATTTTTCTATAACAACTAATTAATTTTTTTTCTAAAATTAATTTATATTTAATTTTTTTTGTGGTGTTTTTTTTAAAGTTATATATTTTTTTTTCTTTTGACAAGTAATTTTATTTTAGTAAATGGATATAATGTGTACCTGTGTGGATGATGAAGCCTGAGTAATATTGATCCACTCGATACACAATTCATCGTGGTACTAATAGTCTCTGAATTCTTCAAAGTTCTTCTCCTTTCACGCACGGGCTTCGCCGGTCGGTGGGGGTACCTGCGATTGCACTCCGACGCTCAAGTCAGTACTAGTGATTAGTCTGTTCTCTTAGGATATAAAAAACGTACATTTTCCCCTTTCAAAAGTCTCCATCCGTTTGACGGTGAAGATTGCGGTACGATGCTGAAAAATATGTTGTGAACAGCCAGTTGGTGCCGCTTGGAAAAGGTACTGATGATGCCGATCAAATCATGCAAGAGCAACCAATTGAAACCACCCAACCGGATGAGACTATTGAAATCATTTGAATTTGAACTTGCCTTGACTCGGGTTGTGGGCTTAGAACAATTTACTGCATTTCTAACTGCTTATTTAAACAATTGCCTTTATGATTGTTATTTTATTGTTAGAATATATGGCCTTAAACGAGAGGGGGGGTGAATTGTTTAAGAAAGATTTTTGAAAACTTTTAAACTTAGAATGAAAATTCTTTGATAGAATCTTGATTAAGGATTCAGTTTTTCCAAAACAAATAGCAAGAGCACAAAGCTGGAAAAACAATCGGTTGTTTTAGCGAAACAATCGGTTGTTTATACCAGTTCCAAAATATTAAAACTGAATTAAAGAGATAGGGATAGAGAAATTGTACACAGTTGTTTATAC
>Ga0123342_1005845_pt1 | contig 17500 bp, 17 predicted proteins | sample Turbeawhitnodule_FD_89960 | JGI IMG/M metagenome (GOLD analysis project Ga0123342, IMG submission 89960) | Root nodule microbial communities of legume samples collected from Mexico - Turtle bean Mexico white nodule | ecosystem: Host-associated > Plants > Roots > Nodule | place: Mexico: Nepantla... | reverse complement strand
AGGATGCTGGGACCCCACAAGGAATTGTGGTGCGAGTTCCACGAAGCATTTGGACATCGTATTAGCAATTGTTTAGCGTTGGGTCACCAATTAGACGAACTCGTAAAGAATGGTTTCCTGAAGGACTACTTGGTGGAGAAGCAGACAGGACAGTCGTCGGTTCCGCAACCGGTGAGCGGCGAGGGACAGCAGCATGAGGTGCCCATCCACGGCGAGGTCCACACCATAGCGGGTGGGTTCTCGGGCGGCGGATGTACGACATCGCAACGCAAGAGGTATGCTAGGTCCGTAATGTTAGTGGAGGCTTTTGAAGATCACTCGCCCGATGTGGACATCACGTTCACCAAAGAAGATCTCAGGGATGTCGTGCCCCACGACAACGATCCCATCGTGATCTCACTTACCACGACGGGAAGGATGGTTCATCGAGCACTGGTCGATCAAGGGAGCTCGGCAGATGTGATGTTCTGGCCAACTTACGAAAAGTTACAGTTGTCCCCAGACCATCTGAGGCCGTATGGGGGCTGCCTATACGGCTTTGCTGGGGACCAAGTGGAGGTCAGGGGGTACATCGAGTTAAGAACGACATTCACAGACAGGGCGGTGTCGCGAACAGAGAAGATCAGGTACTTGGTTGTGAATGCCTCCTCGGCATACAACGTCCTGCTAGGAAGACCAACGCTCAACAGGATGGGAGCTGTGCCCTCCACTAGGCATATGAAGGTTAAACTACCTTCGATGGAAGGGGTGGTCATCACCATCCGCTCCGATCAAAAGGAGGCAAAGAAGTGCTATGAAAACAACCTAAAAAATAGGCGATCAGTGTGCCATGTAAGCACAACGCCGCCCCCCGGTGCTGATCACCGGGCAGGTGACCGGCGAATTCCAGGCCAAGGATCCACAAATGGCGGCCTACCTAGAGTATGTACAGGAGCTAAGAAGTTCTTTTGCCTTGTTCGAAGTGGTGCATGTACCAAGGGAGCAGAATGCCCGAGCTGACTTGCTTGCCAAACTCGCCAGTTCGGGCAAGGGGGGCAGGCAGAGGACTGTTATACAAGAAACTCTAAAGACACCTCGGGCGTTCGCAGCAGATCACTAGGTTCTTCAAGTTTGCAAGTCAACAGAAGGGATAACAAGGAGTCATCGATCATTAACTCAGGAAACCTTGAGAGCGCCGAAAGTTAGGGCGCACCCAGTGGAGGAAGCGAAGACAACGCGAGTTTGCATCGTTTACCAACCAGATACATGGATAACGCCATACCAGCGGTACATAGCAGACGGCGTCCTCCCAGTAGATCCAACAGAGGCCAGAAAGGTAAAGAAGAGCTCCAGCAAGTTCACCTTGATCGATGGGGAGCTATACAGGTTCGGATTTACACACCCCCTATTAGTATGTGTGCATGGAGAGAAGTGCGTAAGAATTATGACTGAACTCCACGAGGGAATCTGTGGAAGCCACATCGGAGGTCGAGCCCTGGCAACGAGAACTCTCCGCGCGGGCTATTATTGACCTAAGCACCCAGGTCATGTGCGTGTCGTTGGATCAGGGGTTAGCATTTGTTAGTTCGGAGTTGGATGAGCCTAGAGAGACTCTGCCCTGTCTTACTGAACCTCCCCGCGGACCTAGCCTTCGAGGCCCCACCTTGACTTTGGTCAACGTCAGAGTCCGAGGACCGGTCGGTACACAAGCCCCCCAGTCTCGAGCTGTTAACTTGTTCAGCAAAGAGACTATGGCCTCACCCTGCCGACCTACGTGGCTTTAAGTGATAGGACGTGTACAGTGTACCGAAGTAACACTTTCCTGTTCCTGCTTTAATCAGCGCACACGTGTCTTAATCAGGCGACTGGGACTTAACGTCGCTTGCGCTTCTCAAGTTTACGTTAAATCTTTCAAAAATGCGCGCCTCATGCACTGTTTCATCACTTGAAACTTCTCTTGCACTCTTCATCTTCACCCTTGAGCTCTCTGGTTTCCTTTCTTCGTAAAAACCAGAACTTTCGCTCATCAATAATCAAAGTTATGATTTTTCTCCATTGATTGCTCTTTACTTTTGATTTGCACATTGATAACTGCCTGTGACAGTTTAAACTTTTATATTTTAAGTTTTCTTCTGCATCTTCTTCGTTCCTCTGTTTTTTGAGTTTTCCTACGAGGGTAGGGTTTTCTTGGTTTCTTTAGTTTCACACCATAGCCCCCTTCGCTAAACCTTTGCTTTCTTCTTTTCCTTGTGTTTCCTAGCTTCTTTCATCATGGCACGAACGAAAGTCATCACCAACCCTCCTCCTAGCGTCAACTACAAGCCCTTATACCCTTGGGCCTCCGACGAGCTCCTTGCTGAAACCTCCTCCCTCACCTCTCTCGCTGACTGGAGGGCACACCTGGACAATGAGCCTGACTTCAAGGGTAGGGCGTTTGGGAGAGAGTGTGATGTTTATATTTTGGTTCGCTCCTGTGTAGAGGGCGAACCCGTGTGCATGGACAATCACACCAATGACGGTGAACCATTCTTCTTCTTCTATCAGACTATCTTCAAACGCATTAGGCAGCGCCTCCCCTTCAACAACTTCGAAAGGGAGTTATTAGCTGAGATAAACATCGCCCCTGCCCAGCTGCATCCCAACAGCTAGGCCTTCATCAGGGCTTTCTCCATTCTTTGTAACTACTTTGGCCATGCCCCCTCCGTAGATGTTTTCCCCCATTTCTTTGAGGCCAAAAATTCTGGGAAAAACCTTTGGGTTAGCTTCAGTGGGGTGACAGGGAGAGTCATCCTTACCCTGTTCCAACAGTCTTACAAGGGGTTTAAGGGAAAATTCTTCAGGGTGTGCTGCTCCGAGCACGACCGCACCGCCCTAGACGAATTTCCCTTGTACTGGGTGGGGAAGTTAAAACTCAAGAAGGCCAAAACCTTGGATGATCTTTCTTTTGCTGATAGCGGGGTATGCCAAGTGTTGGCCAGCCTGGGGGTGATTTTCAACACCGTAGAGCTCATCAAGAACGAATACAGCCCGACTGGGCTTGCTGGTTGTATTGGTATAGGAATCCTTTCCTGATCTTCCTTATACGCCACTCTGTTTGTTTTTCATCTGTATCAGCTAGCTTATACTTGTGCTGGTTTTCTGATTCTCCCTGTTTACTAAGTTCTTACCTCTCATTCATTCCTTTGATGTAGGGATGGTGTTAAACGCAGAGAAACGGGCTAGACTCGCTGAGGTTCTATCCCTTCGCGACGACGCCGCTGCTGGTGCGGGCGCCTCAGCACCCACTGCCCCACTTGCCACCCAAACCATTCCTGCCCCACCTTCCACCCAAACCACTCCTGTCCCTGCCTCCTCAGCCCCCATTACCGCAATTCCCTTGGCAACTGCCAAGGCTTCCCCACCTTTAGCCCCCCTTGAGAAGGGCAAGGGGGTGGTGCACATTTCTTCTGACGACGAGGAGGACACGATGGAAGGCCCTGTCTTCAAGAGACGCAAGGTCGCGACCGTAGCCACCTCCCATTCCTCTTCAGCTAGGCATTCTGCCTCGTTCAGGGATCACCCCCTTAGCGCCTCCTCCCCCCGAGGCCCCCTTGCGCTCGAGGGTGGCGGCGAGAGAGTGCCTGAACCAGCCCCTGCTCTTGTCCCCGAGCTTCCCTTGGTCCTTCAACAAATCCTGAAAGGTTACCAGAAAGGGGTCATGGGAAGCTCCACCAACGAGGCGGTGCAGGAGAACTTGGCTCTCAGCCTCGGTGAATTCTTTGCTTAGGCCAACGCCTTCTCTTATGAGGCAGAGTCGAAGGCTAGAGAGCAACTAGCCTTGGCAAAAGAACTGGCCCTGGTGAAGGAACAACTTGCGAATCAGGCTCAGGGTTTTTTCATCCGTGAGACTGCACTAAACCAGGAGCTAAGTGCCCTCCGACAGATCGAGCTAGAAGCTAACAAGAAGCTCCATGATAAAGGCCAAGAGTACACCACCCTACTGGGTAAAGTTGTGCCACTACGTGCTCAGGTGGTGGAACTCCAAGAAGAAGCTGCGGCCAGCAAAGCTAAAATGGCCAACCTTGAAGAGCGATCTGTTGACCGGGAGGTGCAACTGGGCAAGGTAGAGGCTGAGCTCACCGTAAAGGCTGAAGCCCTTGAGAAGACAAAGGAGAAGCTCACCTCACAAGTCGAAGACTTCGAGAAAGCCAAGGTGGAGCTCTTTGATGATGTTGCCGACGCCTACGCTATAGGGTTCGAAGATGCTCTCGCTCAGGTTGCTCGCAAGCATCCTAAGATGGATGTTTCCCCCTTCGCGATGTCGAACCACATCGTTGATGGGCAAATTGTGCCAAGGCATCCTCAGAAGGAACTTGCTTAGACTTTTAGGCTTGAAAACTGTGTCCTTCAAAACACTTATAATTTTAATACAATTCACACCTTATTTTACTTGCCTTATTTATCTTTGTTTGTCGAGGACTGTGCCTTTAACTTGTCGCTTTTACTAACAACGTTCTGATGCTAACACCATACGACGTCCTTGACAAACTTTAAAACTTCGAACTTTAGGTAGCATGCCTTCTCGCCCTCTGCCTTAACTGCTTAACGACCTGTGATGGAAGTGAGCATGCGTGAACCTTCAACTGTCCTTGCTTCAACTTCTTTTTTAGACAAGGAAAACTCTTTTGTTGATACTTACTCATACTTTGCGGTCTCAAGGTGTCTAGCCTCGAGGCGCGTCACTGGCCTCGTCTTCACTCGGAGGCAAAGAAGGACTTAACTGGCTGAACCATGTTGTTCATACTTGGTGCCCACGGTCGAGGAGGAGGCGTCCCGAAGGAAGCTGCCACTCCATCTCGAGGTGTCTAAACACCGAGAAGACCGGTGCACTTGGTGCCCACACTCGAGGAGGAGGCGTCCCGAAGGGAGTTGCCGCCCCTCTCGAGGTGTCTAAACACCAAGACGACTGGTGCACTTGGTGCCCACGCTCGAGGAGGAGACGTCCCGAAGGAAGCTGCCACTCCCTCTCGAGGTGTCTAAACACCAAGGCGACCAGTTCATCACCGGTTGAATCTTGCTACTCGCACTTGGTGCCCACGCTCGAGGAGAGGCGTATCAAAGGGCACTGCCACTCCCTCTCAAGGTGTCTAAACATCAAGGCATCAGGTTCGTTTCTAACTGAACCGTGCTGTCCGCGCTTGGCGCCCACGCTCAAGGGGGAGGCGTCCTAAAGGAAGCTGCCACCCCCTCTCGAGGTGTCTAAACACCAAAGCAATGGGTTCACCCCTACATTGTACAGAAAACAGGAGAACACGTGTACTTGAAATGTAATTTTTATTGGGTGACCTCGTTAAAAAACCCTTAAGAAGGGAAAAAGAGTGTCCCCTTAAACTGTGTACAATGTTAGAGTTTCTAACTGAAATAAAACTTGAGATTGGCTGCATTCCAAGTACGAGGAATGGCGCCTCCCTCCAAGGTCTCAAGCCTGTACGCCCCGTTTCCCAGGACTTCTGTCACCCTAAATGGGCCAGTCCACTTGGGGGACAACTTGTTCTCCAATTGGTACGGGTGAGCTTTCCGCATTACTAGGTCAACGACTTGGAACTGTCAGGGCTTTATCTTGGAACTGTGCTTATGCTCCACCCTTCTCTTTACTGCTTCAGCTTTGATCCTTGCCTCCTCTCTGACCTCGTCCAGTAGATCCAGGTTCACCTTTCTTTCTTCGTTAGACTCCTTAGCCACGAAACTTTGAAAACGAGGTGAGCTCTCCTGAATCTTTACCGGAATCATTGCGTCTGTCCCGTACACCAAGTTGAAGGGTGTCTCTAGTGGTGGACTGAGGTGTGGTGTGGTAAGCTCACACTATTCTGGGAACCTCTTCTGCCCAGGTCCCCTTAGCTTTCTCAAGTCTTCTCTTCAAACCCCTGAGTAGGACTCTGTTGGCGGACTCAACCTGTCCATTTGTCTGAGGGTGCTCAACCGATGCGAACACCAGCTTTATCCCGACCTCTGTGCACAACTTGCCCAGTTGCTGGCTTGCAAACTGTGTACTGTTGTCAGAAACTAGACGCCTCGGCACCAGAATGTCGATTCCCCATGTGTGAAAAGGCCATGGGATGTAAATCGATCTCAGCTCTTCTGGCGGCGCCTTGTGCCAGTCGGCGTGCTGTTGACACTGCTTGCACCGCTGGGCGTACCTCGTGCAATCTTCTCTTACTGTTGGCCAGTAGTACCTTGCACGGACAACCTTTGATGCCAAGGACCTACCACCAACATGGCTACCACAAATTCCCTCATGGAGCTCAACCATTATTCGTGTACATTGGTCTCTTCTCACACACACCAAGATTGGGTGAGTGAACCCATGTCTGAACAGCTCCCCATCCACAAGGGTATACTTGGTAGAGTTTCTCTTTATCTTCTTGCCCTCCTTGGGCTCCAATGGGAGTATCCCATCGGCCAGGTAGCGCCTGTAGGGTGTCATCCATGTGTCCCCCTCCTCAATCGTGCATACCTGCATAGGATCCCCCTCTCCTAGCGAGATCGAGTAAGTGTTTACATTGGGCGTCCTCAGCGTCTCCTGAGTCAACGATCGATGACTCCTCGCTCTTCCCCTAAACGTACTGACCTGATGAATGCCTACCTTATTATCAACGACAAACGTCTGTGGTGTTTTAAGGGTTTCCTGTATCACCGTCCTCTGCCTTCCCCCTTTGCCCGAACTGGCCAACTTGGCTAGCAGGTCAGCTCGGGCATTCTGCTCCCTTGGGACGTGCACCAGGTCAAACACCGCGAACGTACTCTTCAAGACTTGGACGTACCCCAGGTACGCGGCCATCTGTGGATCCTTGGCTTGGTACTCCCCGGTCACTTGACCTGTAACCAACTAGGAATCGCTCTTTGCTATCAAACTCTGTGCTCTCATCTCCTTGGCTAAAAGCATTCTGGCTATAAGGGCTTCATACTCCGCCTGGTTGTTGTTGGCCTTGAAAACAAACCTCAAGGCCTGCTCAATCAACAACCCGTTTGGCCATTCCAAGATCACGCCAACTCCACTCCCATGTTGATTGGAGGACCCATCCACGGAGAGCACCCATCTGAACCTGGCTTCCTCTTTCTGCTGTGTACCTCTTGAGGAGAGCTCTACCACAAAGTCCGCATAAACCTGGCCTTTGATGGGGCCTCGGGGCTCATACCGAACATCGAACTCCAAAAGCTCCACCGCCCAACGCACCATTCTTTCTGCCACCTCCGACTTCTGCAGCACCTTCCGGATAGGTAAGTCCGTCATCACTACCACTGTGAAACTCTGGAAGTAATGACGAAGCCTCCTGGCCGAGAATACCACGACCAAGGCTGCCTTCTCCAGGGCTTGGTATCTTACCTCTGGCCTCTGCAATACTTTGCTCACAAAGTATATTGGTTTTTGTACCCGGTCCTGCTCCTGAACGAGGACTGAGCTGATCGCTCGCTCCGTCACGGCAAAGTACAACCGGAGCGGCATGCCCAGCTGTGTCTTGCACAGCACGGGAGGAGCGACCAGATATTCCTTTAGCTTGAGGAATGCCTCCTCACACTTCGTGGTCCACACGAACCGACTATTTCTCCTCAAACACTGGAAGTAGGGGTGGCCTTTGTCCCCTCCAGCGGATACGAATTTGGACAGGGCGGCCATCCGCCCTGTCAGCTGCTGCACTTCTTTTACCGAGGCCGGGCTCCTGATGGCAAGGATGGCCGCACACTTCTTTGGGTTCGCCTATATCCCACGCTCGGTGAGTAGGAAACCCAAGAACTTACCCGCCTCGACCCCGAACATGCATTTTTCGGGGTTTAACTTCAAACGGTACTTAGCTATTGTAGCAAATAGCTCTTCCATATCAGACACATGTTGGCCCCTCTCCTGCGAAGTCACCACCATATCATCTACATAGGCCTGCACATTCCTCCCCAACATGGATGCAAGAACCCTGTCCATTAGCCTCTGGTAGGTGGCGCCCACATTCTTCAGACTGAACGACATCACTGTGTAACAGTAACAGGATGTCTCGGTCATAAACGCCGTCTTGCACTCGTCTTTGGGGTGCATCTTGATTCGGTTGTACCCTGAGAACGTGTCTAGGAAACTGAGCATCGTACAACCGAGGCGTTGTCCACCAAGGTGTCAATGCTTGGTAGAGGGTACGAGTCTTTCGGGCATGCCTTGTTGAGGTCAGTGAAGTCCACACATCCTCCACTTCCCATTGGCCTTCTTCACCAAGACCACATTTGCCAACCACTCAGGGTATTGAATCTCCCTTATGTGGCCAGCGTTCAGCAACTTCTTCGTTTCTTCCTGGACGACCCGCCGTCTTTCTTTATTGAACTTCCTCCTTCTCTAGCGAACGGGCTTGACCTTGGGGTCCATGGTGAGGCGGTGGCACAAGAAATCTGGGTCTATGTCTGGCATGTTTGAAGCGGACCATGCGAAAGCGTCTAGGTGTCGCACTATCACCCCAACGACTCGGTCTTGCTCTGCTTGGTCCAACAATTTACCAAGTTTAAGCATCCTACCCCCAATCTGCCTCTCCACAATATTCCCAACTGGCTCGGGTCGCCTCTCCCGAGCGTTTTCCGCGCGAGAGACTCCTGCACTGTCATCTTCGATGGGTGGGCGCTCCACCACCATGAAAATCCCCCTCTTAGTTTTGAGGCTGTTCTCATAGCACCTTTTTGCCTCTTGCTGATCTGACTTGATCACTATCACCTTCCCGCTCAAGTCTGGCAACTTCATCTTCATGTGGCATGTCGATGCTACCGCCCTTAACCTATTCAGAGTCGGTCTCCCCAACAAGATATTATAGGCCGAGGGGGCATTAACCACAAAGTACCTTATATTCTCTGTGCGGGATGCGGAGCCATCCGTAAAGGTGCTCCTCAACTCCAAATGCCCCCGTACTTCCACCTAGTCTCCCGCAAAACCATACAAACACCCTGTGTAAGGTCTGAGCTGGTCAGGAGACAGCTGCAACTTATTAAAGGTGGACCAGAACATCACGTCCGCCGAGCTGCCCTAGTCCACTAGCACTCGGTGTACCTTCCTCCCTGCGGTTACGACAGAAATCACCACGGGGTCATTGTCACAAGGAACAACGTCTTGAAGATCAACCCTTGTGAAGGCAAGGTCGACGTCAAGCATGTTATCTACCGTTTGCGCTTCCACTGACATCACTGAGCGTACATACCTCTTGCGTTGAGAGGTAGTGCATCCTCCCCCTGAGAAACCCCCCGAGATGGTATGGATCTCCCCATGAATGGGCATCTCATGCCCCTGGTCCTCCCCTGTCGTTACTGGGGTCACAGTTCCCTGTGGCTCCGCCAGGTAATCGTTCAGGAACCCACTCTTCACCACTTCGTCCAACTAATGCCCCAACGCCAAGAAGTTGCGTATGAGATGACCAAACGCCTGGTGAAACTCGCACCAAGCCTCCTTGTGAGGTCCCAGCATCTTATCAGTCTTCATCGGCATCTTCAACCTCTCTGCTATGTTAGGCACAACTATCAGATCCTTCAACTCCACCACGAAGTTATGCCTTACAGGCTTATTCTCTCTCACGTGCCCCCTAGCCTGAGGCTTCCTAGGCTCATAGGGTTGCTTCCTCCCTTGGTTCCTCTTTCCCGTCGCGGCCTCATGCACCCTCATAGGCTGCGCACGCACCAACGCTCGTGGGCGTGTGGGGACAACACACGCGCGCTTTTCGTTCACCTCCCCTTCCGCCGCAATGTGAGTCACCGCACGACGCCGAATCTCAGCGAAGGTTTTGAGGCGGCTCCTGATGACTGATTCACTGAAAGGCCCGGGACAAATCCCCTTTCTAAACGCATGAACCATCATCGTCTCATCCTTGGTGTTGACCTTCACCACCTGCGCCCCAAAACGGTTGACAAACTCCTTCAGCGTGTCACCCTGGTACTGCCTGACGTCAAAGGGATCGTAACAATTGGGTGGGGGAGCACGATTCACAATATACTGCTACCTGAACAACTGCGACAGCTGTGCGAACAAGGTCACGTGGCCGTCTGGAAGGCTGATGAACCAGTCCATCGCCGTCCCTACTAACGTGCTCATGAACAACTTGCACCTTACAGTGTCTAAACCACCAACCAGCATCATCTACGTATGGAAAGCGGTGAGACGAGCCTCTGGATCCTCCATCCTAGTGAACGTGGCTTTCGGCCCTACGAACGTGGCTGGTATCACCGTATCCATAATCGTCTGCAAAAAAGGCATGGGGAACTCCCTTGGAGGCGTAGTGCATTCTTGTTCCTCTGCCTCACAATTCCCTGTCTGGTTTCGCAAACCGCGTCGCAACTCCTCATTGGTGTGGTGCAACTCCTCATTTCTTGCTTGTGATACAGCCAGATCCATCTGGATACGCTCCTGGTCAGCTCTAGACGCTGCCATCGCTTCCTGGAGGCCCTGCATCATCTCCATAACCTGCTGCAGGGTCAAACCTTCACTTCCATCTAGTGCAGTAGAGCTCTGTCTTGTATTCCTCATTCTTGAACGTTTCTTGATGAATCTTGATGAGTCTTGACAAATCTTGATGAATCTTGACGAATCTTGATGAATCTTGACGATTCTTCTCACTTTCTTGCAGTTGGAACAGATGTTTTAGAACGTGCCTCACGGTGGGCGCCGAATGTTCCCGCCGATTGACCTAAAAGTCTTTGTGCGCCTCTGATAGCTTCGCGTCCAAGAACCCTCCTTTCCTACGTCCCTTTCCTTTGATGGAATCACCTGAAAACAAAGAGAAAAAGGGTGCCCTCGCGACCGTTTGCACTCCGACGCTCAAGTCAAACTCTCGGGAAATGAAACACCAAACTATCACTCTGAGAACACTGTGTGTGTGTTCTCTCTCTCTCTCTCTCTCTCTCTCTCTCTCTCCGTGCTGCTTCTCTTAGAAATGCGTAATAACCAAAGCGTACCTTGTTATGTTTGTTGTTACCCCTTATATACCTTTCAGTGTCTCTGCCCCTCTGGCTAAATGTGACTTAAGCATACTGTAGGCGCACCTTAGCGACACTATCACCCAGTCTTAGGACTATCTTAGTGCGTAAGGCTGCCTTGCCGAAGCGCATCTGGTGCGGGATGACCACTTGGGCGCCGACTCATGCACCCAATCTTTGAGGTCATCCATCCTGGACGTTCCTTGCCCCACTCACGTGCCATGCATGCAGATCACCCCTGGGACGTGACCCTTACGAGTCGTCTCTTTCCCAGTGGCTCTTTGATGGTGGTGCGTACTACCGCATTCCCTACACCCCATTCACGGATCCCTCGTGATCTGGGTCTCTCCCTACTGGTAATTGGGATGTGGCTTGAAAACCACCTTTTTTGTCCATCTTTACTGTTGGGGTGCCGAAGCCCGAGGCCTCCATGCCCTGCCTCGATGCCGCCCCCTCCTCGGTACAATTCACTTCAAAAGGGAAAAGAGAAAAGGCAATTATAAGGTGACCAATGATACAACGAAATTGGAGACAAGGAACAATTAAAGAAGAAGAACAAAGTAAAGAACAAAATTAAAGATTAGAAGAAGACATGTATGGAATGGAAGGAGGTGTAAATAAAAGATAAAAGATAAAAGAGGAAGGGATGAAGAGATCTTATGGGAAGAAAGGAAGTCATGCCACTTGGAACAGAGGGACTGCAAGATGAGTGATGCAAGAGCCTCCACTTGAGATATTACCCACCCAAGATAAGACTTAGATAACTTAAGCTGCCACTTGAGATAATACCCACCCAAGATAAGACCTAACATGAGAGCTCATAAGTCTTACAAAATCACTCTTGCAGAGTTTCTTTACTATTCAAAATCAAGTTGTGAATACATGAGGCAAGGCACCCTATTTATAGGAATGAGTGCCTTGGTGGGCAAGATGGGGAAGGGTAAAATGGACAAAGGGAGAGGGGCTGCTTAGGGTGTTGACCATGGTCAAAACCACACCTTTAGGTACATCTTTTAGAAGGTAGGTTAAAAACCCTAATTCTAGGTGCCTTGTCTTGAAACAATGGGCTTGGTACAAGCACATTTTGCTAAGTACACTCCCTTTTATGCTATGTGAACCTACTATAGCCTATTGTACTATTTGGACCCCCAAAGTGAGCCCAATTTATTTACAAACATGTTTTTTTTCTTTTAAAAGACTAGAAGAAAGAACATTTGGTGTTCTAGTCTATGCCCAGTTCTTCTTCTGGTGAGGTCCACCTGATCTTTGGTGGGGTCTTGACTTGATTGCTGAGATGATTGCTCACAGTGTGAATTGTCTCTTGAGTCCTTGGTCATCTTCTTGGCTACTTGGATTGTATCAGTAACTAAGCAGTTGACTCAGCGATTGAGGCATGAGTTTCACGAGCAGCTACAAACCTTACGTCTATCACAAAAGGTACTTCCTGTCAAGCCGCTTGTGGCTCCTACTCTCATGAGCATAAAGGGCAATTGTGCAGCTCTTACTTGGTTAGGGGAAGACATTGGCAAGAATCACCAATGTGAATTACTTGTAGAGGACAATTTCACTGCTCGGGTGGTGGCCATAGGAAAAGTCTTTGAAGGGGTTATCTTACATAATGTGTCTCTCCCTCTAATGTGGTGAAGATGACGGTGGACAAAGTATGAGCTGTTGAAGCTCTTGTTCCTTTTCGTACATATGAAGTAATGATACAATCCAAGTAGACAAGAGATGACCAAGGACTCAAGAGACCATTCACATTATAAGCAGTAATCTCAACAATCAAGTCAAGACCCCACCAGATCTAATGGGCCTCACCAGAGGAAGAACTTGACATAAACCAGAACACTAAATGTTCTTTCTTCTACTCTTCTTAAAAATAAAACATGTTATAAATAATTTGGGCTCACTTTAGGGGTCCAAATAGCAAGATAGGCTAGAGTAGGTTCATATAGCATAAAAAGGAGTGTTCTTAGTGAAATGGGCTTGTTCCAAGCCCACTTATTTTAAGACAAGGCATCTAGGTTTAGGAAAGTTGACCTAGCTTATAGAAGAACAAGCCTAGGGTGCGGTCTTGACTTAGTCAAACCCTAAAGGCCCCCTCACTCTTTTACCATCCTACCCTTGCTCATCTTGTTTTCCAAGGCACCCATTCCTATAAATAGGGTGCCTTACTCCATGTATTTTCATGTTGAATTTTGACATAGAAGGAAAACTCTACACAATTTATGTGAGACTTGTATTCTCCTAGCTTAGGTCTTATATTGTGAGAGTGAGAGCTCTTCAAGTGGCAGCCCTCCTCACTTATTTTGGAGAATCCACACTCCAAGTGGCGTGTTCACTCTTGTCCATCACCATAAACTTTCTTTCCTTCATCTCTTCTTCCATTTTCCATTACACCTTTACTTATTGTGTTTATGTTCTTGCTTTTGCTTCCATTTTCAATTCGGTTACCCTTATCATAATTGTTTCTTTTTATGTTCTTTCAATTCCACAACTCTACATCATCTTCACTATACATTGTGTCTTTTCTTTTGCCTTTGGAAGTGAACCTTTGCACTCACTTAACCACTTGGTTGAGTTCGTGAACAGTGGAGATCTTTCCTAGGTCTCACCTTACAATTGCTAAAATCCAAATCATAAACAAAGTGTCACCCTTAAAATGGAAAAATCTAAAATAAACTCACATCAAGTAACTACTGTGGTCAAGGAATTTTAAACATTCATAGCCTAGCCCAGACACTTCGTTCGACTAATTCTGGAACTGCCAATAAGAAATTAATTTGTAGTTATTAATTTATATTTATGTATTATTTAATTTAATACAAATTTCTTTATTTTGTAGCAACTACATCAGAAATGAAAATAAAGAAGCATATGGTTTCCACTGACAATCTTATAACCTCTTTAGTAGAGATTGCTTTAGTTAAAGGTACAAACCCAGTGGAGGTTTTATGGGATTACACTATTTTTGGAAGAAATAGTGACATCCCTCTATACATATACATGATTGATGTGTTAGAGATTGTTGTTGGCAACCAGAAGCTGAATATAACCATCATTCAATTTTTTATGATGTAAGTCTCTTCCACCTATATTCAATGTACTTTATTATATTTAATTATTCATTATTCTTTAACTAATTACTTGTATGTATTTGTATGGAGTTTCTATTAATAAGGGGAAACAAGATGTTTATGGATTCTTGGATCCCCAATTAATTAACCCAATGAGAACTTAGAAAGTTGAAACCGACTCATACATCACCAACTTTCTTTATATAGGGGGAAAACAAATATATTTTCCCCCTTATATTAATGAGTAAGTTCAGTTAATATAAGTTATCAATTATTAGTATTTCATCCTTTAAAGTTTTACTAATTGTTTTCATGGATGATGCAAGGGTCACTGTAGTTACTTGTGCTATCCGTAAATGATGGCACTGTTGTGTGGTTCTGTTCATTGCATAAGAAGCCACCCACATATTTCAAGAAAATAGTTGACAGGTAATTACATTGTCAACTTACCGGTGTATAATACTTAAACGTCTATTAACAAGTTTTCTTTTTATTAATTAGCTCATACCATAGATATAACATACTAAGAGGTCGACATATTGCAAATTGTTAAAAGCTGACATGGTCTGTACCGGACGAAGGTTGGAGGTCTCAGTACCTGGTTAGTGTCGACCGACATGACTAAATTCATTAAACTCAACAGAGGATTAACAAGTCTAAAACAGTGGTTAAACATTAGGTAATGTGCTTTTAATCATGACCTAAATGCTAATCCAACCCAATAGCAAAGGGCCCATAATAATCATATAAATAGTCACGAGTTTCGAGAAAAAAGGTACATCTTCATCACGTATTAATTGCACCGAGTATCGAATACTAAGATCTTACTTGAGTGTCGTAGTACCTTTTGCAAGTACCATCCCGATCGAGAGCTTGTGAAGGAGTGAAGGCTAGCGAAAGGAGAGGGAAAAGAGCAATTTAGGTGAAGGAAGCTGCTTAGTGAAGTGAAGAAGGGAGAAAGGCGATCGACCGACCAAAGAAGGAGGTTATAGTTTTCTCAGTCCCAGTCTCTATGAGAACAATTTACATTGAGTACAAGGTAGGATTCTAGTGTGGGGTCGTCGATTTTACTGTTTATTTTTTGTTTTTGTACTTTTAACGCTTATTTTACTATTTTTAATATGTTTTTGTAATTTTGAAATTGTTATAGTCATGTATTGATTTTAGTATAGTCATAGAAGTAATTTTCTACTGAATTTTCATGTCATATTTGATGTTTTTACATTTTATAGTAATTACCCCTTTACCAATGAGTTTTAATGGTTAATTTAGTTTGGTTCACTTTGAAATGCTTAAAGTAAGTTTAGGATAATTTTGTTATAGTAAATAAACTTTATTTAAGTGATTATAAGTCATTTTGGTATAAATAAGCGAAGTAAAAATTGAGTCATTTTTTATATCTTATGTGACAACTTTGAATTTGAAATGCTAAAACTTAACTTCATTCTTTAAATTGAAATTAATTTTATGAAAATTAAAAAAATATTGAGACATTCCTAATTTTTAACCATGACCAAATTAACCTACCTTAATAATAATCACATTATACAATCCATTTGAGTTAAATTTCAAGTTCATTTGGGTTCTAAAGGTCATTATAAGTCAACAAAGAGAAAAACCTCAATTGATAAGTTTGGAAAAGAATTGCAACAGTCTTGGAAGTTAACATTGAATAAGGATGGATTTTGGAACTAAAAGAAGTTGAGTATTTTCATTAAGTGAATCCAATTTCGCTAAACCAGTTATGTAGAAAAGAGAAACTAAGAAAGAACAAAGTAAAAATATGCACAATCCACTAAGAAACTCAAATTTAGCTTAACCAATTTATAACAGAATTGAAAACTTTGAAAATAGATAAAAAAAAAGAAAGAAAATAAAGGAAAAATGAATAGGAAAAAGATGCCTTGAAAATGTTTTGTAAATGATCATGTAGTTATTATTCAATTTTCATTCCTAAATTCTTTTCTTAATTTTTTTAATTCCTTAGCATATCTTATGTAAATATCATATCTTCACATTGACCTTATTATAACTCAGTAAAAGACCACTTCATCTTGTCATTGCATTTGATTAACCTCGTGAATTATATGGCTATGGTTGTATTATCTTTTTAAGGTGTAATTTGAGAGTAAACATTATCTTGAACACTTGATAAACTAAGTGAGTTAGTGATGGAGAACCGTCCACAAAATCCAAGTCATAGTACACAAGACTAAAAGCAGAAGCATGTACAACATAAATAAATTGTCTTAGTCTGTAAAAACAAGTAGAATAGTTTCAGGTCTTGTATCTATGGACCACTTTCTATAATAGACTTTAAATAAAATATGTACACTCTAGAAACCCTTAATTAACATACAAGCAAGGGTTTCTAGAGTTCATAGGAACACATAACACTAACCAAATAAGCATCAAGAACTCACCATAGGTTAGCTAGACTAACCAAGGTTAAGGTAGCTTAAACCTTAAGCTACCTTCACCATGGAAGCCTATAATAAATTATTATCACACTTATGTATTAAAATTTGATAATATTTAATGAGTAAAATAAATATTTTAGACTTCATTATCTTCCAAATCTTCTTTTGCTAGAGAGCCTCAAAGGCCTAATGATGCAATTCAAAGTGTGCCTTGGATGGAAAAGGATGAAGATGCAGCTAAAGTGTTGAAGGTGCCAAAGAATGAGGAATGAGATGAATATTGAAGGTGATTTAGGTGCTTGAAGGTATGGAGAGGTTTGGCCAATTCCTTATGGTTTCACTAGACCTCTAGGCTCACTAAAGAAAGATTTGGGAGAGAATGAATCTGAATTTTTAGAATGCTCATTCAATAAAGTTTAAATATGAATACAAAGAGGAAGAAACACCAATTTATAGGCTTCCATGGGTGAAGGTCGCTTAAGGTTTAAGCTACCTTAACATTGGTTAGCCTAGTTAATCCATGGTAAGCTTCTGGAGCTTCTAACTAATTAACATGACTACTATATTCTCTTGTGCTCTAAAAACCCTTGCTTGTATATCAAGTGAGGGTTTCTAGAGTGATCTGATCGGTCATCGGTAGTCGATGACGTCAGCAGCAGAGGACCACGTGGACCACTCGCAGGGTGACACGTGGACCAAGTGACAGAGAGATCAAGGAGACGATCGTCAAGAGCGGTGATCGGGGTCAGTAATCAAGTGACCATCGACAGATCAGGCGGCAGAGAGGTCAGGGGACAGATCACCCAGAACGGTGATCGGTGGTCAGTAGCCAAGTGGCCACCAACCGACCAGTTCCCAGACTCACGCCTGGGGGCAGAACGCGAGAAGTAAATGGAGCACTGATCAGTCATCGGGTGCATTGTCATCGGGGTCTCATGTTACACGCAGTTAAACTGGGATTGAGGTTCCCAGCGAGAGCGTTACGCATGAACCTCGCATGAGCACATCCCAGGGAATCATGCACGAGAGTGGCCTGAGGGAACTAGTAAACCAGTCAGT